>Ga0213828_1001441_pt1 | contig 19434 bp, 17 predicted proteins | sample MC6MC0897MG_FD_180664 | JGI IMG/M metagenome (GOLD analysis project Ga0213828, IMG submission 180664) | Enriched soil aggregate microbial communities from Iowa State University, Ames, United States - MC6-MC0897-MG | ecosystem: Environmental > Terrestrial > Soil > Unclassified | place: USA: Iowa... | reverse complement strand
GATGTGGCTTTTGTAAGCGTTTTTTCTTTTGATTTTACCAGTTCCGGTAAGAGCAAAACGTTTCTTAGCACCTGATTTCGTTTTTAATTTTGGCATTGTTTGCTTTTTTATGTTTTTGTTATCAATACTTGGCTATTTGCTAAAAGCTTATGGCTATTAGCTTTTTGGGCGTGTCCCTCACTCGTTCATTCCGCTTCGCTCCATTCTCTCATTCGGGTCGGGCTATTCATTGCAAGTCCTCGCTCAGCAACATTTCCGTCGCTTGCTGTGGGCTTTTCATTGCTATCCCTCACGCAGATAATCGGTGTGCAAAATTACGAAAAATAATAATACGAAAAGAGACTTTCTTAGAAAATCTCTTTTTGTTTATCGTAAATCATCAGAAATTAAAGCCTGAACTTTAGAATCAATGACTGTAAATATAGATTATTTAGCCGGTTTTTTAGGACTCATCATCATAATCATTCTCTTACCTTCAAGTTTAGGCAATTGGTCTACTTTACCAACGTGCTCCAATTCCTGGGCAAGTTTCAAAAGCAAAATCTCACCCTGATCTTTAAAGATAATAGAACGGCCTTTGAAAAAAACGTATGTTTTCAGTTTAGAACCTTCTTCCAAAAACTTTTCAGCATGTTTCTTTTTAAAATCATAATCGTGCTCGTCAGTTTGAGGTCCGAAACGGATCTCCTTTACAACCACTTTGATTTGTTTTGCTTTAAGCTCTTTCTGCTTTTTCTTTTGCTCGTATAAAAACTTTTTATAGTCTAATATTCTTGCAATAAATGGTTCAGCTTTATCTGAAATGACCACCAAGTCAAGTTCCTGTTCTTTAGCAATCTGTCTTGCTTTATCGATAGGGAAAATTCCCGGCTCTACGTTATCGCCCACCAAACGAAGTTCTCTTACGCGAATCTTGTCGTTAATCATGTGTGCATCCTCTTGTACAGGACGTCTTTGTGGGCCTCTGTTGTTAAATCGTTGTGCTATTGTATTAAATTTTATTGGTTAACTTTCTATTTTTTATCATTATTCGAAGCAAAATTTAATCTACTCAGAATATTTTTTTGATTTAAGCCTGATATTCAAATCCGGTTTTTGAAGCTTCTTTAAAATAAGCTACAAAGTCTTCCAGATTCATCACTCCCAAATCACCTTCGCCACGTCTTCTTACAGAAATTGTGCCATCTTTCTCCTCATTTTCACCTACCACCAACATAAACGGAATTTTCTTCAATTCGGCATCACGGATCTTTTTACCCGTTTTTTCGTTTCTGTCGTCAATCAGACCGCTAATATCGTGATTTTCTAAAAGTTGTGAAACTTTTTTAGAATAATCTACATATTTTTCACTGATTGGCAAGATGATAAACTGATCCGGAGCCAGCCACAATGGGAAATCTCCTGCAGTATTTTCCAGTAAGATTGCAATGAAACGTTCCATAGAACCAAATGGTGCTCTGTGAATCATTACAGGTCTGTGCTTTTCGTTGTCGTTACCGATGTAAGTAAGGTCAAATCTTTCCGGTAAATTGTAATCCACTTGAATGGTTCCCAACTGCCATTTTCTTCCCAACGCATCTTTCACCATGAAATCAAGTTTCGGACCGTAGAATGCAGCTTCACCATATTCAGTTACTGTATTCAGACCTTTCTCTGTAGCCGCAGTTACAATCGCTGTTTCTGCTTTTTCCCAGTTTTCATCTGAACCGATATACTTTTCTTTATTCTCAGGATCTCTTAATGAAATCTGAGCCGTAAAATCAGCAAAACCTAATGAACCGAAAACATAAAGAACCAGGTCAATGGTTTTCTTAAATTCATCCATCAGCTGATCCGGAGTACAGAATAAATGCGCATCATCCTGAGTAAATCCACGAACTCTTGTCAAGCCGTGAAGTTCTCCACTTTGCTCGTATCGGTAAACAGTACCGAATTCTGCATATCTTTTAGGCAAATCTTTATAGCTCCATTGTGAAGTTTTATAAATCTCACAGTGATGCGGACAGTTCATCGGCTTCAGCATAAATTCTTCTCCTTCATTTGGAGTTTTAATCGGCTGGAAGCTGTCTGCCCCGTATTTATCCCAATGTCCGGAAGTTACATACAACTGTTTTGCTCCGATGTGAGGAGACATTACAAATTCATAACCACCTTTTTTCTGAGCATCAGAAAGGAAATTCTCAAGTTTCTTTCTCAAAGCAGTTCCTTTTGGTAACCAAAGTGGTAAACCAGCACCTACTTTTTCGGAGAAAGCAAAAATTCCTAATTCTTTACCTAATTTTCTGTGATCTCTCTTTTTAGCTTCTTCTAAAAGCTCAAGATATTCTGTCAAATCTTTCTGTTTAGGGAAAGAAATACCGTAAACTCTTGTTAACTGAGGATTATTCTCATTTCCTCTCCAGTAAGCTCCTGCAGCATTTAAAATCTTCATTGCCTTCACAATTCCTGTATTCGGAATGTGACCACCACGACAAAGATCTGTGAAATTATCGTGTGTTACAAAAGTGATTTCTCCGTCATTAAGATTTGAAATCAACTCAACTTTGTAAGGATTATCAGCATAAACTTTTAAAGCTTCTTCTTTTGAAACCGGATATAATGAGAAGGTAGAACCTTTTTTAGCGTTTTCTAAAACTTTCTTTTCGATTTTTTCGAAATCTTTTTCAGATAAACTTTCGTCACCGAAATCTACATCATAATAAAATCCTTTCTCGATGGCAGGACCGATGGTCAGCTTAGCATTCGGATAAAATTCAAGGATAGCCTGCGCCAAAAGGTGGGCAGAAGAATGCCAGAAAGCTTTCTTACCAAGATCATCATTCCAGGTCAGAAGCTGCAACGTAGAATCTGTGGTTATAGGTGTGGTGGTTTCTACTTGTGTACCGTTTACAACTGCGGAAATGGTGTTTCTAGCCAATCCCTCACTAATAGATTTTGCCACATCTAAAGGAGTAACTGCTCCTTCAAATTCTCGGACGCTCTGGTCTGGAAGTGTAATTTTTATCATTGTTTACTAAGAAATTTTAAGTTGCAAAAATACGCATTTTTTACATCTTTAAAAAATACTGACGTTATATTTCATTAAAAATGCAATTTATTTTGAATTTTCACGTTCCTGAAAATTAAGTTTGCAAAAAATTTGTAGATTTTTTAAGTAAAAAAAAATACTAAGCTCTCACTTAGTATTATCCGTTTTTCCTGATTTGTTTTTCGAAGATTTCTGAACATCTTCTTTATCTACATCAGAAGGGTTTTGTTTTTCTGAAGACGCCGGAATATCCCGAAAATCTTCATTTTGCTTTTTTGTTTCTGCTGAATTGGCAGATTCTTTCTTTTTGTTATCGTCTTTTGAATCCATAATTTTGAATTTTTAAAGTCCAAGAACGCCGATTTTCCCGGTCTGATCTTCGATTTTATAATTCAAAGCCTTTGCCAAAACGAAAATATTGTTGAGATTTTCCATCAATTGTTGATGACCTTCACTTCTCAGCTTATTCTGATCTACCGATTTAATGGCAGTTTGTTTAGCCTTATTCTGAACATTTTTAATATCCTTCTCAGAAATTCTGTTGATGAAAGAATCATCGACAGACTGAATTTCCACACTTGGCGTAATTCTGATATCTGCATTGGGTAGCTCTCTGATAATCAGTTTTTTGTTGATCGAATCAACTTCCATTTTCATCTTGTTTAAATCATAGGAAACCTGAGCATTGGTTTTAGTATATGTAATAATACTGTTGCTTGTCATTTCTTTTCCTAAGAATTCATAGCCGAATTTTGTTTTCTGCATGGCGGAAAAATCCTGTTCCAGAACAACCATTTTATTCATTTTAGAAATCTGATTGGTCAGAATATAATAATCTGACTTCTCAGTTTTTTCGGTTGGCTTAAAACAAGACCTGAAACTGAAGAACAGAATCAGCATCAGCAAAACTCCCGCAATAAATGGAATAAGTAATCTTAAATTTTTCAATTTTCTTTTTTAAATATTTCCTTGATGACCGATGAATCATCTTTTTTCAGAATCTCAACAAGATCCCTTTCGATGTAGCCTGTTGTCGGCATCTCAATGATTCTTCCAATTTCCTTGCCATATTTTTGAACAATGATGGTAGGAACTTTAGAAACATTATATTTAGATTCTTCGCCGTTTGGAGATTCTTTCTTACGGTTCACCGCAATAATCGTCAATCTTGAATCCGGATATTTTACTTCTTCTAAAATCTTCATCAATCTGGGGAAATCACGATGACTGTCTTCGCACCAAGTTCCCATGAAAACCACAAGATCATAAGCTGTAATTTTGTTTTTTTTCAGCTCACTTACCGCTTTTTCGTCCATTTGGTACTCGCTAAATTCTTTTGTATACCATTCTGAATAGGGCTCTTTAACGAACTGATCTTTCAACTGTGCTCCCAAAAGCATTTTGCCGTCGTTGGTTTCTACTTCACGGTTTACCACAGCTTTCTGGGCAGAAAACTGCTGTGCAGTCAACGCTAAAACCGTAACGGTAAAAATATTCGTAATAACTTTTTTACAAATCATATTTCTATTATTTTTTCATTGTATTTGTGAATCTTTGATTTCATCTATTTTTCAATTATTGTTTTTAAATCTGCAGGAGAGTAGTATTTGTTTTTCAGAACTTTGTGATCTGCTTTTCTGTAAACATTAAATTTTTCTCCTGATTTTTCATAGAAAGATTCTACTTCTTTCGCTGCATAAAACTCAACAGTTTCCTGAGCCTGCTTTTCATTATCACAAGCTTTAGACATATTCGAACGCTGAACCTCATCAAATAACTCAACAAATTTATTGCCTAATCCGAATTCTAAAACCGCACCACTCAAAACGTACTGCAAATCACACAACGCATCTGCAATTTCTACGATATTATTATCTGCAATGGCTTGTTTTAATTCGTTTAATTCTTCCTGCAAAAGTTCAACTCTAAGATTACATCTTTCCAGTGAAGGAATTTGCGGAGTATCTAAAATAGGAGCTTTAAAGGTTGTGTGGAATTCTGCTACTTGGTTCAGGCTGTCAATTTTATCCATGAATTTTTTTTAATTTAAGGCAAATATAAAAATTAGAAATGAGAAAATATGTCTGATTATTGTTTAATTAAAATACTTAAAAAAGTTACAAGATTTGAGATTCGAGTTAACACAGACTGTATAGCTCGGAACTTGAAACCCGAACCTCAAAACAAAAAGCTGCCCGTTTCCAGACAGCCTTCTTTCTCAAGGTTAATTAAGAAGATAATTAGTTTTTAATAAATCTTTTGGTGATTTCTCCCACCTGAATCATATAAGCACCCTTCACAAGACCACTTACATTCACAGATCCTCTCTGAAGTTTTCCTGAATTGATTAGTTTTCCACCCATATCGAAGATTTTGTAATCTTCACTTGCCGTATTTGAAACATTTAAAACATCTTTTGCAGGATTAGGATATAATTTAAGATCAGTAATCAGATCTTTAGTTACAAAATCATCACCTCTTCCTGATGAAACAATATTTAAGGTATAATCTTCAACCTGTCCGTACGTATAAGAACCGCAAGAAGATGAAGGAACTGAATTATACTGCATCATCACTCTTATTCTTGTAGTTCCAGCAGTTGCTGTCGAAGGAATGGTAATTGTTCCTGTTACCGGACTTGTCTGTGAACCTGTTTTTGTCCAGGCTAACTCTCCGTTGTCTGTAAAATCGCCATCTCCGTTATAATCAATATAAACAGCATAAGCTTCGTTGTATTTAGTTGAAGTCCAAACCGGAGTTATAGAAACTGTATAAGCTGAACCTCTTGTAACGTTAGTTGAAACCGAAGTAAAGTTTTCATAACCAGCAGTTCCAGTTGAAGTATTGTTAATTGTTCCGAATTTTACATTTCCGATTCTTTCATCCGAAGTATTGGTTGCTGTTGCCGAACAATAAGTAACTGTACTTCCTGCAAGTGTTGTAACAGAAACCGTATTGCTTGAAACGGAATTGTTTCCTGCCGCATCTTTAGCTTTAACAGTGAAACTATATGTTGTTGAAGGCGTTAAACTCGTTACCGTGTAAGAAGTTGAAGCTGTAGATCCAATCAAAGATGAACCTTGATAAACATCATATCCAGTTACAGCTACATTATCTGTTGCACCTGACCAAGAAAGGTTCGTGGTGGTGGAAGTTGTTCCTGAAGCTGCTAAAGTCGGAGCAGTCGGTGGAGTAGTATCCGTAGTTCCCGAACCTGCATTTACAGTAATATTGGCATTATTTACATCAAAGAAAATGTGATTCGAACCTTTTACCATAATTCTTCCTGTTGTAGTAGAAGCATTTGGAATTGTTACCGCTTGTGAACCATCATTCGGAGTTCCGGAAAGTAGAGTAGTCCATGTATTTCCGCTGTCTGTAGACCAAAGAATATCTACATTGGCTGTATTTACACCATTTGCTGTAGTTCCTGCAACATTCCATGTTATGGTTTGAGAAGTTCCTCCCGTATAAGTCGTTGCCGTATTTTGAGAACTTACACTGAATGGTCCCGCTGTTCCGTTTACCGTAATTACTGCATCATCAGAATTATTTCCTGAACCTCCGGCTCGGTTATCACGAACGGTAAATCTGAAGTTATAAGATCTTGCAACATTTGATAAAGCTTCAACCGTAATTTCCGAACCTGCCGTTGTGGTTGCTCCCGTTAAAACTGAAGCCATTCTCGGGAAATATCTTGTAGGTGAAACTGTAGGAGTCCAAGATCTGAAAGTAGGACCGGATGCTTTTGTAGCACTTGCTGCCGAACTCGCTCCCGTTTGTGAAGAAGAAGCATTGTTCATCTGTTCCCAGATATACGTTAAAGAATCTCCGTTTGCATCTGTTCCGGAGCCTGTCAGCATAAAAGGTGTTCCTTTCGGAATTGTATAATCTGAACCGGCATTTGCTGTAGGAATCGAATTCCCTGTACTTGTACTTGTTGGGCAGGTTTTAGCTTTAATATTATCCGTAATTTGCTGAATACTGATGGCATGAAAGAAGGAATCCGAATGCGCCTGAATATCCTGACTTGTAATTCCGGCATATCCCATAATTGTTGATCCTGAACCAGGTTCCATATTTACGCCTGTTCCTTCATTACTCATTGAGAAAGTATGATTTCCTCCGAACTGATGTCCTAATTCATGAGCGACATAATCAATATCAAAATTATCTCCAGAAGGAATCGCATCTGCCGGAGAAGTATAACCGCTGCCTTTTGAACCATTCACACAAACACAACCGATACAACCTGCATTTCCTCCACCTCCCGAAGCTCCGAATAAATGTCCGACATCATAATTTGCTTCACCTATAACTGAAGTTAAAGTAGATTGCAATTGTGAATTCCAGTTACTCATTCCTGAAGCCGCCGAATAAGGATCTGACGAAGCGCTTGTATAAATTACCGCATCATTATTGGCAATAAGAACCATTCTTGCCGAAAAATCTTTTTCAAAAACCCCGTTTACACGAGTCATTGTATTGTTCATTGCAGCTAAAGCGTTTGCTTTTGTACCTCCAAAGTAAGCCGTATATTCTCCCGTACAGGACAAAGCCAGCCTGAATGTTCTTAATTTAGCATCATCCGCATTTGGTCTTGCTGCAAGATTATCTGTACCTGAAATGCCTTTTTGTGCAACATCAATCACCGTACATTCAAATTTGTTTAAGTTATCTTTTTTGTCGGATTTTCTGTAAACAACATAGGTTGAAAGATCTTTCGTAAAGGGTTCAATAAAAACGGCAGACTTGTCACCATAAATTTCCATGGATGATAAACCAAGCGGTGAAATACTGAAGTAAACAGTAGAATTCGGATCTTCAAGACCTTCTCCGACATATGATTTGATATCAGGATATTTTGCGGCAAGTTGAGGGTCAAAATTTGAATTCTCTCTTACCTTGAAGCTTTCCATTTTACCTTCTGAATTTGGGAAAGAAATAATGATTTCGGACTTTTCGCCAACCGCTAATCTTTTAGGAGCTTTTGCCAAAGCGTTTTTCAGTCCGTTGATATCTAAACTGTAGATTCTCGGATTGCTAATCGCTGATTTGTTTTCGAAAATTTCTGAATTTGCTTTTGTGAATGTTTCAGACCAAAGACGATCGGTCTGTGCGAATGAAATGCCCGAAACAAGCATTCCAATCACCAATAGTTGTTTTTTCATATAAATCTATTTTTGATTATGGAATATCAAAGCTAAAGAAAAAATATTTACGAAAAACAAAATTATTTAAGAATATTTTAGAGTTTCAACACAAATCAATATGCAATGCATTAAATACACAATAATCATATTTCACTCTAAAATGAAAATAGCACACGCAAAATACGTGTGCTATTCAGTTTGTGATATATTTAAAATTTTTTAAAATTTGTCATCGGCAGTAGGTCCGTATAATCCCGGAACTTTATTTCCCGTGGATCTTAAATAAACCACCAATTCACCTCTGTGGTGATACAAATGATTGTACAAAAACGAGCGAATCACCTGAACTTTCGGCATAGGAGGAAAGAGTGAATTTCCGTTCATCTCCATTTTCCATTCATTAAAATAAGTATTTTCGTCTGAATTTTCTATTACATTTTGAGCTTTAGCAACATTTTCTTCAAACTTGGCAACAATATTTTCAGCCTTAGAAACATCTCCTTTATCATAAATATATGTTCCCATATCGAAAACATCCTGATTAAAAGTTCCTTCAAACCAATTATAAACTTCCGAAATATGAGAAGCCAACTGAGCTGTCGTCCAGTTAATATCAGAAGGTTTCCAGTCTAAAGCACTGTCCGGAATTGCTTTTAAAAGTTTTCTTGTGCTTTCTGCTTCATGCAGAAACTCGCCTAATAACGCTTGTTTAATCATTTGTGTAAATTTTAAAAATTAAAAAAATTATTTCGTAATATCTCTACCGATAACCAGTCTCTGGATCTCTGAAGTTCCTTCTCCGATGGTACAAAGCTTAGAATCTCTGTAATATTTTTCAGCAGGGAAATCTTTTGTATAACCATAACCTCCAAAAATCTGAACCGCGTTGTTAGAAATTCTTACACAAGCTTCAGATGCATACAGTTTTGCCATCGCACCTTCTCTTGTCATTTTCTGCTTTGCATTCTTTAAAGTAGAAGCTCTTTGGATCAATAATTCTGCAGCATCAATTTCAGTTGCCATATCTGCCAACATAAAATTGATTGCCTGAAAATCAGAGATCGATTTTCCGAACTGTTTTCTTTCTTTAGCATATTTTAAAGCAGCTTTGTAAGCTCCTCTTGCCGTACCTAAACTTAAAGCAGCAATAGAAATTCTACCACCGTCGAGAATTTTCATCGCCTGTTTGAAACCTTCACCTACTTCACCTAATCTGTGAGAATCGGGTACACGAACATTATCAAAAATAAGTTCAGCAGTTTCTGAAGCTCTCATGCCAAGCTTATTTTCTTTTTTTCCGGAAGTAAAACCAGCCATTCCTTTTTCTAAAACGAATGCCGTTGAATTATTTTTTGCTCCTATTTCACCTGTTCTTGTCATTACAACCGCAATATCACCTGAAATTGCGTGAGTGATAAAGTTTTTAGCTCCGTTGATAATCCACTCGTCACCATCTTTCACCGCAGTTGTAGACATCCCTCCGGAATCCGAACCTGTATTATGTTCTGTTAATCCCCAAGCTCCGATTACTTTTCCGGTAGCCAGTTGAGGAAGCCATTTGTTTCTTTGTTCTTCGTTTCCGAATTCGTAAATATGGTTGGTGCAAAGTGAATTGTGTGCTGCAACCGAAAGACCAATCGATGGGTCAACCTGAGAAATTTCATCCAGAATAGCAACATATTCGTGATAACCAAGACCAGAACCTCCATATTCTTCAGGAATTACAATTCCCATGAAACCCATATCACCCAATTGGTGAAAAAGTTCTTTAGGAAAAGTCTGACTTTCGTCCCACTCCATAATATTAGGTCTGATATTCTTCTCAGCAAATTCTTTTGCTGTTTCCGCTATCATTTTAATGTTGTTCATCGTTTCTGTATTCATATTATAATCGTTATTTCCCAAAGATACTTAAATTGCGGAAATACAAAAATAATTTATAAACAAGATTAAATTTCAAGATTAATCATTTAATTTTCAATAAATTACATTTTACGAATTAACATAACATTAATAACAATCATTCGTTTTAGGAATATTTATTTACTAATTTAGTCCCCCAATTTTTAGCTGAATGAAAAAACTTTTACTTCCTGTACTTTTTTTAGCAACATTTATGTCTGCACAAGTTCCTGCCGGATATTATGACGGAACATCGGGATTGACAGGATATGCGTTAAAAACAAAGCTTCACGATATTATTTCTACAAAGAACATCAACTGGCATTACGGTGATCTTACCAATTACTATAATCAGACCGATCTGGATAAATATTATGATTATGGATCAAGCAACACTACTATTTTATTAGATATCTATTCTGAAATTCCGAACGGCCCCGATGCGTACGAATATACCACGGCTGATATTATCGGCTCTGCAAACGCTGAAGGTTTAGGATGGAACAGAGAGCACATGATGCCTCAAAGTACATTTTACAGCAATTATCCGATGTATTCTGATTTGTTTTATGTAGTTCCGACCGATGCAAGAATCAATCAGCTGAGAAGTAATTATCCGTACGGAATTGCAGGTACAACAAATTATTACACTTTCACAAACTCTTCTAAAATATCAAATAGTGCGATTCCTAACTACGTTTACACGGGTCGTGTGTATGAACCAATCAATGAATTCAAAGGTGATGTAGCGAGAAGTTTATTGTATTTTGCCGTAAGATATGAAGGAAAGTTGGGGACTTTTAATTATAACAACAATGCAAATCCTGCTTCCGACACCAATCCTTTAGACGGAACAGAGGAGAGAGCTTATGATCCGAATTATATTGCAATGCTTGTTCAATGGCACAATCAGGATCCTGTTTCCCAAAAAGAAATCGACAGGAACAATGCAGTTTATAACTTACAGAAAAACAGAAATCCGTTTATTGATAATCCAACCTGGGTAAATGCAATTTGGGGACAAACGCCGGATTCTACAGTTCCTTCAAATCCGAGCAACTTAACAATCACTCAAAATAGTGCTTACTTTACCACTTTAAGCTGGACACCAAGCACAAGCACAGATGTAATTGGATACAAAATCTATCAAAACGGAACCTTAATTGGTACATCAAAAAGTAATTCTTTCAGTGCAGACCACTTAACACCTTCTACAACCTACACTTATACTGTAAAAGCTTATGATAACGGATATTTACTTTCAGGAGACAGCAATACAATATCATCAACAACTTTAACAACAGATATTTATGCTAAAGACATAATGGTTACAAAATATCTTGAGGGAACCTCGAACAATAAAGCAATAGAAATTACCAATAAAACAGGTCATGCTGTTAATTTAAATGATTACAGACTATCAATTCAGTTTCCGAGCGGAACAAATTATTATTTCCCTGCACCTTTTGAGTTGGAAGGGATTGTTCAGAACAATGAAACTTTTGTGATTTTAAATCCTGACGCCAATTTTTCTTGTTTCACCATTAATCAGGCAAAATTTGTTACTGCAGCTCCGCAAATGACTTTTTCAGGAAGTCAATATCTGGAATTGAGATACAAATCGACAACAGTTGATGCCATTGGAGCTACATCTCAAAATAACTCTTCTGTTTTAGGAAATGTGTCTTTATATAGAAAAGCAACAATTAATCAACCTGCAACAACTTTCGACATCAATGAATGGGATTCTTATGCAAGCAATTATTGCCAGAATTTAGGAACACTATCAACCTCAGATATTGAATTATTGGCAGAAAAACAATTTAAAATTTATCCGAACCCTGTTAACGAAAACATTTTTGTAAGCGGAAAAACTGAAAATATTCAGACTGCTCAGATTTTAGATTTCTCAGGACAATTGATTTATACAGAAAAAGTTCCATTTAAGAATAAGAAAGATATTTCTGTTCAAAATTTAAAAACAGGTTCTTATTTATTAAAGCTTGATGAAAAAGTTTATCCGTTTATTAAAAAATAAGAATAGTAAAATAATACAACTAAAACTTCGTTCAAATGAGCGGAGTTTTTTTATGCAATAATCTAAAATTTATAAGCCCAAAAGCTAATATTTAATAGTTATAATCAATTTTACTTATATTTTTTGTTTATAAGTAATTATCATTATATTTGCAAAATGATAGCGGTCATTACCGGTGATATTATAAATTCACAGCATGCGGAAACAGAAGTTTGGATCAACAAACTTAAAAATCTTCTCGAAAAATGGGGAAGCGCTCCTCAAATATGGGAAATCTACAGAGGAGACGAGTTTCAGCTAAAATGCAGTATTGACGATGTTTTCTGGCATTTCTTAGCCATAAAATCTCTTATAAAAAGTCAGGAAAATTTAGATGTAAGAATTGCAATTGGTATTGGTGAGGAAAATTTTTCTTCTGAAAAAATCACAGAATCCAACGGTTCAGCTTATGTCAATTCAGGAAGATTGTTGAATGATCTGAAAAGCGACGGACACACTGTATCTATTAAGACATCCAACGATTCTGTTGACAGAGATTTAAATATGCTATTAAAATGGGCTTCAAAAGATTTTGATAACTGGACGATGGCAACTTCCGAAATAATTCACGAAATGATTATGAATCAAGATATTACACAGGAAGATCTCGCAAAGAAATTCGCTATTTCACAGTCCTCAATCAGCCAGAGACTGAAACGTGCAAACTACGAGCTTATCGTAGAAACCAATCAATATTTTAGAAAGAAAATTTCAGAATTGTAGGATGATTTTTATTCAACTCATATTGGCACATCTACTCGGAGATTTTATTCTTCAGCCAAATTCTTGGGTTGCAGATAAGGAAAATCATAAACTGAAAAGTCCTTATTTGTATTATCACGTTCTGATTCATACAGCCTTAAGCTTCATTTTTCTTTGGGATATAAAACTTTGGTGGGTTGCTATTTTGGTCGGGCTTTCTCATTTTATAATTGATGCATGTAAATTGAGTTTTCAAAATAATCTTACTAAAAAAAGATGGTTTTTCATTGACCAGGCGCTTCATGTAGCAGTTATTGGTATAGTCTCCCTTTGCTTTAATGAATTTGACTTTGAATTCTTAAAAAATCAGGAGTTTTTGAAAATTATAATGGGAGCATTGTTTTTAACTATGCCTGCTTCAATTTTCATCAAAATATTATTATCATCATGGACTCCGGTAACAGAAGAAGAGGGCAGTGTACAGACCGAATCTCTATCGAGCGCAGGAAAATATATAGGAATTTTAGAACGATTATTGGTCTTCACTTTTATTGTGGTCGATCATTGGGAGGGTGTAGGTTTTATGGTAGCAGCAAAATCCGTTTTCAGATTCAGTGATTTGGCACAGGCAAAACAGAGAAAACTGACGGAATATGTATTAATCGGGACATTATTAAGTTTCGGAATCGCTGTTTTAACAGGAATTTTAATTAAATAAAAAGTAATAAATCTAACTATAACCGAAAACTTTGAATTTCGAAGTTTTCTAAAGTAAAAAGTAAAAATTATGAGTCAAAAGCTAGAAATGTTGTACGAAGGTAAAGCAAAACAAGTATTTGCTACCGAAAATCCTAATGAAGTAGTAGTACGTTTTAAAGACGATGCTACAGCATTTAATGCTCAGAAAAGAGGTTCTGTAGATTTGAAAGGAGAGATGAATAATGCCATCACTACTTTAATCTTCGAATATTTAAATGAAAAAGGGATTAAAACTCATTTCATCAAACAATTAGACGAAAGAGAGCAATTGGTAAAGAAAGTATCAATTATTCCTTTGGAAATGGTCGTGAGAAACTATTCTGCAGGAAGCATGGCTCAGAGATTAGGAGTTGAGGAAGGAATTAAATCTCCTGTTACCATCTTCGATATCTGCTACAAAAAAGACGAGTTGGGAGATCCGCTTATCAACGATCACCACGCTGTTTTCTTAGGAGCTGCAACGTATGAAGAGCTTGACGAAATGTATGAATTAACTTCAGACATCAACGAAATCCTTATTGATCTTTTCGACAAAATGAACATCATCCTGGTTGATTTCAAAATCGAATTGGGAAAAACTGCAGACAGTGAAATCATCTTGGCAGACGAAATTTCTCCAGATACTTGCAGACTTTGGGATAAAGATACCATGAAGAAGCTAGATAAAGACAGATTCAGAAGAGACTTAGGAGAAGTAACTGAAGCATATGTTGAGATCTACAATAGATTGAAAGTAGCCTTAGGCAAATAAGATTTTAGATAAAATTAGATGTTAAGTTTTCTTATTTAACATAATATTTAATTTTTCATCTAATTTATAAATCTATCAAAATAAAATCTAGATTAGAAAAAATAGAAATGAAAAGTTTAGACATTCATAAAAGTGAATATTTAAAACAGTTTGAAACTCAAACCTACGGAAGAAATCTTTTCAGAACGCAGGAAGAAGAAAGACTGGATGCTCCGAACGAGGAGTGCGGAATCTTCGGAATGTATTCTGACAACGATCTTGATACGTTTTCTCTTTCACAGTTCGGGCTTTTTGCACTTCAGCACAGAGGTCAGGAAGCTTGTGGTATTTCTGTTTTAAAGGACGGAAAAATTACCAATATGAAAGATGAAGGGTTGGTTTTGGATGTTTATAAAGAGATCCAGGATCCTGAAACTTTTATGGGAAATTCTGCAATCGGACACACTCGTTATACGACTGCAGGAGACAAAAAGAAATATAATTTTCAGCCATTTTTCGCAAAAAACGAATATGACCAGATTATCCTTTCTATTGCGCATAACGGTAACCTTACCAATGCAAAAGAATTGAAACACGAACTGGAAGCTGAAGGCGTAGTTTTCAGAGCGACTTCCGATTCTGAGGTTATTTTAAGATTAATCCAGAAAAATCTTGACCTGGGACTTCGTGGCGCTATCAAAGCAACAATGGAGAAAATTGAAGGAGCCTATTCTGTTGTAGGGATGACAAGAAATAAATTCTTCGCATTCAGAGATTTCAACGGGATCAGACCTTTGGTTTTGGGAGCAATCAACGAAAATTCTTACGTTGTAGCTTCAGAATCTGTAGCTTTAGACGCTGTTGGAGCTCAATATGTTCGTGATATTTTACCGGGAGAAATCATTTATACCAATGAAAACGAACCTGGAAAATTAAACTCATACATGGTAAATGAAGAAAAAGGAAAGCAAAGAATCTGTTCTTTTGAATACATTTATTTTGCAAGACCTGACTCTACATTAGAAAATATCAACGTTTACGAAATCAGAGAAAAATCGGGAGAGAAAATCTGGGAACAGGCTCCTGTGGAAGCTGATGTGGTAATTGGAGTTCCGGATTCCGGAGTTCCTGCCGCAATTGGTTTTTCCAAAGCTTCGGGAATACCTTTCCGTCCGGTTTTGATTAAAAACAGATACATTGGAAGAAGTTTCATCGTCCCGACTCAGGAAATGAGAGAAAGAGTAGTGAACTTAAAACTGAATCCGATTATTTCTGAAATCAAAGGCAAAAGAGTAGTAATCATTGATGATTCTATTGTTCGTGGAACAACTTCTAAAAGACTGGTTAAGATCCTTAAAGATGCAGGAGTTAAGGAAATTCACTTCAGAAGTGTTTCTCCGCCAATTATCGCGCCTTGTTATTTAGGAATCGACACCCCTTCAAAAGATGATTTGATTTCTGCAAATATGACGACAGAAGAGCTTAGAGACTATTTAGGAGTTGATTCTTTAGAATTTTTAAGCACAGAAAACTTAAAAGTAATTTTAGGTTCTTCAAACCACTGCTTCGGATGCTTTACAGAAGAATATCCTGTAGGAAAAGGAGAGGAAGTGGAATTATTTAATTAAAATTTTAATTATAAAATGAAAAAGGTCAGATTTCATTTGAAATCTGACCTTTTTTTTTAGTTTTAAATTATCTTAGAATTTATAAGCAACACCAACCTGGAAAAGATTATTTCTGATTGCGTCACCAGGATTATTTTCAGCAATATCGGTAACTCCGGCAACAAATCTAGCCGTAAGACCGAATTTCTGATCAAAGTAATAACCTGCACCAAGACCTATTCCTAAGTCAAAACCTTTAAAAAGATCATCTACATCTGCAGAACCGGCATCACCTTTAACTTTTTTGTTGATTGCAAAACTGAACTGTGGACCAGCTTCTACGTACAACTCAGGTAACAGGTTATACTGAAGCATTACAGGTACAGAAATATAATCTAGATTTAATCTTACATCAGACAATCCCTCAAATTTAGCACCCATCCCATTATACAAAAGTTCAGGCTGAACACTGAATGAGCTTGCAACAGGAATGTTTGCAAAAACACCACCGTAAATTCCAGCTTTTGCTTTGAATGCATCATCATTAATTGAAGCTACATTTAATCCGGCTTTAATTCCGAAAGTTACCGCTGAAGAAGATTCTTTAGCTTTTTCTTGAGCAAATGATAATGAACTTGCAGCGATAGCAAGTCCTAAAAATAGTTTTTTCATAGCTTTTGTTTTTAATTTGTTTATTATTGAAAAACTACCGCAATTCAAATCAAAAACCTTGCCAATTTATATTAATTTTAATGGTAATTAAATAAAAATGCCAGATTCTGTGATGAATCTGACATTTTTTATTTGAAATTAAGATTGTTTTCTTAAAATTTGAATGCTAAACCAACTTGGAAAGTGTTATTTCTGATAGCATCAGATCCATTGGGTCTGTCTTTAGCAATATCCGTAACACCTGCTACATATCTTGCTGTTAAACCGATGTTATCTGTGAAATAATAACCTGCGCCTAAACCGATACCAACATTAAATGTGTTGAAATTATCTTTATAATTTCCAGATTCTGCCAATACATCGTTATTGGTTTCATTCTTAGCTTTGTTTTTTGCGCTTACCATAAACCCAAACTCAGGACCTGCCTCAACATACAAATTTGGAATAAAGTTATATTGGAACATTACCGGAACTGTGATATAGTCTAAATGGTTTGCGTAAGAATATCTGTTACCTGCCACTACATAGTCATACTTGTCTCCGTATTGAGAATATAAAACCTCCGGCTGAATGCTGAAAGATTCTGCAACAGGAATATTTGCAAATACACCTGCGTTAAAACCGATTTTAGATCCTTGATCTTCTAAAGTTTCGTCATCTGACAATGAAGAAACGTTCATCCCTGCCTTAATCCCAAATCTTACTGGTGATGTTGACGATGGAGTAGGTTCTGTAGTCTGCGCAAATGCCAATGAAGTTGACAATACTGCTATTCCTAAAATTAACTTTTTCATAACTTAAATTTTTAATATTTACTAATTCTAATTTTTCTAATTTTAAATTTTACTACCAAACTTTTTTGAGTTTGACGAATCGAATCTTTCAAATTGCTTGCCAAAACTATTTTTATCTATTTCACACAAATAAAAAATGCCCTTCTGTGGATGAAGAACATTTTGTAATATTTTAAAAATCAAACAATTAAACAGAATTCTAATATTATGTTATGAATATAATATTTATTAAAAACCGGTTTAAAAATTTAGTTGAAAATCTAAAATCCGCTATTTTTTTTATAGAAATCAATTGATTTTTGAATATTTTCTGTAGAACACTGATGATCAAAGACACAAGAACCGATTCCGGAAAGCAACGAAAAATTGATTTTTGCATCTGTATTTTTCTTATCGTTTAATAATAGATCAAAAATCTTGTCTTCAGCAAAACCTGTAATATCAATATAACAAAAATATCTCGCTATATTTTCTGTAATCATTTCAGAATCTTCTTTACATATTAAACCCTCAAGATAAGAAAGGTGAGCTTCGCAAATCATTCCCAAAGCAACTGCTTCTCCATGCAGAATAAGATTTTCGCTTTGAAGACATAAGCTTTCAATCGCATGACCAATGGTATGCCCGAAATTCAGTGTTTTTCTTACATCCTTCTCATGGAAATCTGCATTTACAATTTCCTGCTTTATTTCCATTGATTGCGGAATGAAAGGTTCAATTCCGACCGGATCTAAATGCTGCAAATGAATTAAATCTTCCCAATGTTTTTTATCGGCAATCAAACCATGCTTCAGCATTTCAGCAAAACCGCTTTTTAATTCTTTGCCAGGAAGTGTGTTTAAAAATCCTGTATGCACAAAGATTTGTTCGGGAAAAGAAAAAGTTCCCACCATATTTTTATAATGCATTAGATCAATTCCCGTTTTTCCACCGATTGACGCATCACACATCGAAAGCAAAGTTGTAGGAATATTGATAAACTGAATTCCTCTTTTATAAGTAGAAGCAACGAACCCTCCCATATCTGTAATGACACCACCTCCAAGATTGATGATCAAAGCTTTTCGGTCTGCCTGCATTTCTGTAAGAATTTCCCAAAGCTGATTGGCAGTCTGAATATTTTTCATCTCTTCACCAGCTTCAATTTCAAGAATTTCAAAAGCGATGTCAGTCTCTAAATTTCCGAGAAGTGTGGCAAGGCAATATTCATGCGTATTTTCATCCACCAAAATAAAAACTTTGCTGAATGATTTTCCGGTCATGAATTGATTAAGCTGCGAAAAATTTTCGTCTAATATGGTAATCATCGTATGATTTTTTTAATAATTAAAGATATACTATGCTACAAAGTTATGATTCTTAATTTTTAACTCGTTACTAAATTGACTATCTTTGCACAAATATTTAGCATGAGCAGAGACAATAATTCAGGAAGACCAAAGAAACCAAGAAGTTCAACAAGAAATAATTCTGATGATTCTCGCGCTTCAAGATCCGGAAATTCCGGGTCAAAACCTTTCAAAAAAACCTTCCCTAAAGCAGGAGAAAGAAATTCTGATTCCAGAAGAAGTAGTGGCACAAGTTACCAGGACAGAATGGATAAGAAATTTGGGAAAACTGAACAAGAACCTTTTATTACCACTTCGGGTGAAGAGAGAAAAGCTTTCAGTAAATCAGCTCCCAAAAGAGGCAGCAGCAGACCCGGTAGTTTTGATACCAGAGATAAATACGAAAGAGGTAGCTTAAAATACGGTAAAAGACCGGGAACTGACAACAGAGAAGATAAAAATAAATCATTTGTTCAGAAAAGAAGACTGAACAAAATTGATAAAGATATTCATAAAGATACCATCCGTCTTAATAAATACATCGCCAACTCAGGAATTTGCAGCAGAAGAGAAGCTGATGAACTGATTACTCAAGGTTTGGTAGAAGTAAACGGAAAAGTGGTAACAGAAATGGGTTATCAGGTTCAGAAAACCGACAAAGTTGTTTTTGACGGACAGAACA
>Ga0213828_1001439_pt1 | contig 19446 bp, 16 predicted proteins | sample MC6MC0897MG_FD_180664 | JGI IMG/M metagenome (GOLD analysis project Ga0213828, IMG submission 180664) | Enriched soil aggregate microbial communities from Iowa State University, Ames, United States - MC6-MC0897-MG | ecosystem: Environmental > Terrestrial > Soil > Unclassified | place: USA: Iowa... | reverse complement strand
TGATCGGCCCCAACGACCTGCTCACCACCGCCTACCAGCGCATGAAGCTGTATGACGTGTCGCAGCTGCCGGTGATGGACGGCGACCAGCTGGTCGGCATCGTCGATGAAAGCGACGTGCTGCTGCACGTGTACGGCGATGAAGCCCGCTTCCGCGACCCGGTGGCCACGGCCATGGTCAGCAAGCTGGACCGGCTGGATGTGAAGTCCCCGATCGAGGCGCTGCTGCCGGTGTTCGACCGGGGCCAGGTGGCCATCGTCATGGACGGCGGCACCTTCCTGGGCCTGATCACCCGCATCGACCTGCTGAACTACCTGCGCCGCCGCGTTCAGTAAGCGCCTGGCGTCGGCCGCAGCTGCTCTGAATCTGCGTTTATCCGCGTCAACGGCCGATTAAGCCGCCGCTGATAGACTTCCGCTCCTTTTGCGGGAGCCCCCACCGGGGCTCTCCTTGCTGGGAAACAACATGTCCGACCACGCTTCCTCCGGGCACGGCAACCGTGCGCTTGCCCTGGCTACCCTGGCCATCCACGGCGGACAGTCGCCGGATCCAAGCACCGGCGCGGTGATGCCGCCGATCTACGCGACCTCCACCTACGCCCAGTCCAGCCCCGGTGAACACCAGGGCTTCGAGTACTCGCGCACCCACAATCCCACCCGCTTCGCCTACGAGCGCTGCGTGGCGTCCCTGGAAGGCGGCAGCCGCGGCTTCGCGTTCGCCTCGGGCATGGCCGCCAGCTCCACCGTGATGGAACTGCTGGACGCCGGCAGCCACGTGGTGGCGATGGATGACATCTACGGCGGCACCTTCCGCCTGTTCGAGCGCGTGCGGAAGCGCACCGCCAGCCTGCAGTTCAGCTTCGTCGACCTGACCGACCTGGCCGCGTTCGAGGCCTCGATCACCGCGCAGACCAGGATGGTCTGGATCGAAACCCCGACCAACCCGATGCTGAAGATCGTGGACATCGCCGCGGTGAGTGCCATCGCCAAGCGCCACGGCCTGATCGTGGTGGTGGACAACACCTTCGCCTCGCCGATGCTGCAGCGCCCGCTGGAACTGGGCGCGGACCTGGTCCTGCACTCGGCCACCAAGTACCTCAACGGGCACTCGGACATGGTCGGCGGCATGGTGGTGGTGGGTGACAACGCCGAGCTGGCCGAACAGATGGCCTTCCTGCAGAACTCCATCGGGGGCGTGCAGGGCCCGTTCGACAGCTTCCTGGCCCTGCGCGGCCTGAAGACCCTGCCGCTGCGCATGAAGGCCCATTGCGCCAACGCGCTGGCCCTGGCCCAGTGGCTGGAAACGCACCCGGCGGTGGAAAAAGTGATCTACCCGGGTCTGACCAGCCACCCGCAGCATGAGCTGGCCACGCGCCAGATGAACGGCTACGGCGGCATTGTCTCGATCGTCCTCAAGGGTGGTTTCGCGGCGGCCAAGCGCTTCTGCGAGAAGACCGAGCTGTTCACCCTGGCCGAGTCGCTCGGCGGCGTGGAAAGCCTGGTCAACCATCCGGCGGTGATGACCCATGCCTCGATCCCGGTGGAACGCCGCGCCCAGCTGGGCATCAGCGATGCGCTGGTGCGGCTGAGCGTGGGCGTGGAAGAGCTCGGGGATCTGCAGGTCGATCTGGAAGGTGCGTTGGCGGCTGAGGCCACCTGAGTGGGCATCCTCTCGGTTTTCGGCAAGGATCGCTCGCTGGCCTTCGAGCTGACCCAGCGCGAAGTGCTGGGCCGCTACCGTGGCGCCAGCTTCGGCCTGCTGTGGTCGTTGATCAGCCCGTTCCTGATGCTGCTGGTCTACACCCTGGCCTTTGGCTTCATCATGAAGGGGCGCTGGCCAGGGTCGAGTGGCTCGACCACCGACTTCGCCCTGATCCTGTTCGCCGGCCTGACCGTGCACGGCTTCTTTGCCGAGTGCTTCATCCGTGCGCCGCAGCTGATCGTGGGCAACACCAGTTACGTCAAGCGGGTCGTGTTCCCGCTGGACATCCTGGTGTGGAGCATGAGTTTTTCGGCCCTGTTCCACCTGGTGATGAACCTGGTGGTGCTGCTGCTGTTGTATGTCTGCGTCAAGGGCAGCATCCATCCCACCGCCGCGTTGCTGCCGCTGGTGCTGGCACCGTTGGTGATCCTCACCGTGGGCGTGGGCTGGGCATTGTCGGCGCTGGGCGTGTACCTGCGTGACATCGGCCAGATCGCGGGCGTCATCGCCACGGCGATGCTGTTCCTGTCCTCGGCGATCATTCCGGTCGAATCGGTACCGGAAAGCTACCGCCTGGTGTTCGAACTCAATCCGCTCACCTTCATCATCAACCAGGTGCGCGAAGTGGTCATCTGGGGCCGGCTGCCGGACTGGGCAGGCCTGGGCATCTACACCGTGATCGCCTGCGTGGTGGCCGTCATCGGCCACCGCATCTTCACCAAGCTGCGCGTGGGGTTTGCCGATGTCCTCTGAAGCTTCCAATGCCGCGCTGGTGATCGACGTCAATGGCGTCGGCAAGGCGTATCACATGTATGAGCGCCCCTCGCATCGGTTGTGGCAGGCGCTGGCCGGCAAGCGCAAGTCGTATTACAAGGATTTCTGGGCGTTGCGCGGGGTCAGTTTCTCGATCCGGCGCGGGCAGACGGTGGGCATCGTGGGGCGCAACGGGTCGGGCAAGTCGACCCTGCTGCAGATGATCGCCGGCACGCTCAACCCCACCGAGGGCAGCATCCAGGTCAACGGCCGCGTGGCGGCGCTGCTTGAGCTGGGCAGTGGCTTCAATCCCGAGTTCACCGGCCGCGAAAACGTCTATCTCAACGCGACCATCCTGGGGTTGCGTCGCGAGCAGATCGAACAGCGGATGGACAGCATCCTGGCCTTCGCCGACATCGGCGAGTTCATCGACCAGCCGGTCCGCAGCTATTCCAGCGGCATGTCGGTGCGGTTGGCGTTTGCGGTGATCGCGCACGTGGATGCCGACATCCTGATCATCGACGAAGCGCTGGCGGTGGGCGATGCGTTCTTCTCGCAGAAGTGCATGCGGTTCCTGCGCGACTTCCAGAAGAGCGGCACCCTGCTGTTTGTCAGTCACGATGCGGCCGCAGTGACCAACCTGTGCGAGCGCGCGGTCTGGCTCGAGAACGGGCGGATGCGCCTGTCGGGCACGTCGCAGGAAGTGGTCGAAGCCTACATGACCGAGCAGCACGTGGTCGGTCGCCGCGAGGCGGGCGCCGAGGAAATCGTCGTCGAGAAGAAGGCCCGCAAGGTCGCCGGCGATACCCCCGATTTCCGTCGTGAGCGCTTTCTCGAGGAAGGTGTGTGCAACCGCATTGCGCTGTTCGAGTTCGACCCGGACAACGTGGGCCAGGAATTCGGGACGCGCGGCGCGCGCATCGTCGATGTCGCCATCCGCGATTCCACCGGCACCCCGATGGGTCTGGTGGAAGGGGGCGAGCTGGTGAGCCTGCAGATCTCGGTGAAGCTCGAGCAGGACCTGGACAACCTGATCGTGGGCTTCTACGTGAAGGATCGGCTGGGCCAGCGCCTGTTCGGCGACAACAGTTACTTTGCCTGCAAGGACACGCCGGTGGGCGGGGCGGCCGGGCAGACCGTGCTGGCAACGTTCCAGTTCCGCATGCCGGTGATGCCGTCAGGCTCCTACATGATCGATGCGGCCGTTGCCGCGGGCGATCTGCACGACCACACCCAGCAGCACTGGATCCATGACGCGCTCGAGTTCCGTGCGCTGGACGAGACGATGCGCTTTGGGCTGGTCGGTATTCCGATGCTCAACATTACGCTGCAGAACAATGACGCTTGAACTGGCCTGCGTGCCCGCAGGAACTGAGGGAAGTAAATGATGGTGACGGCAGATCCGTTGAACAGCACCGATGGCAATGACCCGACCGTTCCGGTGTTCCGCAACGACGCGATGTTCATGCGCCCGGAATTCCTGGAAACGTCAGGGTGGATCGAGCACGTCCCGTTTGCCTTCTGGGTGATCCAGGCGCACCGTCCGCGGTCGCTGGTCGAGCTGGGCTCGCACCGGGGCATTTCCTACTTCGCCTTCTGCCAGGCGGTCAAACACCTGGGGCTGCAGACGCGCTGCCACGCCGTTGATACCTGGGAAGGGGATTCCCAGGCCGGGTACTACGAAAACGATATCCATCGCAGCGTGGTGGAGCGCAACGAACGCAGTTACGCGGCGTTCTCGACCCTGCTGCGGATGACCTTCGATGATGCGCTGGCACAGGTGCCCGATGGTTCGGTCGACCTGCTTCACATCGATGGCCTGCATACCTATGAGGCGGTCACGCACGACTTCACCACCTGGCTGCCCAAGATGTCCTCGCGTGGCGTGGTGCTTTTCCACGACACCAATGTGCACACCGAGGGCTTCGGGGTGCAGCGGTTCTTCGCGCCGCTGCGCGAACGCTACCCGCACTTCGAGTTCCATCATGGCAACGGCCTGGGCGTGATTGCCGTGGGCAAGGACATCGATGCGTCGATGGCCGCGCTGTTTGCCTGCACCGGAACGGGCGCCGCCGAAGCGCATGTGCAGAGCGCGTTCTCGCGCCTCGGCGCGGCCTGTACCGACCGGGTCCATGCCGAGACGGCGCAGGCCGAGGCGGCCGTGCTGAAGAAGGAAAAGGAAAAGATCTACCGGTGGGCGCTGGGGCTGGAGGCGGACCTGGACAAGTCCAAGAAGGACTACCAGCACCTGGAAAACGAACACGAGGAACGGACCCGCTGGGCACTGGAGCTGGACAAGCAGGTGCAGGCGCTGGGCGATACCGGTCAGCTGCGCGCGCAGGAAGAGGCGCTGGTGGCGGTGCAGGCACGCAACGCCTCGCTGGAAGCCGCGCTGGCAGCGTCGCAGGCACGGACCGCTGCGCTGGAAGCGGACATGGCGGATGCCACGCGCACTGCCGTGGAACGCGCCGCACAGCTGGACCAGGCCCTGGACATGGCGCGCCAGTCGATTGCCACCCGGCAGGTGGATATCGATGCGCTGCAGCGCCAGATCGGCAGCGAACCGCCGCCGGCGTCCGAGCACGTGTCAGCCGCAGAGCTGTCCGGCGTCATTGCCGAGTACAGCCAGCAGGTGGATTCGCTGCGCACGACCCTGGACGCGGTGCTGCACTCCAAATCCTGGCGGGTTACCCGGCCGTTGCGGTTCGCCTCGCGCGTGGTGCGCGGCGACCGTGCCGCCGTGGTGAACTCCCTGCGCGCGTCCGGCCTGGCGCGTCACCCCGTGCTGGCGCCCCTGGCGCCGCTGGTGCGCAAGGCGTTGATGCGCAGCGAAGGCTCGACGATCGTGCCCCCGGAAGGGCTGATGCTGGACGAGGTGGCCCGCGACCCGCAGGCCGTGCTGGAGCGCCTGCGTTTCCCCCGCGTCGATGCGCCGGTGGTCAGCATCGTCATTCCCACCTACGGCAACCTTGTGCAGACCCTGGCCTGCCTCGACTCGATCGCACGCGTCGGCGCGGAGGTGTCCTTCGAGGTGCTGGTGCTGGAAGATGCCTCCGGTGACGCGGAGATCGCCCGCCTGGCCGCGGTACCCGGGCTGCGTTTCCACCAGAACCCCAAGAACCTGGGGTTCCTGCTCTCCTGCAACCAGGCCCTGACGCTGGCCAAGGGGCAGTACATCTGCTTCCTGAACAACGACACGGAAGTGCTGCGCGGTTGGCTCGATGCGCTGGTGCGCGTGTTCGCGCTGCATCCCGATGCCGGCATGGCCGGCTCCAAGCTGATCTACCCCGACGGCCACCTGCAGGAAGCCGGCGGCATCATCTGGCAGGATGGCTCGGGCTGGAACTACGGCCGCATGCAGAACCCGGCCGACAGCGAATACAACTACGTGCGTCCGGCCGACTACTGCAGTGGCGCCAGCCTGATGATCCCCACGGCGCTGTTCCGCGCGCTGGACGGGTTCGACACCCGCTACGTGCCGGCCTACTGCGAGGACTCCGACCTGGCCTTCAAGGTGCGGCAGGCAGGCAAGCAGGTGTATTACACGCCGTTCTCCGAGGTGGTCCACTACGAGGGCGTTTCACACGGCACCGACGTGGGCGGCGGCATCAAGGCCTACCAGGTGGAGAACCAGAAGAAGCTGCTCGCCAAGTGGCAGGCCGAACTGGCGCTGCACCAGCCCAACGGGCAGAACGTCATGGTCGCGCGCGACCGCTCGTGGGGCCGCGACACCGTCCTGATCGTTGATCACTACGTGCCGCAGCCGGACCGTGACGCGGGCTCGCGCACCATGGCTGCCTTCATCGACGCCCTGCTGGCCAAGGGCTGCGTGGTCAAGTTCTGGCCGGACAACCTGCATCAGGACCCGGCGTACTCTGCCCAGCTGCAGGCCAAGGGCGTGGAGGTGATCTACGGGGTGAAGTGGGTGGAAGGCTTCGGCGATTTCCTCCAGCACAACCCCGGCATCAGCGCGGTGCTGCTGTCGCGTCCGCATGTGGCCACGCATTACCTGCGCGCCATCCGTGCCCACAGCAAGGCGCGGGTGGTGTATTACGGCCATGACCTGCACTTCGAACGCATGGCGATGGAAGCGCGGCGTGCCGGCGAATCGCTGGACGGGTCCGAGCAGATCCTTGCACTGGAGCGCCAGGCCTGGCTGCAGTCCGATGTGGTGCTGTATCCGTCCACCAGCGAGGTCGACGTCGTCCAGCGCCTGGTCCCGGGCACCGATGTGCGGGTCGTGGCGCCGTATGCCTACCGCAGCTTCAATGACCAGGCCATGCCGCAGGGCCGGGCCGGCATCCTGTTCGTGGCCGGGTTCGCACACGGTCCCAACGTGGATGCCGCGCGCTGGCTGGTGGAAGACATCATGCCGCTGGTGTGGGCCAGCCACCCGCACGTGCGCGTCTCGCTGGTGGGCTCCAACCCGACCGCGGAGGTGATCGCGTTGGGCGGCGAGCGCGTGGAGGTGACCGGCTTTGTCACCGATGCCGAGCTCGAGCGTCGCTACGCCGCTGCGCGCGTGTCCATCGTGCCGCTGCGTTTCGGCGCCGGGGTCAAGGGCAAGGTTGTCGAATCGATGCAGCAGGGCGTGCCGCTGGTGACCACCGGCGTCGGTGCCCAGGGCCTTGCCGGGGTGGAGGAAGTCGTACCGGTGGTGGATGAGCCGGCCGCCATTGCCGCAGCGCTGTGCGTGCTGCTGGACGATGACCAGCAGTGGCTGCACGTGTCGCGCAATGCCTGCGCGTTCGTGCAGGCACGTTTCTCCCCGGATGCGATGGCCGATACCCTGGCCGACGCCCTGTCTTTGACGCACGTCAGCAAGGAAAGCGCATGATCGTCCGCTCACGAGCACCGTTGCGGTTGGGCCTGGCCGGCGGCGGCACGGATGTCTCGCCGTTCTGCGACCAGTTCGGTGGCTTCGTCATGAACGTCACCATCGACAAGTTCGCCTACGCCACGCTGGACCCGTCGCCGACCGGGCAGGCGGAATTCCACGCACAGGATGCCGATGTCAGCGAGCAGCTCGCACCGCAGGACGTGGTTGCCACGGCGGGCCCGCTGCAGCTGATGAAAGGCGTGTACCTGCGGGTCAGCGACGACTACCTGGGCGGCGAGCGGCCTGCGCTGCGCATCCGCGCGCATTCCGATGCACCGCCGGGTTCCGGCCTGGGGTCGTCGTCGACCATGGTGGTGGCGCTGGTCACCGCGTTTGCCGAGTACTTCTCGCTGCCGCTGGGCGAGTACGAAATCGCCCAGCTGGCCTACCGCATCGAGCGCAACGACCTGGGTTTGTCCGGCGGCAAGCAGGACCAGTACGCGGCCGCCTTCGGGGGCTTCAATTTCATGGAGTTCTACGCCGAAGACCGCGTCATCGTCAATCCGCTGCGGATCAAGAGCTGGATCTGGTCCGAGCTGGAGTCGGGCCTGGTGCTGTACTTCACAGGCGTCTCACGGGCATCGGCCAAGATCATCGACGAGCAGTCGCGCAATATCCGCGAAGGCCGCTCCGATTCGCTGGACGCCATGCACCGGCTGAAGATCGAGGCCACCCAGATGAAGGAGGCGCTGCTGCGCGGCGACTTCACCCGCCTGGCCAGCGTCATGCAGTCGGGCTGGCAAGCCAAGAAACAAAGTGCCAGCAGCATCTCCAACCCGATGATCGATGAGATCGAGGCACTGGCGATGCGCCACGGCGCGCGGGCGACCAAGGTCTCCGGCGCCGGCGGTGGCGGCTTCATGATGTTCCTGTGCGACCCCGCCCACCGGGTGGGCCTGGTACGGGCGTTGGCCGGTGCCGGCGGCACGGTCTTCGATACTCATTTCACTGATCAGGGAGCAAGCTCATGGAAACTGGGATGAACCAGTTCGTACAGTCCGAGTTCGACAAGACGCTGGCGAACTTCCAGACGATGTCGACCGATGCCGCGTTGCGCCAGCAGATTGCCGACGCGGTTGCGTTGTGCGTGTCGGCGCTCAGGGACGGCAAGAAAATCCTGTTCGCCGGCAATGGCGGCAGCGCCGCCGATGCCCAGCACTGGGCCGGTGAACTGGTCAGCCGCTTCTATTACGACCGTCCGGGCCTGCCGGCGATCGCGCTGACCACCGACACCTCGATCCTGACCGCGATCGGCAACGACTACGGCTACGACTACACGTTCGCCCGCCAGATCGAAGCGCTCGGCCAGCAGGGCGACGTGTTCGTGGCGATCTCCACCTCGGGCCGCTCCAAGAACATCATGCGCGCGCTCGATGCCTCCGAGGCCAAGGGCGTGCGCGTGATCGGCTTCACCGGCAAGGGCGGCGGCGACATGCTGGATCGCTGCGACATCTGCTTCCGCATTCCCTCCGACGAAACGCCGCGCATCCAGGAGGGCCATGAGTTCATCGGCCACCTGCTGTGTGCGCTGATCGAAAGCGAAATGTTCCCGCGCTGACATGGCTGCCACTGAAATCCTGATTCTGGCCGGTGGCTTTGGCACGCGGCTGCGCAGTGAAGTGCCCGACCTGCCCAAGCCCCTGGCGCCGGTCGCCGGGCGTCCGTTCCTGGCCTACCTGCTGGATCGCTATGCGGCCGCGGGCATGACCCGGGCGATCCTGGCCACCGGGTACCTGGGCGAAGTGGTCGAGCAGACCATTGGCGCGCGCTGGGCCGGGATGGAGGTGGCGTACTCGCGGGAAGACACGCCCCTGGGTACCGGCGGCGCCATTGCCGCTGCCGCACGCCTGGCCCGTGGTGCCGGCCTTCATGTGTGCAACGGCGACACCTACCTGGAATATTCGCCGGCCGCGCTGGAAGCGGCGGCCGACGGCCTGCCGATGGCCATCGCCCTGGCACGGGTCGAGGACGTGTCGCGTTATGGCGCGGTCGATGTCGAACACGGCCGCGTGCTGCGCTTCCATGAGAAGCGGCCCGGTGGCGCCGGCCTGATCAACGCCGGCAGCTACTTCCTGAGCCCTGCGGCGCTGCAGTCTCTGCCCGCTGAAGGCGCCTTTTCGTTTGAGAAGCAGGTACTGGAACCGGCGGCAGCCCGGGGCGAAGTGGGCGCGCTGGTGGATACGGCCGCCTTCATCGATATTGGCGTGCCGGAGGATTTCCGCCGCGCCCAGGTCGACTTCGCGCCGCGATGAATGGACTGTTGGCCGGACCCGGCGTGGTCGAAGGAAGCGGCGTGGACCGGGCTGGCCGCCGCGCGTTGTTCCTGGATCGTGACGGCGTGATCAACGTCAATCTTGGCTATGTGCATACGCCGGATCAGACGCAGTGGGTGGACGGCATCTTTGCGCTGTGCGCCCAGGCGCAGGCCCGCGGGTACGCGTTGCTGATCGCTACCAACCAGGCCGGTATCGCGCGCGGCTACTACGATGTGGCCGCATTCGAGGTCTATACCCGCTGGATGCACGCGCAGTTTGCCGAACGCGGCCTCCAGATTGCCGCGACCCTGTTCTGTCCGCATCACCCCAGCGCAGGTCAGGGTGCGTTCACCGGCCCCTGCGGCTGCCGCAAGCCGGCGCCGGGCATGTTCCTGACGGCCGCCCGGCGCTACGCGATCGATCTGTCCCGTTCGGGGCTGGTCGGCGACAAGATCAGCGACATGCAGGCCGGCCATGCGGCGGGCCTGAGCCATCTGCACCTCCTCGAAGGCGAGGTGGGCAGCGGAACGCCGCCAGCCGCCGTGCTGCGTGTGCCCGACCTGGGAGCCGTCAGGCTGCCGGCCTAGTGCACCGGGCGCCGCGCAGTCATCCTTGTCGCCCCGGCAGGCTGCTAGGATGCTTCCACCATCATGGGGGAGGGTTGTCCGTGGCGCGATTCAAGTCGGTGACATCGGTGGGACAGTGCCTGTTGTGCAGCCAGCCGGCGACCGCGCACCGGGTGGTGGATGCGGTGCAGTACTTTGAATGCCCCGATTGCGACTTCATTTTCGCCGATCCCGCCCTGATTGCTGCCATCGACGCCGGTGACGCCCCTCGTGAGTATGATGAGGATTACTGGCAATCCGAATTGCAGTCGGCGCGCGACCGCTCCTACGGCTCGTCGCTGGCGCGGGTGGGGGAGGCACTGCTGTACTGTTCGATCCCGGTCCAGCGTTTCATCGACATCGGTACCGGCCCGGGGTTCCTGCTCGATGCGGTGCAGCACTACCTGCCGGCCAGTTCGGATCGGTTCTACGGCGTGGAGAAGTTCCCGCCCGAGCCGGCGTTCCGTTCGCGTCATGCCAACTATGTCTGCGCCGATCTGGGCGACATGGGCATGCATTTCCAATGCGGTGTCTGCGTCGAGGTCATCGAGCACCTGACCCCGGCCATGGCCCGGTCGCTGGCCGCATCGTTGCGCAAGGTGGCCGTCCCCGGCTCGCTGTTCCTGTTCAATACCGGCCTGACCGACTATGTGCGACAGGAGGATCCGGGTTACCTGGACCCCTTCCATCGTGGCCACATCACCTGCTGGTCGGTGACTGCCGCACGTCGGGTCTTCGAGGCCGAGGGCTTCCAGGTCCTCCCGCTGCCGGGCAAAACCTGGGCGTTCGTGGTCGAGTATCCCTCCGGCGATCCCCGCCAGCAGGTGCCACTGCAGGACCGGATCTGGACCGCGCCGCAGGCCAACGTGGACCTGCTCACCGACGCCAGCATGGGCACGGTGATGCACATCCTCGCCCGTGAAAGCGCGCGGGCGTATCGCTGAACCGCAGCGCGCGTCTGGATGGACTGCGGCCGCTGGTGCAAGCAAGTACAATCCCCGGTTGCAGCGCCGCCGCATGGCGAGCCTTCCGCGCAGCCTGCGGCAACCGAGGGCGCGCCCGCGTCGCCCCTCGAAGGCGGCAATTCCCTGAATCGGCGCCGATCGCGCCTCTGACACCGGTTCGGCATGCGTAAGGTGCCGGCCAGGACTGGCATCTGGAGTGGACAACGTGGCACTGGCAGCAGCAGGCACTACCCGTACTTCCCTGTGGACAGGGGACCCGGCCTTTGGCCCGCTTGACAAAGTGCTGTGGGCTGCGCTTGTCGCCGTGGCGATGGCGGCTGCGTACCACCCGTATTTCTTCGGCGATGAAATCTCACCGCTGCGCGACGCCGCCGCTGCCCCGGGTTTCCTGGAGGCGCTGGCCAAGATCTCCACGTACAAGCCGCGCATGGTGTTCAACGCGATCTGGGCATGGGGTGGGGTGCACGAGTGGCCGCGCTGGGCCTTCGGTGCGATCAATGCCGCCAGCATCATCGGGATCGGCGCGGTCGTGGCCCACATGGCCAGCCGCTGGTTCAGCGCCACCCGCGTGCAGGTCTGGCTGCTGCTGGGCACGATCGTGCTGTCGCGCTTTTCGGCGATGTTCTACTTCGATTATGTTTCGGGCATCATCGAAACCCTGAGCCTGCTGTGCTTCCTGCTGGCGGTGCTGTGCAGCGCCATGTCCTTCCAGCAACGCGGCTGGGGTTGGCTGGTACTGGCAGTGGGGTTTGCCACCGCCGCCGGTCTGGTGCACGAGCGCTATATCGCCGGCACCTTCGCCTTGGGGTGTGCGGTCGCTGGCGCGACGTGGCTGCAGAACTGGGACAGGCGCACCGCTCGCCAATGGGTGCTGGCCGTCACGGTGGGGCTGGTGCCAGCGGCGACCTTCCTGCTGCTGGTCAAGCTGATGCATGCGCTGCCGGCCTCCACCGGCACCTCGGGGCAGGAAGTCACCCTGGGGCTGGGAACGCTGAAAGTGTTCTCGATGTACATCGGCAACCTGTTCCTGGGCTTCAACTTCGGCAAGCCGTGGTTCGTCGGCGCCTACACGATGGAGAGCACCGGTGGCCGGCTGCTGGCGCTGGTGTTCGGCGTGGCCTTTGTGGTCGCGTGGATCGGGTATGCGCGGTCGGTGCGGCATGACCATCGTCGAGTACTGGCGATCATCGGCCTGCTGATGCTGATCGGCGCGATGACCGTGATGGCCAGTCTGCCCGGCGAAGGTCGCCAGGAAGCCCGCTGGATGTACTCGCCAGCGGTGCTGCTGGCGCTGATGGTGTTCTGCAGCCCACGTGCGCTGGTGCGTTGCGTGCTGCTGGGGCTGATGCTGGCACTGGCTGCGGTGCATTGGGGCAGTGGCGCGCTGGATCAGACGGCCAACCTGTACGTGTCACGCACTGCCAAGTCACTGGCCGATGGTGTCAATGGTCTCGCCCCGCCAGGGCGGCATGCACTGCTGGTCGGTATGGGCAACAACCCATGGGATGTGGGCGAAGTGACCGGCGTGCACATCTTCTCCAGGCGCAACTTCGGCATTCCGCTGGAGATGCGCATCTACGATCCCAACGACCCCCAACAGCGTGATTGGGCGGACATGCTCATCGTGCGCTCGGTCACCGACAATCGCCAGGTGTCGCGCTTTGCAATGCTGAGCGGGGACAGCATGCAGTTGCTGTTGGCGCCGGACCGGGTCGACGCACTGCGCGGGCAGGCTGCCACCGTGGTGCCGCTGGGCGATGCCACGCGCGGCTGGGAAGACTGGAGATGGTCGACCAAGCCACGCGAGGAGCAGGGGCAGGTGATACTGGAAGACCCCCGCCGGCTGGCCGGATTCCTCGCCCGGCCGGCCGCACAATTGCAAGGCAAGACGCTGGTCTATCGGGCGCGTCTGCTGGATTCCGCCGGCCCCGGCTCGAGCATGCGCCTGCAGGTCAACTGGATGGGCGCGGGCGATACGTTCCTGTCCTCCAGCATCAAGGTGGTGGAGGTCGGGCCCGAGGCCGCCGACTTTGCCATGGGCGTGCAGCCGCCGGCCGGCGCGGTACAGGCGCTGGTGTACGCCAACCTGCACGATGGGCAGAGCGTGCAGGTGGTGCTGGAATCGGTGGTACTCCAGGCGCCGGCGCTGAACATGCTGGGCCAGGGCGCGAATTGGGAGGAGTGGCGCTGGCAGGGCGACCCGGTGATCGACGTGCATGGCGTGCACCTGCGTGCGGCCCACAGCCTGGCCGGGTACCGCGAAGTGAGCGCGCCGCTGCTGGACAACCACCTGCTGGTGTACCGTGCGCGCCTCAAGGACCCCGCCGCAGGCTCGGCCAACATGCGGCTGCAGGTGAACTGGCATGATGCACAGCAGCACTACCTGGGCAGCAGCATCGACGTAGCCAAGGTGACTGCCGAGGACGCGAACCATGCACTGTTCGTGGTGGCCCCCCCGCATGCGGCGATGGGCCAGGTGTACGCCAACCTCCACGATGGCGAAGAACGCGAAGTGATCCTCGAATCGGTTGACGTGGTCAACCCGCGCTGACCATGACCATGAGCGATCACGAATCCAACGCCTCCTCCGAAGCACCGCAAGCCGGTCTGTTCTCCGGTGCTCCGGGCCCTTTGCAGGCCTTCATCAAGGACCAGCGCGTGCTGTTCCTGCTGGTGGGTGGCGCCAACACCGCGTTCAGCACGGCCTTGTTCGCCGGGCTGGTGCTGCTGTTCGGGCCAGGCGTGCCCTCCGCGGTCAGCCTGTTGGTGGCGTGGGTGGTCTCGCTGCTGCTGGTCTTCAATGTTTACCGGCACCTGGTGTTCCGCGTGCGGGGCCATGCAGTGCGCGACTTCCTGCGGTTTACCAGCGTCAATGTCGTTTCCTTCCTGCTCAATGCCGGCGCGCTCACCCTGCTGGTGGAGATCATGGGCCTGCCGGCGATTCCGACCCAGATCGGGATCACTTTCGCAGTGGTGGTCTTCAACTACTTCGGCCACAAGTACTTCTCGTTTCGAAGGGAAAAATCATGATGGATGCGTCTCTTCCAGCTGCCCCGCGGGTTTCGGTGGTCATCCCGGCCTACAACAACGCGCGCGACATCGAAGCGACGATGCACTCGGTGTTGCGGCAGGACTACAGGGATTTTGAGGTTGTCATTGCCGACCACGCCTCCAGCGACGGCACTGCCGAGGTCATCGCGCGCTTCGCCGATGACCCGCGTGTGCGCATCCTGTCGCCCACGCCAGCTGGCGGTGGGGCGATGGCCAACTGGAGCCGGGTGGCCGCGCACGCACGTGGCGAACTGCTCAAGCTGCTGTGCGGCGATGACCTGATCACGCCCGATGCGTTGCGTCAGCAGGTGGCGGCCTTCGATGCCCACCCCGATGCCGTGCTGGTGGCGTGTCGGCGCAACCTGGTGGACGCGGCCGGCCGGGAGTTGCTGGCCGCGCGCGGTCTGGCCGGGCTACGGGGGCGGGTGGACGGTGCGCAGGCGGTGTGCGCTTCGATCCTGGCCGGTACCAACATTTTTGGTGAGCCCGGCTGCGTGATGATGCGCCGAGATGTGTTTGAGCGCGTGGGTGGCTGGGATGACCGCTTCCCGTACCTGATCGACCAGGCCAGCTACAGCCGGGTGATGATGGAGGGCAGCATGGTGGCGCTGGATGCGGTGCAGGCCAGCTTCCGCATCAGCGCCACCCAATGGAGCGTGCGTCTGGTCAAACAGCAATCCAGCCAGGCCATCGCCTTCCACGAAGATTTCCACGCGCGCTACCCCGACCTGCTGTCCAAGGCGCAGCTGCGCCGGGGCAATCGTCGCGCTACCTGGATGGCCTACGCGCGGCGGTTGGCCTATCTGTGGCTGCGTCGCCGCATGTAAGCGACGTATTGTCGGCACGCTCAGGCGTCGGCGTTGTCGTCGGCACCCAGGTTGAGGGTCTGGCCCACCACGTACTGCGGCCGGTTGTTGACGTTGAGGAGAATCCGGCCCACGTATTCGCCGATCGCACCGAGGGCCAGCAGCTGCAGGCCCCCCATGAACAGGATGGCCACGATCAGCGAAGGCCAGCCGACGGCCATGTCCGGTTCGGCAATCTTGCGGATGACCACGCCGAGCGCGAAAAGAAACGACAGTGCCGATGCGGCCAGCCCGGCAAGCGACACAAAGCGCAGCGGTACGATCGAAAAACTGGTGGCCATCTGCAGCCACAGCGAGATCGACTTGCGCAGGCTGTAGCCGGACCGACCATCCTGACGCTCGTGGTGGAGGGCAGTGATCATCGTGTAGTTGGAGGTGCTCTGCAGCAGCAGGCCATCCACGTAGACGAAGGGACCGCGGTAACCCAGCGCAGCCTGACAGATTTCCCGGCGCATGCCACGGAACGGGGACAGATAGAGGTTGCGCGGCTTGTTCAGCAGGCTGCTGGCGACAAAATCGTTGAACGCACTGCCAGCGCGCTTCCACAGCGCATGCCGGCGCGATTCGAACTGCACGTAGCACAGGTCCGCCCCGGCGCGCAGGCTATCAACGATGCGCGGAATGTCGTCCGGGTCGTGCTGCAGGTCATCGTCCATGGTCACCACGAAGCGGCCACTGGCATGGGCAAAGCCGGCCATCACCGCATTGTGCTGGCCTGCGTTGCGGCGCAGATTCACGCCTTTCAGCCAGGGGCGCGTGCGCGCCAGCGACTGGATCACCTGCCAGGCGTCGTCCGGGCCATGGTCATGCACCAGCACCACTTCGAAGCGACCGTCGGGCACGGTGGCTTCCAGTGCCGACTGCAGCCGGTCGGCCAACGCCGGCAGGATCCGGGCGCTACCGTACACGGGGATGACGACGGAAATCTCAGGGGTCATGGTCGGGCGCCGTAGTACTTTTGGATAACGCGAAGCGGATAGTCTGGACCAAAATCCAGCCGGATGTCCCCGGCAGCCTTCTCGGCCAACCGCGTATCGATGTCCATCGCTTCGCCACGGTCCAGTGCGATCACGTCCGCGCGGCGTGCCAGGACAGTCTCAAACAGGGCCACGATATCGCGCATCGGCAGCGACCACGGCGAAGCGATGGACACTATTCTAGGGGTGTCGTCTGCGGCCAGCAGGTGGGCCGCGATGCGCACGACATCGTCGATGTCGATCAGGTTGCGGCACGCACGGGTCCAGACCGTGAGCGGCTCACCGGCCAGGATGCGGTCACGCAGGAAGTTGGTCAGCGTGTTGGGGTTGCGGGTGTGTCCTACCACCTGTGGCAGGCGCAGCACGATCCCGGCCGGATGTACGGCCACCAGCGCCTCCATCGCCCGCTTATGCTGGAAATAGGCGGAGTCCTGCCGTGGATTGACCACGTTGCAGCTACCGAAATACACCACGCGCCGGTAGCCGCCCTCCAGGGCATCCTGCAGCATCGCCCGTTCCCGTGCGAATGCCCGTGGGTCGGTCTCGCTGGAATTGGACACCCCCGAGGCGAAGATCAGGGTGTCCGGATCTTCCGCATACAAGGGGGCGAACGCCCGTGCCACCAGCCCCGCGCCCACGATCATGGCAGGTCACGCAGGCGGGGGCGGGTCGGGAACGATCCAGGCATATCGGTCATCTTGATTCGGGTTACGCGCCACAGCGACGCAGCAGACCCGGGAAGCTTACGGCAAGCGGACACGTCCGGTCGAAAGGGCAGGGCGTGACCACGGCGGCCACGCCCTGCACCGCGCATTACCCCAGCGCCGCTTCCAGCTCCGGCAGGAGCGTGAACAGGTCACCCACCAGGCCGATGTCGGCAATCTCGAAGATCGGCGAGTCCGGATCCTTGTTGATTGCGACAATCGTGCCGGCATCCTTGATCCCGGTCAGGTGCTGGATGGCGCCGCTGATGCCGACGGCCACGTACAGCTCCGGCGAGATGATCTTGCCGGTCTGGCCCACCTGCAGGTCGCTGGGCACGTAGCCGGCGTCCACGGCGGCGCGCGAGGCACCCACGGCGGCGCCGAGCTTGTCGGCCAGCTGGAAGATCACCTTGAAGTTCTCTTCCGAGCCAACGCCACGGCCACCGGAGACCACGCGCTTGGCGCTTTGCAGGTCCGGGCGGTCGGTGGCACCGGCGGCCAGGCCGATGAAGCGGGTGTGCGACGGCAGGGCCGCCTCCACGCTGGCTGCTTCCACAGTGGCGCTGCCGCCCTTGGCGGCTTCGGGCCAGGAGGCGGCGCGCACGGTGGCGACCACGATCTGGTCGGCCGGGACCTCCACGGTGATGATCGCGTTGCCGGCGTAGATCGGGCGCTTGAAGGTGTGGCTGCCTTCGACGGTCATCAGGTCGGACACCTGGTTGACGCCGAGCAGGGCGGCCACGCACGGCATCAGGTCCTTGCCGAAGGTGGTCGACGGGCCGAACACATGGGTGTAGCCGGTGGCCAACGCGGCGATCTGCGGCGCCAGTACCTGGGCCAGTGCCTGTGCATTGGCCGGGTTGGCCACGGTCAGCACCTTGGCCACGCCCGCCAGCTGGGCGGCGTCGGCGGCAACGGCGGCCGGGTCGGCGGCCAGCACCAGCACATCGATGCTGGCGCCGCTGATGGCGGCGGCAGCGCTGACGGTCTTGGCGGTGGCGGCATTGAGCTTGCCGTCATGGTGTTCGGCAACAACGAGGATCTTGGTCATTACAGCAACCCCTTCTGCTTGAGTGCGGCGACCAGTTCGGCCGCGTCCTTGACCATCACGCCCTTGCTGCGCTTGACCGGCGCGGCGTACTGGGTGGTCTTGAAGGTATCGGCCGCCTCTACGCCGAGGTCGGCCAGCTGCAGGGTCTCCAGCGGCTTGGCCTTGGCCTTCATGATGTCGGGCAGCTTGATGAAGCGCGGCTCGTTCAGGCGCAGGTCGGTGGTGACCACCGCCGGCAGGTCCACTTCCAGGGTTTCCAGGCCGGCGTCGACTTCACGGGTGACCGTGGCCTTGCCGTCGGCGATGTCCAGCTTGCTGGCGAAGGTCGCCTGCGGGCGGCCCCACAGCGTGGCCAGCATCTGGCCGGTCTGGTTGGCATCGTCGTCAATGGCCTGCTTGCCCAGGATCACCAGGTCCGGCTGCTCCTTCTCGACCAGCTTGAGCAGGGTGCGCGCGGCGGTGAGCGGCTGGATGGCCTGGTCGGTAACCACGTGGATGGCGCGGTTGGCGCCCATGGCAAGGCCGTTGCGCAGGTGCGCCTGGGCGTCGGCGGGGGCGATGGTGGCCACCACGACTTCGGTGGCGATGCCCTTGTCGCGCAGACGCAGCGCTTCTTCCAGCGCGATTTCGTCAAAGGGGTTGGGCGACAGCTTGACGCCGTCGGTGACCACGCCGGAACCGTCCGGCTTGACCTGAATGCGGACGTTGTAGTCCACCACGCGCTTGTACGCGACGAGGATTTTCATCTGGTGCGGAATCCTTGAATAACGGGGGAACGTCCGGCCCTGGAAACAGCAACCGGTTCGGGGGTGGGACCCGGATTCTAACTGGCCGGAGGCAACCATGCGAATGCGTATGGTGATGCTGCGGTGCCGCACGAAACGTGACGCAGTCCGTGCCGTTCACGTGCGGCAGGCAGTCGTGAAGACGGCTGCAATGTATCCTGTGGCGCTGAATTGGACGCCGTTGGCGCCTCCCATGCACACATAACAGGAGAACAGGTAGTGCCCACATGGCTTGTCACCGGCGGTGCCGGATTCATTGGCGGTAACTTTGTCCTCGAAGCCGTCGCCAAGGGCGTGCGGGTAATCAACCTGGATGCGCTGACCTACGCGGGCAACCTGAAGACCCTGGCCCCGCTGGAGGGCAACCCGGACCACGTGTTCGTGCACGGCGACATCGGCGACCACTCCCTGGTGGCGCGCCTGCTGGCCGAACACCAACCCGATGCGGTGGTGAACTTCGCCGCCGAGAGCCACGTCGACCGTTCCATCGACGGCCCCGGTGCGTTCATCCAGACCAACGTGGTCGGCACCCTGGCCCTGCTGGAATCGGTGCGCGATTACTGGAAGGCGCTGCCGGCCGACAAGGGCGCGGCGTTCCGCTTCCTGCACGTGTCCACCGACGAGGTGTACGGCACGCTGGGCGAAACCGGCAAGTTCACCGAAACGACCCCGTTCGCGCCCAACTCGCCGTATTCGGCGTCCAAGGCGGCCTCGGACCACCTGGTGCGCGCGTTCCACCACACCTATGGGCTGCCGGTGCTGACCACCAACTGCTCCAACAACTACGGTCCGTACCACTTCCCCGAGAAGCTGATCCCGCTGGTGATCGCCAAGGCCCTGGCCGGCGAACCGCT
>Ga0213828_1001436_pt1 | contig 19492 bp, 15 predicted proteins | sample MC6MC0897MG_FD_180664 | JGI IMG/M metagenome (GOLD analysis project Ga0213828, IMG submission 180664) | Enriched soil aggregate microbial communities from Iowa State University, Ames, United States - MC6-MC0897-MG | ecosystem: Environmental > Terrestrial > Soil > Unclassified | place: USA: Iowa... | reverse complement strand
TACGGGACTGCGCTGCAGGGCCTGTTTCCGACCGGCAGTTTGTCGGCGGTGTCCAGTTATGCCGTCGTGGGAATGGGCGCGCTGCTGGCGGCCACCACGCATGCGCCGCTGATGTCGATCTTGATGATCTTCGAGATGACGTTGAGCTATGAAGTCATGTTGCCGTTGATGCTGGCGTGCATGACGGGGTACGTCATTGCGCAGCGCATCCGGCCGGAGTCCGTCTATGCGAAATCGCTGGCGAAAAACAGGATCGCCGCGCATTTGATGGCCAGAAAAGGCAGGCCGATAAATTATGAGTAAAAGCTCATATTTTCGAATCGGCTCTTTGGATATTTGAGAGTTTTGCAAGAGCCCATTAATCAAGGGTCTTTTGCATGAAGACGCGCTTCAGTCCAATCTCCGTGGCGCGATGCGTTTCCACATAGCCGCGCCGCGTGTAGATGGCGATGTTCTCGCTCATCACTTCCTGGGTGTAAAGCCGAATGCGTGAAAAGCCGGCGCAGCGCGCGGTGTCTTCGGCCCACTGCAGCAGCGTCCGGCCGTGGCCCTTGCCTTGCGCGGTTGGCGATACGGCGATGTTGTCCAGCAACATGCAGCTGTCGTCGGGTTCTGGAATCAGCACGATGAGGCCTTCGATGCCGTCTTCCGATTCCAGGACGTGAACCATGCCTTGCGCGACGCGTGCCGGATAGTCGTCCAGCATGGGACCGGGCGTGGCGCCGTTGCGTCCGATGTAGGGGGTGTAAGCCTCGTGGACGATGTGCTCGATGCGGGCGACATCAGCAGGCTTTGCGACGCGGATATGAAAAGGGGTGGCATTCGTATTCATGACGACGCGCCTCTGGTTATCTTCCCGACGCAAAAGCGGTAGATGCAATCTGACCGGTCGAATCTAGCACGGAGTCCATGTCCGGCGCCGTACGAGATTCAAGATCCATCTCCGCGGGCCATTGGACTCTGGGAGCCAGGCGCAAAGCGATGTTGTAGGGAGCGACGTCATTGGCATCACGAGGTTCGACACGATCTGGGTCGAGGCCATTAATGCCGTTTTGCATGTAGGCACACACGTATGCCCAGAGATTGGAGGTGTTCGCAGCGTCGGTGTTCAATTGGAAGCGTGCCACGACGTTGCTCGTGCCCGGGTCCACCACCGCGATGGAGACGCCTTCTTTGATGATGAGCCCGCCGCCAGGCGTCGCGCCACGGACTTTTCATTTCTCCGCGCGCAGATTTTCCCAGTCATAGCTGGCGGTGGTCACGTATGCGCGCTCGAAGGGATTCCACCATACAGAATGGAAGTCATAGATGTATACCTTGCGGCGTAGTCGATTGAATCGAAGCGGAAGACCGCGGGGCGGGGAAACTTCGGCCCGATAGATAACCCATACTGCCCAGACACAGATGGCAATTGACATCGCAAAAAGCAGAAGAATGCCGACTTCAAGCACGCCCACTCCCGCCGATGTCAGCGCGTGGATAGTATTTGCGACCAGGCCTGAATGCTCGAGGAAGGACCAAGGGATAAGCAGTGAAAGAACGAAGGGAACACCGCGAATACTCGACGTATTCCGAGCAAATTCAACATACGTCTCATCCATATGAGCCGGCGCCTGCCAGAGCAGCATGGGAGCCTCATCTGGAGGATCATTGGGGCCTGGCAGATCGCGTTGCCAGCCGCCGCAGGGCGGGCTCAGTTGAGGTCTTGCCATCAGAGTTCCTTTGTGATTTCGATGGCGGAGAAGCTTGAGTTCACCAACGATTGCATCGGGGCTGTGGAGCCGCAGTAGGCCGGCTGGCGATCGGTCCCTTCTAGGAAGCAAATCCAGTCTTTGGGCCTCGACTGCGTTTATGGCGCCGTTCTTGATTCAAGGTCCATATCCGCGGGCCACTCGACTCTAGGGGCCAAGCGCAAGGCGATGTTGTACGGAGCGATGTCGTTGGCGTCACGCGGTTCGGCACGATCGGGGTCGAGGCCTTCGATGCCGTTCTGCATGTAGGCGCACACGTAGGCCCAAAAATTGGAGGTGTTCGCGGCGTCAGTATTCAAGTGGAAGCGTGTCACGACTGTGTTGGTACCCGGTTCCACCACCGCGATGGAGACGCCTTCCTTGATGATGAGTCCTCCGCCCGGAATCGCGCCGCGAACTTTCCACTTTTCCGCGCGCAGATCGTCCCAGTCATAACTTGCCTTGGTTACGTGCCCGCGATCGAATGGATTCCACCAGACTGAATGGAAGTCATAGACGTAAACCTTGCGGCGTAGACGATTGAAACGAAGCGGGAGATCCCGGGGCGGGGACACCTCGGAACGGTAGATAACATGAGCAGCCCAAGCGTTCAGGGAGAGTGTGCTCACGTGCAGTAGGAAAATGCTTGCAACTTCAAGCGTGACATCCTCAGACGCCGCGCTTATCGCATAAATATCCCATCCAGCGAATACCAAGAGCAGGAGGAACATCAATCCGAGCAGCAGTGAAAGGAAAAAGCAAACACCGCGCAAACTCGACGTGTTCCGAGCGAACTCGACATACGTTTCATCCATGTGCGTTGGCGCCTGCCAGAGCAGCACGGGGGGCTCAATGAGTGGGTCATTGGGGCCGGGCAGATCACATTGCCATCCGGCGCAGGGGGGAGTTAACTGTGGTCTCGCCATCAAAGTTTCTCCGTGATCTCGATGGCGGCGAAGCCGGTGTCGTCGTTTTTATCCGGCCAGAATGCGACGGCAAATGTTGCCGATTTGATCTTGTTGATGGGATCCAACCAGTATCGGCCGCTAAGAATTGGCCGGCCGGATGTTGGTTTCGTCTCGCTGACCAGCGTGTAATCCGGATGGTTCAGGGCAGAAGTTTGCATGGCATGGGCGGTATCGTTGACTTGCCCAAATGCCATGACGTGAGAAGACAGAGTAGGCTTACGTATGCCGTCGTGTGCGAGGCCAAAGCGCTCGGTGGTGAGGGTGAAGCGGTAGCGGGATCGTTCGGCATCGAAACCAGGTAATGTCACGCTGTAACCAAGCGCTTCTGTCGTCACGACTGCGCCGCGGTTCTTGAGTACTTCGATGTCTTCGGTGTAGAGCTCATCTATCGAGCTCGCTCGATCTTCATTGTAGAAGCGGAGGTCGACCTCCATGCCGAGCACTGCGGCGTTAAGCGCAGCAATGGCGACGTCCATATCGTCCGGATTGCGCCAGCGCTCATTCGCTTCTGTTCGGCCGAAGTAGCAACGCCGAGCCCACTTTTCCATCGCGTCCGATTCGAGGTTTTTCGCAATTTTCGTCACTACGAAGGCAATGAGTACGATAGCAATGCCGGCACCCAATCCCCCGAATAACGAGAGTGATCGCACTGCTCCCCAAAACACCACAAATCCTCCAGTAATTGATAACCCACCGGCAAATATGTGGTAACGGCGGGCATCTACATCTCCAGCCTTCGATAGGCGTATGGCCGCATTGAAACTCGCACCGGCATCCGCAATCCCCGCCAAAGCTGATATCGCTCCACCAACCATCACCATCCTCGAACCCAGCCCCACGACGCGAGTGAGCACAGGAGTTTTCTCCGCGCCCCAACGCAGCACGAAATCCTTGGCAGCGTCCGCCGGTATCTTGATCGCCAAGCCCGCCGCCTCAACACTCGCTCCTAGGAAGCCGAGCGAAACGCTGTAAAACGCCGCGACGGCCTCGGGATGCTGTGCTCCCACCTTCGCATCCAGGTCGGCAATCGCGCTTTTCAAACTGTCCCGTAGAAAGTACAGGCCGATAAAAGACAAGCCCCCATCCACGCTACCGACGGCCAGGCTCTTCAAGCTTGCAAAGGTGCTGCGGGCGACACGACGAGCTCCCGCTGTGCCCACCTTCATTTCATTTAGCACCGCGGCGGCGGCGGGTTCCAGATTCTTCAGGCCGGCGTTGACTTGCCGTAAGGCATGTTGGGCTTCCCTTTTGACCTCCTGTCCAAGTGCGCCGGCCGCCTGCTTGATGTCCTGCGCGCCCTCCTTGGCTTCTTGACTGAAATCCACGATGCGCTTCTTGACTTCTTCGGCAGTTCCATGCGCCCATAGCGTGACGTTGATGAGCACATTGCGGACGTTGGCATTGGGGATGGTGATCAAACTACCCAGCAGCATGGCGCGTGCGCGCTTTCCGGCCGCCTTTTGGGCCGAGTTGGCATGCTCGCGGATCTCGCTCGACAGCAGCTCGAAGCACTCCCCCACCGTGAGCTGGATGGTGATCTGGGTGAACTTGGCTTTACCGTATAGCCAGGCGGCACCGGACTGGAGGTTGTCCAACGCCGCCTTGGCGCCGGCGCTCAGGGTACTTTCTAGGCGGTTGCTCGCGCCATCTATTCGAATGGTTCCACCAGGCCCTTTTATGACCAGCTCATCTCCGGCATGCAGGGCATATTCCTTAGTCCGATGGCGGATACCCTGGCCGGCCTGCAGCTCGGCGTGGCCCTCGACGGTGTGTTCCTGATGCCCGCCAATACTCACCCAATGGTTCGCCGCGGTCTTGTCGCGGGGGTTATTGCCCACTTCCTCGGTACGGTCCTTGGTGGTGTAGATCGTGTGATTGCGCCCCACGGTCAAAAAGTCGTCCCGCCCGATGTCGTGCCGCCGGTCCTGGCCGATGTTGACCTGTTCGTCGTTGCCCACGGTCTCCTTGCGGTCGTGGCCGATCGTGATGGTCTCGTCGTTCTCGACCTGCTCGCTGCGGTCGTGGCCCACAAACGTCGACTCGTCGTTGTTGACGTGGATGTTCTGGTCCTTCTGCGCGTGGACGTAGATTTCTTCCTGATCCTTCTCGTCCTCAAAGCGCAGTTCGTTGTACCCCTCGCCCTTGTGCGTTTTGCTCTTGATCGTCATTCGCGTCTTGTGGCGCGGCAGTTCGTAGGGCGGCAATTGCAGGCGGTTGTAGACGCGGCCGGTGATCACGGGCTGATCGGGGTCGCCGTCGAAGTAAGAGACGATGACTTCCTGACCGATGCGCGGGATGGCCATGTGGCCCCAGGTGGCGCCGGCGATGTTCTGCGAGACGCGAATCCAGCAGGAGCTGTACTCGTCCTCCTTACCGAGCCGGTCCCAGGGGAACTGGACCTTCACCCGGCCGTATTCGTCGGTATAGATCTCTTCATTGGGCGGGCCGACCACCACAGCGTTCTGCGGACCGTCGATGCGCGGCCGGGGTAGCGGTTCCGCGCGCCATTCGGCATCGTCAGGAACCAGCTCCGCCTCGTAGCTGTAGTGCGTTCCCAGCTGGGCTTGTGCACTTTCCTCGGCCTGACTCGTGTGTTGGATGCCACGGTGGACGATGCGCACCGGGCGCCAGCCGCGGTTCAGGTCTTCGCGAGGATGACCGGCGAGGGTGAATGAAATGCCCGGCTGGAGCCGCGGGTCATCGCCTTCAACAAAAGCGACGCGCGAATCGCGGCGATGGCCCCGCAGGCGGTTCTCGGCGAAAGGTCTGCCGGCTTCGTCGAATTTTGCGCGGGCCGGGTAGTCATAGCGTTCGTAGCGGCGGCCTTGACGGTCCAGATCCCGTCCGTCGCGGCTGTGCTGGTGGGTGTATCGCGGATGGTGAAAGGTGTAGTCGCGCTGGGTCTGGCGCGCGGTGCGAACGTTCTCCGTGTAGGAGAATTGCCGCAGCGCTGGCTGCGGCTGGTCACCGCCGGGTGTGGGGTTGTACTGCACCGGCTCGTCGCCGACGCGGCCGTGTATGAAAAGCCGGTCGCTGTGGATAAGTTGATGGCCTTCGGCACTATGTCGGAAAGAATAGAAGAAGCCTTCCTCGCGCATGATGCGTTCGACAAAGTCGTAGTCAGTGTCGCCCGCTTGCACGCAGTATTCGCGCGTCTGGTGTTCGGTGGTGCTGCGCTGCTCGTAATCCAGGTTAAGGCCATGCGCCTTGAGCACCGCCTCAGCGATCTGCGGGACGCTTTGCGACTGGAAGATGCGCCAGTCGGAACTTAGCTTCAGACGCGCGAGGCGCGGCTCGACGATGGCGGAATAGCGCGTGCGCCGAAAGCCCGTGTCGCCCTGAACGAACGACGAGACTGCGCCGTGCACGTAGCGCACGGGCGTGACGCCGTGCCAGATCGTAAGCAACGCGGCGCGGTCCAGGACTACGCCGAAATCGATGGCGGGGTTGCCGCTGGTTAGGTCCACCTCCAGCAGAAAGGTCTCGGACAACCCTTCTTGCAGCGTAAATTTGATGACCTCAAACGATTCGTCGCCGACAGCGAACGTGAAACGCAGATCGGATTGGGTGGGCATGGCGAGCTTCCGGTTGCGACAGACCGCACGGGTCGTCCTTGGTGCCAAAGGGCACCACCGGTTTTAAAAGCCGCCGATATTTCGTGTAAATCAGAGGAGTCTTATTAATAAAGAAAACTGATCTGTTCACGCATGTTGAAGCAGTTCCGCAATGCCGGACTGCGGGCTGAAATGCCCCCTCACTTCCCGATGCAGAAACTCGAAAAAATCTCCCCCAGCAGATCATCGCTGGTGAACTTGCCGGTGATGCTCGATAAGCTGTCATGCGCCAACCGCAGTTCCTCGGCAAACAAGTCCAACACCCGATCATCCTGGCTGGCATGCGCGGCAGCCAGTTCCAGATGCTCTGCCGCCTCCTGCAACGCATGCAAATGACGTTCGCGCGCCAACCAAGGCGATTCCGCACCCGGATTCCAGCCCGCAATTTGCAGCAGCTCCGCGCGAAGCAAATCCAGCCCCGCGCCGCGTTTGGCCGAGATGCCCAGTTCGCCGGGGCCGGCGACGAAAGGCTCGGGCAACAGATCCACCTTGTTGAACACCTTCAGCACCGGCGTGTGCGGCGGCAGCCGTGCGGTGATCTGCGCGTCCAGCTCGTCGCCTGGCTGGGTGGCATCCTGCAAATGGAGGATGACGTCGGCGCGCTCGATCTCTTGCCAGGTGCGAGCAATGCCGATGCTTTCCACCGTGTCTTCGGTTTCCCGCAGGCCGGCCGTGTCGACAATGTGCAGCGGCACGCCATCAATATGGATTTCCTGCACCACTTTGTCGCGCGTGGTGCCGGCGATGGGCGTGACGATGGCGATGTCGTCGCCGGCCAGCGCGTTGAGCAGGCTCGACTTGCCTACGTTGGGCTGGCCGGCCAACACCACATGCAGGCCTTCGCGCAGGATGACGCCCTGCCGCGCTTGGGCAATCAATGCGGAAAGATCGCCCGCCAGCGCGTCCAACGTCGGACGGGCTTGATACTTTTCCAGGAAGTCGATTTCTTCTTCGGGAAAATCCAGGGTCGCCTCGACCAGCATGCGCAGATGGATGATGCGATCGGACAGGTCGTTCACACGCGCCGAGAATTCGCCTGACAGCGACGCCATGGCGCCGCGCGCGGCCGCCACGGACGAGGCTTCGATCAGGTCGGCAACCGCCTCGGCCTGCGCCAGATCCATGCGGTCGTTCAGAAACGCACGGCGCGTGAATTCGCCGGGTTCGGCCAATCGCACGCCCAGATCTCGGCCGGCGACCAGACAGCTATCCAGCACACGTCGCAGCACGGCCGGGCCGCCGTGGCCCTGCAGTTCCAGCACGTCTTCGCCGGTGTAGGAATGCGGCCCACGAAAGTAGATGGCAATGCCCTCGTCCAGCAGTTCGCCGTCCACCGTCTTGAAGGGAAGGTAGTGCGCATGGCGCGGTGTGAGATCGCGCTTGAACAGGCGCCGCACCAATCCGGACAGGTCCGCACCAGAAATGCGCACGACGCCGATGCCGCCTCTTCCGGGGGCGGTGGCGATGGCGGCGATGGGGGCGTAGGCGGACATATCAGGGGCAGAAGACAGGGCTAAACAATAGGGGAATATAACTGTTGCGCGGCGCGTTGTTTGCTGGTTACTGTGGCCCCGAGGTTCAAAACCCGAAACAACTCTGGGAGATCACGATGGCATCTCGGTTTTCGCGTGTATTGGCCTGCGGCGCTGCCGCGGTGGTGATGGCCTGTGGCACATACAGTTCGGCCATGGCTCGCGACCTGGTGATCGGGTTGAAGACCGAGCCCTCGTCGATGGATCCGCAATACCACGCGTTGACCCCGAACACGCAGATCTCCCAAACCATTTTCGATACGCTCGTTGCCACGGACGCGCAACTCAAGCCGCAGCCTTCGCTGGCCGAATCGTGGACCGTGGATGGCAAGGTCTGGACTTTCAAGCTGCGGCCGAACGTGAAATTCTCGGATGGCACGCCGTTCACCGCCGAGGATGTTGTGTTCACGTATGACCGCGTCCCGAAGGTGCCGAACAGCCCGTCGCCGTTCACGCTGTATCTGGGGTCCGTCGCCAAGACCGAAGCGGTGGATCCGATGACGATCCGCATCACCACCAAGGAAGTCGCGCCTAACCTGCTGGTCAATCTGGCGCAGTTGCCGATCATGTCGAAGAAGGCCGCATCAGGGCCGGCTGCGGAAGGCAAGACGACAACCGAACTGAATAGCGGCGATGGCTTGATCGGCACCGGTCCCTACAAGTTCGTGTCCTGGAAGCGCGGCGCGGAATTCGTGCTGGCGCGCAATGACAACTACTGGGGTAAGAAACCCGAATGGGATCGCGTGGTCTACCGCCCGATCAGCAACGCGGCCGCGCGCGTGGCCGCGCTGTTGGCGGGAGACGTCGACATGATCGAAGATCCTCCCACCGACGACCTGCCCAAGCTCAAGTCCGACAAGAAGCTCTTTGTCGAGGAAACGCCGTCGGTGCGCGTGGTGTACGTGGCGCTGGACCAGTACGCGGAGCCGTCGCCCGGCGTGCAAGGCACCGACAAGAATCCGATGAAGGACAAGCGCGTGCGCGAAGCCTTGTCGCTGGCGATCAACCGCGATGCGCTGGTCGAACGCGTGATGGGCGGTGTCGCCCTGCCCGCGGGCAACCTGCTGCCGTATCCGATGTTTGGCGCCAGCAAGGAACACTCGAAGGCGCCCAAGGCCGATGTGGAAAAGGCCAAGGCGCTGCTCAAGGAAGCGGGCTATCCGAACGGCTTTTCGATCACGCTGGGCTCGCCGTCCGGCCGGTATGTCAACGATTCGAAGGTGGCGCAGGCCATTGCATCGATGTGGACGCGCATCGGCGTGAAGACCAGCGTGGACGCGATGGCGCCCCCGGTGTTCTTCAAGAACCGTGACAGCTATTCGTTCTCGGCGTACCTCGCGGGATGGTCGGTGACGAGCGGTGAAATGTCCAACGCGCTGACGTCGCTGCTGATGACGCGCAATCCGGAAGCCGGCCAGGGCACGACGAACCGCAGCCGCTATTCCAATCCCAAGATGGACGAGCTGGTGAAGCAGGCCTCGTCCACGATGGACGACGCCAAGCGGGCGGAACTGCTGTCGACGGCCAGCAATATCGCGATGGATGACTTCGCCATGCTGCCCGTGCATTTCGAGCTGTCGGTCTGGGCCATGAAGAACGACATACGCTACCAGGGCCGTCCGGACCAGGTCACGCTGGCGCAGAACGCAACGCTGAAAAAGTAAGCGCGCCGGGCGATCTCTCGTGCTTGCAACCATTGTCAGAAGGCTGCTGCAGACCATCGTCGTCATGCTCGTCATGTCGGCGTTGGTCTTTGCCGGCATTTACATGGTCGGCGATCCCGTCTCGATGCTGGCCAGTCCCGAAGCGACCGAGGCGCAACGCGCCGCGATCAGCGCGTCGCTGGGACTGGACCAGCCGTTGTGGCGGCAGTACCTGATCTTCATGAGCCAGGCCGTGCGCGGCGATTTCGGGAACAGCTTCCTGACCGGCGAGCCGGCCATGCACCTGATCCTGGAGCGCATGCCCGCAACGGTGGAGCTGGCCTGTGTGGCGATGCTGCTGTCGGTGCTGATCGGCGTGCCGCTCGGCATTCTGGCCGGTCTGAAACCTGCAGCAGTGGGTTCGCGAGCGATCATGACGGGCTCGGTGCTGGGGTTCTCGTTGCCGAACTTCTGGGTGGGCCTGATGCTCATCATGGTGTTCGCGGTGATGCTGGGCTGGGTGCCGGCCGGCGGCCGTGGCGACACGGTCAGCATCGGCTCGCTGCAGTTGAGTGTGCTGACGTTCGATGGCTGGCTTAGCTTGGCGTTGCCTGCAGCGACCATTGCCTTCGCCAAGTGCGCGATGATCATCCGCGTGACGCGCGCCGCCACGCGCGAGGCGCTGCCGATGGATTACATCAAGTTCGCGCGCGCCAAGGGCCTGTCCGAAAAGCGCGTGCTGGGCGTGCATCTGCTCAAGAACATCCTGATTCCGGTGGTGACGGTGGCGGGCCTGGAGTTCGGCCAGGTGATGGCGTTTGCCGTCGTGACCGAGACCGTGTTTTCGTGGCCGGGCATGGGCAAGCTGCTGATCGATTCCATCATCAACCTGGATCGTCCGGTGGTGGTGGCGTATCTGCTGCTGATCGTGTTCTTTTTGGTCATGTTGAATCTGGTGGTGGACATCATCTACACGGTGCTGGACCCCCGCGTACGTTTGGATAGCCGTCGATGAACTCGCCCGCCACCGTCGCCTCGCCCCCGGCCCCGACGAAAGAGCAGACGCCCTGGCGCCGCTTCGTGTCGGATTTCTTCGCCAGCAAGCTCGCCACGCTGGGGCTGGTGATGTTGATCGTGATCGTGGGGGCGGCGTTGCTGGCGCCCTGGATCGCGCCGCAGAATCCGTACGATCTGGCCAGCCTGGACATCATGGATTCAAAGCTCAAGCCTGGCAGCGAAAGCGGGGATGGTTCGATGCGCTACCTGCTGGGCACCGACGGCCAGGCGCGCGATCTACTTTCCGCCATTCTGTATGGCATGCGCACCAGTCTGATGGTGGCCACGGTGTCGGTGCTGGCCGCCTTCGGCATTGGCGCGACGGTCGGGCTGATTGCCGCCTATTTCGGCGGACGCATCGATGCCCTGCTGATGCGGGTTGTGGATATCCAGTTGTCGTTCCCGGCGATCCTGGTGGCGCTGATGTTGCTGGCGATTCTGGGCAAGGGTGTGGATAAGGTGATCATCGCGCTCATCGTCGTGCAGTGGGCGTACTTTGCGCGGGCGGCGCGCGGCGCGGCGCTGGTCGAGCGCGGCAAGGAATATGTGGAGGCGGCGCGCTGCATGTCGCTGTCGTGGTCGCGCGTGCTGTTCCGGCACGTGCTGCCGAACTGCATGCCGCCGCTCATCGTGATCGCCACAATCGACTTGGCGCACGCGATCGCGCTGGAAGCCACGCTGTCGTTTCTGGGTGTCGGCGTGCCGGTGACGGAACCGTCGCTGGGCATGCTGATCTACAACGGCTTTGAATACCTGCTGTCGGGCCAGTATTGGATTTCGTTCTTTCCGGGCATTGCGCTGGCGCTCGCCATCATCGCGATCAATCTGGTGGGCGACCACCTGCGCGATGTGCTCAACCCGCGGCATGCGAATTGAGGACAGGAGCGATGCAGACACTTGCGGCGCAACGCCCCCTGCCTGACCGTTCCCCGGTGCTTGATGTGCATGGGCTGAAGACGCATTTCTTCACGCGCAACGGCGTGGTCAAGGCCGTGGACGGCGTGGACCTGACGCTGGCCGAGGGCGAAATCCTGGGCCTAGTCGGCGAGTCCGGATCGGGCAAGAGCATCACGGGATTTTCCTTGATGGGCCTGTTGGATGAACCCGGCCGCATCGTCGAAGGCGAGGTGCTGCTCAACGGTGAAGACCTGCGCGCGGCCACGCCTGCGCGATGGCGGCAGTTGCGGGGACAGGAGATCGCGATGATCTTCCAGGACCCGATGATGACGCTTAACCCGGTGCTGCGCGTGGATACGCAGATGATCGAAGCGGTGCAGGCGCATGCCAAGGTGTCTCGCGAAGCGGCGCGCCAGCGCGCGCTGCAGACGCTTGCCATGGTTGGCATTCCGTCGCCCGAAGAGCGACTGCGGACGTATCCGCATCAGCTGTCGGGCGGCATGCGCCAGCGCGTGGCCATCGCCATTGCGCTGTTGAATTCTCCGCGCCTCATCATTGCGGACGAGCCCACGACGGCGCTGGATGTCACGATTCAAGGCCAGATCCTGTTCGAGGTGCAGAAACTCTGCCGCGAAACGGGGACCGGTCTCATCTGGATCACGCATGACCTGGCCGTGGTGGCGGGTCTGGCCGATCGCGTGTCGGTGATGTATGCAGGGCGCGTCGTGGAAACCGGCAGCACCGAGGCGGTCATCCGCCACCCGATGCATCCCTACACGCACGGGTTGATCGCGTCCATTCCGACGCCGCAGTCGCGCGGCAAGCCACTGGTGCCGATTCCCGGGATGACGCCGTCGCTGCTCAACCTGCCGCAGGGCTGTGCATTCCGAGGGCGGTGTCCGCGCGCGACGGACGCCTGTCTGGTCGAACCGCCGCCTGTTGAAGTCCGCCCGGCGCAATGGGTGCGCTGCTGGCATGCTGGAGCGCCGGCCGCGATATGAACGACGCCCTGAACAATCCCACGCCGATCCTCGCCCTGCGCGACGTCGAACTACGCTTCGTGCAGCCGGTGGACCTGGCCGGCCGCATCGCCAACCTGCTGGGCGCGGGACTGAAGACGCAGGTGGTGCATGCCGTGGCCGGCGTGGACTTGGCGGTCCGGCCGGGCGAAGTGATCGGCATCGTCGGTGAATCAGGCTGTGGAAAATCCACGCTGGGCCGCATCGTGTCGGGCATCCTGCCGCCGACCGCCGGGCAGGTGGATTATCAGGGCAAGCCCGTGCAAGCCATGAAGGGCCCGGAGCGGCGCGCTTACGAGCTGGGCGTGCAGATGATCTTCCAGGATCCGTACGCGTCCCTGAATCCGCGCATGCGTGTGCGCGAGATCATCGGCGAGGCGCCCGCGGCGCACGGCCTGATCCGTTCGCGGGACAAACAGGAATATGTGGCCGGGCTGATGCGCCAAGTGGGCCTGGACCCGAGCTTTGCACAGCGTTATCCCCATCAGTTTTCGGGCGGCCAGCGTCAGCGCATCGGCATTGCGCGGGCATTGGCGCTGAAGCCTTCGGTCATCGTCTGCGACGAGGCCGTGGCCGCGCTGGACGTGTCGATCCAGGCGCAGGTGCTGAATCTGTTCGAACGGCTGCGCGATGAGCTGGACCTGACGTATCTGTTCATCAGCCATAACCTCAGCGTGGTCAGCCATATCTCGGACCGCGTGGCGATCATGTATCTGGGACGCATCGTCGAGCTGGCCGATACCGATACGGTGTTCGCGCGCGCCAATCATCCGTACACGCAGGCGCTGCTCAAGGAGCTGCCGACGCTGGTGCCCGGGCGGCGTGCGTATCAGCCCATCCGGGGCGAGCTGCCCTCGCCCCTGGATCCGCCCACAGGGTGCGCGTTTCACCCGCGGTGTCCCCACGCGATGCCGCGCTGCAAGGCCGAGCGCCCGCTCCTGCGCGAAATTGCGCCAGGCCAGTTCAGCGCCTGCCATTTGAACGATGCCGCCTGACCTGCGCCGAAAAAGGGCTGGACGCGGCACGCGGGGCGGCGCGAGAATTCCCCGACCAGCAGGCCTTTTGCGCGTGCGCCCTCCTTCAATCCAGACAGCTTATCCACAGCCATGAAAACCATTGCCGAAATCGAACGCGTACACGGGGATCTGACGGCCCTGCGACGCGACATCCATGCGCATCCGGAACTGGCGTTCCAGGAAACGCGCACGTCCAACCTGGTGGCCGAACGCCTGCGCGGCTGGGGACTCGAAGTTCACACGGGGCTGGGGAAAACCGGTGTGGTGGGCATTTTGCGCGCCGGCAGCGGCGGCAAGACCATCGGCCTGCGCGCCGATATGGATGCTTTGCCGATGCCGGAGCACAACCGGTTTGCCCACAAGTCCACGATCAGCGGGCGCATGCACGGCTGCGGCCATGACGGGCACACGACGATGCTGCTGGGCGCCGCGCAGTATCTGTCCACGCATCGCAATTTCGACGGCACGGTCGTGTTCATCTTCCAGCCGGCCGAGGAAGGCGGCAATGCCGGGGCGCGCGCCATGATGCAGGACGGGCTGTTCGACAAGTTTCCCTGCGATGCGGTGTTCGGCATCCACAACATGCCGGGCATGCCGGTCAATCAGTTCGGTTTCCGGTCGGGACCGACGATGGCCTCGAGCAACCGCTGGGACATCGTGATCAAGGGCGTTGGGGGCCATGCCGCGCAGCCGCATTCGTCCGTGGACCCCATCATCGTGGCCGCCGACATGGTGCATGCGCTGCAGACGGTCATCTCGCGCAGCAAGAATCCGCTGGATCAGGCGGTGCTGTCGATCACGCAGATTCACGCGGGCGATGCCTACAACGTGATTCCCGGCGAGGCCGTGCTGCGCGGCACGGTGCGCACGTATTCCGTGGAGACGCTGGACAAGATCGAAGCCGACATGCGCCGCATCGCCACCACCCTGCCTCAGGTCTATGGCGGCACGGGCGAGCTGGATTTTGTGCGCGCGTACCCGCCGCTGGTGAACTGGGAAAACGAAACCGCCTTCGCAGCCAAGGTTGCCGAAGACACCTTTGGCGCGGAAAACGTGCTGCGCGACATGCCGCCGTTCATGGGCGCGGAGGATTTTTCGTTCTTCCTGGAATCCGTGCCGGGCTCGTATCTGTTCCTGGGCAACGGCGACGGCGATCACCGCATGGAGTCGTATCACGGCATGGGTCCGTGCCAGCTGCACAACCCCAACTACGACTTCAACGACGCGCTGCTGCCGGTGGGCGCGACGTACTGGGTGAAGCTGGTCGAGGCCTTCATGCCGGCCAAGTAAGGACCGATACGCTATTTGCTTATATGCGGATGGCCATGAAGCCGCGGGGGCGCCCCGCGGCTTTTCGCTATATGACGTAAAGCTTTGATCAAACGCCGATATCTTCGTTTGAGATACATGGCGCGGTTTCCATAATCGGTCGTTCCAGCCATGCCGCAAGGCGAATTCGGAGCGATCGATGTCCCAGAGCAATGCCTTGCGGCGCGAAGCGCACGCCGCCCCCCAGCCGCAGTCCTTTGACGTGCGCCCCCTGCCCGGTCCCCTGGGCGCGGAAATCATCGGCCTGGACCTGTCGCAGGAACTGGCGCCCGCCGATTTTGCGCGCGTGCACAAGGCGCATCTGGACCATCACCTACTGGTGTTCCGCGACCAGCGCATCACGCCCCAGCAGCATATCGATTTCAGCCGCCGCTTCGGCCGCCTGATGATCCACGTGCTGCACCAATTCCACCTGCCGGGCCATCCCGAGATTCTGACCGTCTCGAACATTCTGGAAGACGGCAAGCCTATCGGGCTGGGAGACGCGGGCAAGTACTGGCACTCGGACATCTCGTACAAGGAACTGCCCAGCCTGGGGTCGCTGCTGCATGCGCAGGAATTGCCTGCCGAAGGCGGCGACACCTTGTTCGCCAACATGCACCTGGCGTACGACACCTTGCCGCAGGCGCTGAAGGACGCGATCGACGGCAAGCGCGGCGTGCATTCCTACCTGGCCCAATACGGGCAACTGCAGAAGGAAGGCAACTGGCGCCCGAATCTGAGCGCGCAACAGATTGCGCAGGTGCAGGAGGTGGTGCATCCGGTGGTGCGCACGCATCCGGAGAACGGCCGCCGCGCGCTGTTCGTGAGCGAAGGCTTCACGACGCGCATCGAAGGATTGCCCGAAGACGAGAGCCGCGCGCTCCTCGCCGAGCTGTTCGCCCATAGCGTGCGGCCGGAACACATCTACCGCCACAAATGGCAGCCGCATGACCTGGTGTTCTGGGACAACCGCTCGCTGATCCACCTGGCGGGCGGCACGCCGGATCACCTGCGCCGCAAGCTCTACCGCACCACGATCGAAGGCGATGTGCCGTTCTGACGCGCGCATGTCGGCCTTAAACCACTTATCCACAAGGAACGCCATGCGTTTGACCTCCACGCTACGGGATCGATTGGTCCAGACCGCCACGGGCGCGGGCCTCGCGCTGTTACTTGCCGTGCTGGCGCTGGCTTCGCCGACGCCGGCCATGGCCGAAGGGCGCATCCGCATTGCCGAACAGTACGGCATCGTCTATCTGCTGCTGAACGTGGCGCGAGACCAGCAGCTCATCGAAAAGCACGGCAAGGCCGAAGGTGTGGATATCTCGGTCGAGTGGGCCAAACTGTCCGGCGGCTCGGCGGTGAATGACGCGCTGCTGTCGGGGGCTGTGGACATCGCGGGGGCGGGCGTGGGACCGCTCTTGACGATCTGGGATCGCACGCACGGCAAGCAGAACGTGAAGGGCGTGGCGTCGCTGGGCAACTTTCCGTACTACCTGGTCACCAACAACCCGAACGTGAAGACAATCGCCGACTTCACGGACAAGGACCGCATCGCCGTGCCCGCCGTGGGCGTGTCGGTGCAATCGCGCGTGCTGCAGCTGGCGTCGGCCAAGCTGTGGGGCGACGCGCAGTACAACAAGCTGGACAAGATCTCGGTGGCGCTGCCGCACCCGGACGCCGCGGCGGCCATCATTGCCGGCGGCACGGAAATCACCGGCCACTTCGGCAACCCGCCTTTCCAGGAGCAGGAGCTGGCCGAGAACCCCAAGGCGCGCATCGTGCTCAATTCGTATGACGTGCTGGGCGGCCCCAGTTCGTCGACGGTGCTGTTCGCCACCGAGAAATTCCGCCGCGACAATCCCAAGACCTACAAGGCCTTCCAGGAAGCGTTGAAGGAAGCCGCGAGTTTTGCCGCTGCCAATCCGGAGAAGGCCGCGGACATCTACCTGCGCGTCACCGGCGCCAAGCAGGATCGCGACTTCCTCATCAAGGTCATCAAGAATCCCGACGTGCAGTTCAAGCTGCAGCCGCAGAACACGTTCGCGCTGGCGCAGTTCATGCACAAGGTGGGCGCGATCAAGAACGCACCGGCAAGCTGGCGCGACTATTTCTTCGACGATCCCGTCACGGCGCAGGGCAGCTGACATGGCTGTGAGCCCCGCCCCTGTGGATAACGTTCAACGGCCCACGCCTTTGCTGGCTGTGGATAAGGTGTCGATCGAATATAAGACGCGCGAACGGCGTGTTCGCGCGACGCATCAGGTCAGTTTTGACGTGCACGGCGCCGAGCGTTTCATTCTGCTCGGGCCCTCCGGCTGCGGGAAATCGACGCTGCTCAAGGCGGTTGCGGGCTTCATCGAACCCACTGAGGGACGGATTGCGATCGACGGCAAGACCGTGCAAGGGCCGGGCCCGGACCGCATCGTGGTGTTCCAGGAATTCGACCAGTTGCCGCCTTGGAAGACGCTGCGCCAGAACGTGGCGTTTCCGCTGCTGGCCTCGCGCAAGCTCAACCGGCGCGAGGCCGATGAACGGGCGATGCATTACCTGGACAAGGTGGGGCTGGCGGCCTTTGCCGATGCCTATCCCCATACGCTGTCGGGCGGCATGAAGCAGCGCGTGGCCATTGCGCGGGCGCTGGCCATGCAGCCGCGCGTGTTGCTGATGGACGAGCCGTTCGCAGCGCTGGATGCGCTGACGCGCCGTCGCATGCAGGAAGAACTGATGGCGCTGTGGGACGACGTGCGGTTTACGCTGCTGTTCGTCACGCACTCGATCGAAGAGGCGCTGGTGCTGGGCAGCCGCATTCTGTTGCTGTCCCCGCATCCGGGCCGCGTGCGCGCCGAACTGAATGCGCACGGCTTTGACCTGCACAGCCAGGGATCAGCGGCGTTTCAGGCGGCGTCGCGCCGCATTCACGACCTGTTGTTCGAAACCGCCCCGCTGGCTCAGGCCGAGCGCGCGGCGGCCTGAAAGGAGCGCGCATGAGCATCAGCCATGCCGGATCGGCGTTCATTCGCCCCGAGGTGGAATACGACCTGCCGCCCCTGCCCCCGCAGGCCGCCGAAGCGCCGCTGCCGTGGCACGAGCGGTTGTGGCAGCACGCCGCCCTGCGCAAGGGCGTGATCCTTGTCCTGCTGGCGGCGGTGTGGGAGCTGGCGGCGCGTTATACCGACAATGATCTGCTGTTGCCTGGCGCCTGGCAGACCGCCCAGGCCTTTGTCGACGGCGTGACCAGCGGCGAGCTGCTGGCGCGCGCCGGACAGTCGATGCGCGTGCTGGTGCAGGGCTATCTGGCGGGTGTCGTGCTTGCCTTTGTGCTGACGACGCTGGCGGTGTCCACGCGGTTCGGCCGTGATCTGCTGTCCACCCTGACGGCGATGTTCAACCCGCTGCCGGCGATTGCCCTGCTGCCGCTGGCGCTGCTGTGGTTCGGACTGGGCGAAGGCAGCCTGGTGTTCGTGCTGATCCACTCCGTACTGTGGGCGCTGGCGCTGAACATGTATGCGGGCTTTCTGGGGGTGTCTGACACCCTGCGGATGGCGGGGCGCAATTACGGGCTGACCGGGTTGCGCTACGTCCTGCAGATTCTGGTGCCGGCTGCGCTGCCCGCCATCCTGGCCGGCTTGAAGATCGGCTGGGCGTTTGCCTGGCGCACGCTGATTGCTGCTGAACTGGTGTTTGGCGCGTCCAGCGGCAAGGGCGGGCTGGGCTGGTACATCTTTCAGAACCGCAACGAGTTATACACAGACCGGGTGTTCGCGGGCCTGGCCGCGGTGGTCATCATTGGTCTGCTTGTGGAAAACCTGGCGTTCGATACGCTGGAGCGGCTGACGGTGCGGCGTTGGGGAATGCAGCGGTGATTGGTGTGCGGTTTGCGGCGGATGCCGCGGGATGATTCCGGCAGTGCGGCGAATGGTGCGGTGATCATTGCCGTGATTGTTGCAGCGATCTTGCGATCAGAATGAAAAAGGGGGCGGCCATGATGCCGCCCCCCTTCTCATGGATGGTGCGTAGCGTTTACAGCTTCAGCCCCAACGCCTTGGCGACGCCTTCGGCATAGGCCGGATCGGCCTTCCGGAAGTGATCCAGCTGGCGGCGCTGGATGACTTCCGGCACGCTGGCCATGTGGCGGCCGATGTTGCCGAACAGCAATTCCTGCTGGGCCGGCGTCATCAGGCGGAACAAGGCGCCCGGCTGCGAGTAATAGTCGTCGTCGACGCGATGGTTCCAGCGGGCCGCGGCCTGGCCGTCCAGCGCCAGCGGCGGTTCGGCCGCCGAGGGCGTTTCCTTCCACTCGCCCGCGCTGTTGGGCTCGTAGTTGATCGTGGCGCCGGCATTGCCGTCCACCCGGCCAGCCCCGTCGCGATGGAAGCTGTGGAACGGGCACTTGGGCGCATTCACCGGGATCTGGTGATGGTTGATGCCCAGGCGATAGCGGTGCGTGTCGCCATACGAGAACAGGCGGCCCTGCAGCATCTTGTCCGGCGAGAAGCCGATGCCCGGGACCACGTTTGCCGGCGTGAAGGCGGCCTGCTCGACCTCGGCGAAGTAGTTTTCGGGGTTGCGGTTCAGCTCCAGCACGCCGACCTCGATCAGCGGGTAGTCGCCATGCGGCCAGACCTTGGTCAGGTCGAACGGGTTGATGTGATACGTCGCCGCTTCGGCCTCGGGCATGATCTGCACCTTCAACGTCCACTTCG
>Ga0213828_1001435_pt1 | contig 19506 bp, 16 predicted proteins | sample MC6MC0897MG_FD_180664 | JGI IMG/M metagenome (GOLD analysis project Ga0213828, IMG submission 180664) | Enriched soil aggregate microbial communities from Iowa State University, Ames, United States - MC6-MC0897-MG | ecosystem: Environmental > Terrestrial > Soil > Unclassified | place: USA: Iowa... | reverse complement strand
ATTTTTCTTTCGTTTACGAAGGATGATATACAGGATAACTGCAATGACAAGGATGAGCCCAACAAATTCTGCAATTAAAACATAGGATATTTCACCTTTTTTAGCTACTTTACCGTCTTCCTTATCAGCATTTTGATTTATGGCTACAACAAATTGCCCTTCTTTTGTTTCAATCGCAGCGTCTGTCTGTGAATTCGTCTCTTTCAAGTGAGCATAAAAGTTACCTTTTACAGAGGCATTTTCTAATGAATGAATCCATAATAAAGGCTCTTTAAGCTGCCAGAAATTTTTCGTTATGAACACATATCGGCCAATTGCCTCAGGTAAAAACCCTTGTGAGATAAGCTGCTCAGATGTGTGAGGGATTTTTGAGGATTGCTTGGCAAGCCATGTTAGCTGTTCCATTTCTCCCATAAAAATGACTGCATGTCCTTGTAAAGCTTCCTCTGTCACATTTTTATCCTTCATCAGCGAGGTTTTTGCCATGTTACCATTCGTCATTAACGATTTATAAAGTGATACCATAGTTGTATCGTCAATTCCTCCATTATCAGGTATAACGATTAACGTATTTTCATGAAAAGCATTAGGAAAATCACGTAAGGTAAACGTTGGTTCAGCATCATCTTTTGTAATCGATAATGTGCTATCACTATCAATGTAAATCCAATAGCGTTCATTGGTTGTTTCGCAAGGATCCTCTAGTTGAAAGCCTGTCACTTCAAACTGAATATCGGTCATTGACAGTTTGTTGAGCACATTTGTTTGGATCGGTATAATGGCCTCATACATATCTGTTGTAGTCTGTTCTAATTTTCGTAAATCTACTGCATGTGGAACATTATTGATATACGCGATCAATTCTAATTTTCGATCCTCATCCTCTTTACTGTCAGGTATTGTTGCTGATTTTTTAACGATCAAGCGCATAATAGCTTCCTTGTTTGCCTCTAACTTTGGCAACGACACATAATAATGAGGTGTCATTGTCGCTTGGCTGGATAAAAGTCGATCCTCAAAGCCAAATTGCTTAAATGAAATCGTCGTATCAGATGACTCTTCTATTTTAGGAACATCGTTAATCGCTAATGTATCACCAATTAATTGCTCGAATAAGCTTGCTTCGGTTAAAAAAGATAGTCGCTCCTCAATAGCTTGGCCATTTGAAGAGGTTACAGCTAAAAGAGGTACTTTTCGATTCGAATTTGTATTCAGTAGCTCCTGCATTGTAAGTGTCATAGTATCTTGCTCAACGCTTATGTTTGCTAACATCTTTTTTAATAGGCTTGTACTAAATTCCTTTTTTGCCCCTACAATGATAATAGGACCTCTTATCTTATTAATAGCATCTTCACGCTCAATCTGTACATCTGTGTCACCATGTTCGGATAAAAAGGCAGCGAGCTGATATGCACTGTTTAAAGTGGCCTCAGAGGTCTGCTTTGGTACAATAACCGTCGTAGCATATCCCTCATAGCCTAAAAACGCAGCAGGATAGCTATTTAATGACCAAGCATCACTTTCCTCACTAAATGCTGATATAGACGATAGTATTTCAATACGTAGCCAATTACCTGTGTTGCCAGGAGGCACACAAATTCCTTCCTTAAGAATTCCATAAAAACTAGCTGTGATTTTATGAGAACCCTTTAGTAGTGCTTCTTTTGGAAGGTTAACGGTAACAGTCTGTTTTAATGAATCTGCTTTCAATGGAACTGTTTTAATTGCTACATCATCCACTTTCACTGTGAAGGAGGATGGTGCTATAAGTAGCTCAGAATGCTGGATTTGAAATGTCACTTGCTGGTTATTGGATGGGACATCCTCGTTTAGATTGTAATAAAAATCTCTTGACGAAGAAGGTCCCAGTAATTCGATTGGCTGTGCTAGTAAGGGCTTTTTCTGCTGTTGATTGCCTTCTATTACAATTGTGTTGTCATCTACGGTAATGGTAGCTGCAACTGCATTGTTAGCAAAACTAAAAAAACCAATACAAAATAAGCACAAATAGAAGAATTTGGTTCTCATTATTCTGCTCCTTTATCTGATTGCTTGGAAAAACGCTCTGTTTTATACCATTGAACTTCTTGACCAGTAAACATGCGCTTTATTTCTAATAGTAATGACCAAACGACTAGCACAATCCACATTTGAGAATAGGTAAAATACATAAGTATGACATAAAAGAAATTTTTCCGATTCATTTCTGTTTTTTCAATACTTAAGGTTATCATCACTTCACCTAGAAACAGTAAGAAGGCTAAAACCCATAAAACAAGGGCAATGTCGCCAACGGTCAATCCAATATCATAAAATAAATTAATAATAAATAGGGCATTGGATAAAATGACACCAAAGAAAAATAAAAAATACGTAAAAAAGAAATAAAATAAATCAAACATGATACTTTTTCTTTTTAGTGTGAAGAATTGACTTAAAAACTTCAGCACTACATATTGATTACCTCTTGCCCATCTAGTGCGCTGTTTCCACCATACTTTTAAGGTTTCTGGTTCTTGCTCCCACGTAATGGCTTTTGGAAAAAAACGAATATGGTAGCCTAAATTGTAAACACGGATGGTTAGCTCTGTATCTTCAGCCAATGCTTTTACATCCCAACCGCCTAATTGCTCCAAAACTGTCCGTCGGATTGCAAAATTGGTACCAGGTATAGTTGCCACCTTAAACCATTTCCAACGACCGCCTTGGGCCATCCACTGGAAACAAATCGTTTCGATATTAATAAAACGAGTTAACCATGTTTCTGCTGCATTAATAACGCGAAATTTCCCCACAGTGGCAGCCGCTTTTGAATCATTCATGAGACCCATCACTAAATACCAAACGGCCATCCGTTCAGGTGTATTATCAGCATCATAAACAACAACGATATCCCCTGTGGAATCAGCTAGTGCCGAATTGAGGGCAGAGGATTTCCCCTTCCCTTTGTTTGGCTCTACTGTTTCAATGACACGAATAAATGGGAACTTTTCTGCGTACCGCGCTGCAATAGCACCAGTTTCATCTGAAGAATTATCATTAATGACAATTACCTCTAGTTGATCTTTCGGATAATATAGTCGTGACATGGCTCGTAGTGTTTGTTCAATCACAAGTGCTTCATTGTGCGCTGGTATAAAGACACTGACGGAGGGAACCTTGTCCATTTTTTTAGCCCAGTCATCAATTGGCTTTTCAAAAGTACGAAAGTGTAAGTAACCACCCTCCATTAAAAACATATGATATAGCAGCATGATCCAAATGAGGAAAAGTGATATAAAAAATAAGGTATTAGCCATTTGTTTTCCTCTCCTCAAATAATCTCTTACGTAAGGTAATACGTAAACGTAAGGTACTAATAAAAAATAATGTGACAAACAGCGAAACAATCAAGACAAGCGCCCATAAAATTATTTCAAATGGTCGTTCATCAAATAATATTTTTAAACGTTCGATTTTTGTAAATGCTAATTGTATTGTTTGTTCACCATTTTCATGTTGCTTAATCGAAACATTTTTGGATATTACTTGTTGCTTCGTCTGTCTGAGATTAAGTAGTTCAATTTGTGGATGTTCGCTTAAATAAGCGGCAATCTCCTGAACATAGGAAGCATTAAAATAGGCAGGATATTGAATACCGATGATAGAACTAGGAACTTTTAATAAAAGGTTTATCTTTTGTTTTACTGGATAGAAAGAATATGTTTCTATATCTGCCATAGATCCCGCTGTAATCGGATAAATTGTATGGTTATCTTCGCTTTGTGTCATAAATAATTGCTGACTGTCCTGCTGGATACTACTGGTAAAAAGGAAGCTATCCCCCTGACTGATAGTAGGATAGATTTTACGTAGCACTAAATACTCAAGGTTTTTTTCAGTTGAATTAGAAGAAGAAAGGATAAATACATAACCTTCCTTTTGTAATTTTTGTAGATAACTTAATAGTTTTTTATTTTCGTGCAAATAGTAGGATCTTTTATCGCTTTCATCTACTACAATAGGTGTCACTTCAAGTGCAATCGGTAATTTTTTTGCTGAAAACTCCAGCACGAGCTTTTTTAACTTTTGCATATCTGTCTTCATATTAATATCTGATAAAACAATAAAAGCGGGATGTGTCTGAGGCTTTGCTATTTGCAAAAGTTCCCCCATGATCGCTGGCCACTGATATTGCATTGTATCTTTATTAATAAAATCACCTATAAAAGACCAATTATTTTTTTTGAGGATAAAAGGGTATGTCTTATTTAAAGAGGTAGCTCTCTCTACTATGTCAAAATCCCCTGATGGTATTACACTTTTCCATTTTATAGGATTATTTAATACTTCCCCCCCAATAGCTCGAAGTTCCACTATGGGGCCCTCCTTCCATTTTGAAAAAGGAGCAAACTGAAATGCATTTTCACCAATCAAAATGGCTGATCCTGAGAATTGATTTATTGCAGACAAGGCATTTGGAGGAATTCTAGTTGGATAGTTATTCATAACAACAAGGCGTTTATAAGATTGAAGCATCTGTTCGTTTACATCTTCTATGGATAAAACATCTACTGACGTAAAATTTTCAAGCATGTCTTGTAATGCCAATACATCGATAGTAGGCTGGTTGGAACTTGTGACATAAATCAATGCAGTGTCCCTATTTTTTTCGGCTGCTAGTACAGAGTCACATATAGTGAACGTATAAAAACAAAGGAATCCAATGGCGATCCAAAAGCTATAATTAGAGCGCATTTGTTTTCATCTCTCTTTCCAGATCCGATAAAATTTCATCGAACGTCGACTCCGTTAGTGGAAGATACGTATAGAAACTAGTTTTATAATTTAGTGTTACCCATTTTCCGTTTAACAATTGATGGTTTTTTAAGGCTTGGTCTAGTTTATTATAAATAACTTCCATATACTGGTCTGTTGTATCAATTAATAATAACCCAATATGATTTTCGCGAAACCGAAATTTTTTATCTGTTTGTCTAACCGTTTGATGTATCCTTTGAGAAAGTTGTTGCCATAAGTGTTGTACTTCTTTAGCCCCGTAAAGCCTTTGAAATTGATCATAATTCTCAAGTTTTAAAATGATAAAGACAAAAGTATGCTTATGCCTATCTGCTCTACGCATCTCTTCATTTACAGTTATTCGCATACGTGTTTCATTATCAAACCCAGTTTCCACATCAATTGCTACATAGTTTCTAACATCTTCTTGTAATTTTTTTATGTAGCTTGCCTGTTCAGTCATTAATTCATGCACTTTTCCTGCACAAAGTATGAGGAGTAATAGTACGATGCCATAAAGGAAAAAAAACTGCATGGAAAATGAAGGGTTTAGAAATGTCATTGTTCCCGTTATTCCCGTATAGAGCAATGTTGAACCTGTAATAAAAATAAAGATGAGACTGCTAATAAGCCCAAATACCATGCCTCTCCAAAGAGTAAGCACTATTAAAAGCATTAAAAACAAGTAAAGTAAATAACCTTCTGCATCCTGACGCAATAAAAAATAGGCAGGTATTTGTAATAGTAAGATTAAAATTGACCCATATATCAAAATTGCTCTATTTCTATTCATTGTTAATCGCATTTTCTACCTCCCTTTCTGCTAATAGTGGTAGTAAATTATCAAAACTATGCGTTGATTGTGTATTTTTTTCAACATAACCTGTAGTAGGATCTTTTAGCGATAACATTTTCTCAATGAACATCTGTGCTTTTTGCTGCTCTTCTAAAACGAGCATATATCGAGCTGCCATTGCATACACAGCAGGAGACTCATAGCTCACGGTTGGTTGATTTGTTTGTGCATTATAACGCCCATATAATTTCCCGTCTCTTTTCAACAGATTTAACAGCCAACGTTTAAAAGGTTCAGTATCTCCATCAATAGAAGCCATATGATAGGCTACATATAATTGATCAATCATGTGCAGTTCTTCATCAAATCTATAACTTTTAGAGGGAATATCATAATACTTTGGATAGAATCCTTCTTCAGCGAGAGGGGCATTTTGTAAAATAGCTAACTGATCTTGGACTTGCTGTTGAGACAATAATCCATGTTTTTCCATTGTATAAAAAGCGGAAGGCATTAGATAACTCATTGTCAATGTGTTGGCTTGTGCATGGCTTGAAACATCCACATAATCCACAAATAACCCTTCGTTCATTCCATGTAGGATCAAATTTTCGCCAATTTTTTTTCCTAGTTGGACATACGTTGATTCATGCCACTTTTCACCTGCTTCTAGTAAAACACGGATGATTCGCAAATCATCAATTAGTGCATTAACTGTGGCTTTTTTTGTGCCTTCTAGTCGCCAGACAATAAAGTCGCTTTTTAAAAAGTAGGATTTCAGAACATTGACCTGGGCATCGAAACGAGCACGATCGCCTTTTTCTAATAAGTAAGCAAGCCATAGTCCTACTGATTCCGCTAAAAATAAATCTTTCTGGCTTGTTAAATCCGTGCTTATTAACCCTTCATCATTCAGTAAATTTTGAATAACAAATTGTTCTGTTGGTGAAAGGGGTTCTTTTTGTAGAGCTACTTCTTTACCTGTACAACTTATTGAAATAAGAACGACACTAACTATTAACAGTAACCATCTCACATTTTTTTTCATAGTCATCATCCTAATTAAAAGTTATTTACCCATAACGAATTCCCGATTTTTAATTATAGTATACAACAAATGGAATGGCTAAGTTTTTATATGAGTAATGTCACACATAATCTAGCCCTAAAATAAAAAAGATGCCCAATAAAGGTCTATTGACCCATAAGACATCTACATTTATTCAATCTAACCCAATTTCTTTGTATATATTTCTCTTGAAAGCAAAATTGTTATTACAATGAATGGAATAAACATACCAATTGTTTCAATTTTAATTTGCGTTATTTAACAAGCTTCAAAATGGTTTTAAAATGTTCATGATCTGCACGTTGTAGTAGCTCATACAAGATCATTTCGGTGCTAGTTGGGTAAATACCAAACGCATGCATCTTTGTAAGCCCAATTTCTTTATTTGCCTTTGTTCGAGAAGATACTGCATCTACAACAACCTCTACTTCAAATCCTTGTTCTTTCAGCTGTCTTGCCGATTGGTACACACAAATATGTGTTTCGATACCTGTCACAATGAATTGAGTACGTCCATTTTCCTTCATCGCCTCTACAAATGCCTCTTCTTGGCACGCACTAAAGGCCATTTTAGGAATCGGTTGCCCTTCTAAATGCTGAGCAATCTCAAGAGCCGTTCCGCCTAAACGACTTGGATTTTGTTCTAGCCATAAAATAGGTACTTCCAGTGCCTGCATTGCTTGTACGAGCTTTGCCACATTTTCAATTACCATTTCACTGTCATCAACAATTGTTGCTAACTTTCCTTGCACATCTACAACTACTAAACAAGCTTTCTCTACTGTAAACATCCTGAACACCTCTTTTTCTTTTCTTTATAATATTATACAAAAACCTGCTTATCTCTCGTTAAGTAATAAGGAGTTTTCTCTAACAATCGATTTTAATAGTTTTGCTTTAGCCTGTAGGTTTCACACTCCCAAGAAGGAAATACTTGTAAATAAAAACACGAACATTATCGTTTTTATGGTAATAAAAAATATTTAATATACGGAAAATATCACTTAATTTCAAAAATAACTTTCTATTTGTTCGTTTTTAATGAAAAATACCTGCTTAAATGTGTACATTTTGTTGCGAGTCTGTCTCCATTCTGCTCAAATATTAAGAATTTTATTTTTTCTCTTGAAAATTAGGTTATAATCCAGTAAAGTTCTGTTATTAACCAAACAAGGAGTGTACCACTTTGACACAACGTGCATACAATTTCAACGCAGGTCCATCTGCTCTACCACAAGAAGTATTAGAAAATGCTCAACAGCAATTAGTAAACTTCCGTGATTCAGGTATGTCCATTATGGAAATGAGTCACCGTAGTGCCATTTTTGATGAAGTACATAACGAAGCCATTACTTTATTAAAAAAACTTTATGCTATTCCTGAAAACTATGAGGTACTATTCTTACAGGGTGGAGCAAGCCTTCAGTTTACAATGGTGCCTATGAACTTCTTAACAACTGAGCAAAAAGCTAGCTATGTATTATCAGGCTCATGGTCTGAGAAAGCTTTTAAGGAAGCTAAATTATTTGGGACACCTGTTGAAGCTGCAAGCACAAAAGAAAACCAATACCGCAATATTCCTGCTTTAGAAGATATTCAATTCAATGAAGATGATGCATATGTTCACATCACATCCAATAATACAATATATGGTACGCAATGGAAAAACTACCCTGATACAGGAAATGTTCCATTAGTGGCAGATATGTCAAGTGACATCCTATCAAAACCAGTTGATATTGAAAAGTTCGGAATCATCTATGCTGGTGCTCAAAAAAACCTTGGTCCTTCAGGTGTAACGGTCGTAATTATTCGCAAAGATTTACTTGAAAAAGCCAATAAAAATATTCCGACGATGCTAAAGTATACAACACATGCTGATAGTAATTCACTTTATAATACACCTCCAACATTTGGGATCTATATGCTAGGCGAGGTGTTAAAATGGGTTGAAGCTAAAGGCGGCGTAGCAGAAATTGAGAAACATAATGAATTAAAGGCTAAAGTCATTTATGATGCCATTGACAATAGTAATGGTTTCTACAAAGGCCATGCCACACCAGAAAGCCGTTCTTTAATGAACATTACATTCCGTGTTGCAGATGAGGAGCTGGAAAAATTATTCCTTGTAGAGGCAAAGGCAGCAGGTTTTGTTGGGCTAAATGGACATCGTTCTGTAGGTGGTTGTCGTGCTTCCACTTATAATGCAGTGCCCCTTGAGGCATGTGAAGCTTTACGAGATTTCATGGTAGATTTCCAACAAAAACATCAATAAACTTCTATTTAAAAGATGAATCTTTACAGCAATGTAAAGACTCATCTTTTTTTCGCGCTTGTAGAAGGAAATAAGAAATCTATCCCCATACAATTAGCTTGATTAGATGTTTATAGCAATATCTCAGCTTAGGGCTTTACACATCGCAAAAGTTTTTGAGAAAAATATAGATTTTTAAGCTGCCTATCGGACATATCGCCAGCCTCTAGCTATGCACCAAACATAGATTATTACTGTAAGGGTTACCCTTATGAAACTAGAGGAAGGGAGGTCTAGACAATGGAAGATAAAAGATATATGTCACATATGAACTGGCAAGGCTGTAAATGTCCTAAAAAAGAGGAAAAATGCTGTCAACGTAAAGTTGAAAAATGTCATTGCCAAAAAGAGGAAAAATGTCATTGTAAAAAAGAAGAAAAATGTACACCAAGAATGAGCAGCAACTGTAGAGGGTGTATTTGTCACCAATTAAGAAAATTAGAGCTAGCTACTACACTAGATATCTTCTTATCTGGAGGTATTAGCTTCTTAGGTGTGACTTTCATTTCCTTCGATCCAAGAAATTGCTGTGCATACTTCCTTGAGCCAGGTGCAGCAGCTGCTTCTCCTTTAATCGTAGATTGCAATAAAATTGTTGCGATTCGTCGAGTGGCAGTAGCTTAATCCTTTTAGAGGGTAGCCTTCTATAGGCACCCTCTTCTTACATAGAAAAAACTCTGTCAACATTTAATGTGACAGAGTGTCATGCTTACAATCAGGGCACTTACCATATATTTCAAACTTATGATTTTCAATTTCATAATCAGGCAATTTTTCACCTAACATTTCCATTGGACAAAGATTAAGCTCTTTGACGTTACCACAGTCCATACAGATAAAATGATGGTGATGATGCGCAGATTCACAGTGCATACGGAAATTACGTTCCCCTGATAGCTCTGTTTCTTCTAATATCCCAAGTTTCACAAAAGTAGCAAGGTTACGATAAATAGTATCAAAACTCATTCCCGGAAAATCTTTTTTTAAAACATCCAATAAATCACGGGCTGTTAGATATTTATCTGTTGCTGCAAACATATCTAATATTAACTCCCGTTTATCTGTTTTTTTATAGCCATTTTCCTTTAATATTTCCCACGCTCTTGAAATATTCATTGCGCTACCTCCCCCTGCTTTGCAGCCATTTTAAGTGCTACTTTCTTCCCTAGGATTACAAGTAACAAAATCAGAATAGAAGTGACAACAATCGTGCCTCCTGGCGCTAAATCCATATAAAATGCGCTAATTAGACCAATTAGTACAGCTGTTTCTCCAAAAACAATGGCAAAAATGATGGTTTGTTTAAAGCCCTTTGCCAAGCGCATTGCTGCTGCAACAGGCAATGTCATCAGAGATGATACAAGTAAAATACCAACTATGCGCATACTTGCCGCAATGACAAGTGCTGTCACAATCATAAATAAAAGATGAACCCAACGAGCCGGAAGTCCACTAGCTTTTGCATATTCCTCATCAAAAGACAAAACAAATAATTCTTTAAAAAATAAAAACAAAAAGATAATCACAATGGCAGCAATGCCAATCACTACCCATAAGTCTTGACGAGATACAGCAGAAACCGAGCCGAATAAATAACTCATTAAATCTGTGCTAAAACCACTGGCAAGTGAAATAAAGATGGCGCTAATCCCAATACCACCTGACATGATAATTGGAATGGCAAGCTCCTCATAGTGCTTATACAAACGTCTTAAACGCTCAATCAAGACAGAGCCACTCACAGAGGCTAGTATTCCTAGATAAATAGGATTGAGCATTGCTAAGGCTGTTACTGATTGACTAATGTATAAGCTCCCAGCAATTCCTGCAAGTGTTACATGCGACAAAGCATCCGCAATCAAGGATAGCCTACGTACAACAATAAACACACCCAGCAGGGGCGCAAGTATGCCAATTAATAATCCAGAGAAAAAGGCATTTTGTAAAAATTCATAATGTAAAATTGCTTCAATCATATGCCTGCTCCTTCTAATGAATCTTTCTCACGGAATGGCCATACCAAGCGTCTAGCGCATCCTGAGAAATATTATCAAATTCATTTTTATAGCCGTGGAAGTGAATCGTTTGATTCAAACATGCCACATGGCTGATACGATTCGATACCGTATCGACATCGTGTGTGACAAGAATCATCGTAATTCCTTGTTCCCGATTTAATTTCGCCAGCATATCATAAAATGACTGCACATTCTCGTGATCAATGCCGACAGTTGGCTCATCTAAAATGAGCAATTTGGGATTACTGACTAAAGCTCTTGCAATAAAAACACGTTGTTGTTGTCCACCAGATAGTTCTCCAATGTTGCGATTCATATAAGCATCCATGCCAACTGCCCTTAAAGCTTCTTGAACTTTGTCTTTGGCATCTCGGCCAGGTCTTTTAAAAAGCCCTAATTTTTTCGTTAATCCACTTTTCACGACCTCTTGCACGGTTGCCGGGAACCCAGAATTAAAGGCATTGGATTTTTGCGAGACATAGCCAATCCATTCACGGTGCTTAAAATTTGCACTTGGTTCACCAAATAATTTTATTTCTCCGGATAAAGGTTTCAGCAAACCTAAAATAATTTTTAATAATGTTGATTTTCCCGAACCATTTGGGCCGAGAAGTGCTAAAAAATCTCCCTCTTCTACACGAAAAGAAATGTTTTTTAAAACTTGCGTATAGTCATATTGAAATGACACATTTTCAATGTCAATAAGTGTTGTTTTCATGCATGATCGCTTCTTTCTAATTCAAAATCATTACGATTTACAAATTGTAAGTATAAAGGAAAGTGCAGTTTTTGTAAAGAAAAGAAGATGGATGCTTTTTCGAATAGCTGATTGCAAGTGTATAAATGATTTCGTGAAAATTAATGAGATAAAGGAGGATTGACTTTGAGTATTCAATTTTTACAGCAATTAGCACAAAGCACGGATAAGGAAATTGTCGCGATTGCTCGTGAAGAAGGCTTTAGCATTACGACTTCTGAAGTAAAAAAACTTCGACCTTATTTGGAGCAATTCTCATTTTCTTGGCTATTTTTAGGGATTCCTAAAGATATTCTTGTTGAAGTGGAGGCCGTTTTAGGAAGAAAGCGCTCTCGTCAACTTATCGCCTTGTTTACAAAATAAAAAAAGCCCGAAATCAGAACTAGCCTGATTTCGGGTTATTTCTGTTAGCCTTTTAAAGCTTCAATATGCTCAGGTTTAAAAGTACCGCTTCGTAACATATCGATTTCCACTTTATACGGAGCTACCTTAGATTTAGCGTCACTCTTGAGAGGGACAAAGGGTGTTTCTAAAATTTTAGGAACATCCATTAATTGTGGATGGTGTACTACATAGTTAAGGGCATCAAAGCCAATATGACCAAAGCCAATATTTTCGTGACGATCCTTACCTGCACCGCGCACATTTTTGGAGTCATTGATATGCAATACTTTAATGCGTTCCACGCCTATAATTTTATCAAATTCGTTTAATACACCATCAAAATCTTCCACGATATTATAGCCAGCATCATGTGTATGACAGGTATCAAAGCATATAGAAAGTCGCTCGTTATTCGTTACACCATCAATAATTTTAGCAAGTTCTTCAAAGGAACGTCCACATTCTGTCCCCTTCCCTGCCATGGTTTCTAATGCAATTTGAACGGGATAGTCCTGAGATAATACCTCATTCAAACCTTCAATAATTTTAGCAATACCAGCATCAGCACCAGCTCCTACATGGGCACCAGGGTGTAAAACAATTTGCGTTGCCTCCAGTGCAGCAGTACGTTCAATTTCCGATTGTAGAAAATCTACACCGAGACGGAATGTTTCTGGTTTTTCCGTATTGCCAATATTAATAATGTAAGGTGCATGTACAACAATATTGGTCATCCCATGCTCTTTCATATGCAGGAGTCCATTCATAATGTTTAAGTCAGCAATGGCTTTGCGACGTGTATTTTGCGGTGCTCCAGTATAAATCATAAATGTATTGGCTCCGTATGACAGTGCCTCTTTACTAGAGCCAAGTAGCATTTCTTTCCCGCTCATCGAAACATGTGAGCCAAGTAACATGGAAAAACCCCCTTATTTTTTACCGCGTGCCTTTAAGCGACGTTCACGTTTTTTAATTTTTTCCATTTCCCATTTCATATTACGTTTATAGCCAGGTTTTACCTTTTTAGGCTTACGTACCAACGCTTTTGCTTTCACATCAATTTCATTCTCTTGCTTCACACGATTTTTACGGGCATGACGCTCTTTTAACTCTGACCATTCGCCATCTTTTACATCTTTTTGTACAAAAGGAATGCCCATTTTTTCTACGCGAACTACTGCATCCTCATCTGATGGCTCAAATAAAGTAATGGCTGTCCCTTTATTGCCTGCACGTGCTGTTCGACCAACGCGGTGAATAAAGAATTCTAAGTCTTCTGGAATCTCGTAGTTAATAACATGAGAAATGCCTTGGATATCAATACCACGAGCAGCTAAGTCAGTTGCTACAATGTATTGGTAGTCAAGATCACGGATTTGCTTCATCATTTTTTTACGATCACGTGGACTTAAATCACCGTGAATTTGGCCACAACGGATACCATGCTCATTTAAATAGCCAGCAACGTGTTCTGCTGTCTTACGTGTGTTGGTAAAGATAACAGCTAAAAAGGGATTAATGCCCTCAATGACTTCTAATAAACGTTTATTACGCGATTTTGAGCGCACTGGTACAAGTACAAAATCGATACCTTCTGCCACTGGTCGTTTATCATTCATATGGACATGCACTGGCGCTTCCATATATTTCTTTAAAAATGGCTGAAGTTTTTCTGGTATTGTTGCAGAGAAAACATACATTTCAAGCTTTTCGGGCATCTGTGAAGCAAAGCCATCAATCTCTTCAATGAAGCCCATATCAAAAGCTAGATCCGCTTCATCAACAACTAAAATTGGTGCTGTATGCACAAATAACGCTTGTGCTGAAACAAGGTCACGAATACGTCCTGGTGTTCCAACAACAATTTGTGGCTGTGTTTTTAATTTATCAATCGAGCGTTGTTTGTCCGTACCCCCAATAAATAGTTTTGCTTGAATAGCTGTTCCTTCTATTAATTGATTTAATGCATCAAAAATTTGCTGTGCTAACTCTCGTGTAGGAGAAGTAATAACGGCCTGTACTTCCTGTTTTTCTACATCAATACGTTGAACAATTGGAATTAAAAAACTATGTGTTTTCCCTGTTCCTGTATGTGCCTGTCCAATAGCACTTTTCCCTTTTAATAAAAGCGGAATAATTTCTTTTTGAATTGGTGTCGGTTCTGTAAAGCCAAGATTTGCAATGGCGTCCTGCAAAAATGGCTGAAAATTATAATCAGTATATTTTGACATCATTCGTTCCTCCTAACATCTTTTTCATTGTACCATGATTCGAACTTTAAGGTATATTTACGTCCTATTTCTTACTAGCATAAACATATTTTTAATGTTTTATTATCACCGTAACAAAGCCCTTATCAAAGGTACTTGAAATACGCAGAATATGCAATCAAAAAAGCGCTGTAACAATGTTCGAAAACGCTTGTAATATGTAATTTTTATGTCAATTTATAGGGAACTAATGATTAGCAGATTCCCCACATGTTATGATAGAGCTGTAAGATATTATGGGAGGTTGGTAGATTATGAAAGCAGCAAGATGGTATAAAGCAAAAGACATCCGTGTAGAAAACATTGAAGAACCAGTCATCGCACCTGGAAAAGTAAAAATCAAAGTACATTGGACAGGGATTTGTGGCAGTGATTTACATGAATACGCAGCTGGGCCAATCTTTATTCCAGTGGAGCAACCTCACTATGTAAGTAAAGACATAGCACCTATTGTAATGGGACATGAATTTTCAGGTGAAGTAGTTGAAATTGGCGATGGTGTTACATCTGTTAAAATCGGTGATCCTGTAGTAGTAGAACCAATCCTTGCATGTGGCGAATGTGCTGCCTGTAAAAAAGGTAAATATAATATTTGTAAACATTTAGGTTTCCACGGTCTTTCAGGCGGTGGCGGGGGATTCTCCGAATATACAATGGTAGATGAAAAAATGGTTCACAAAATGCCAGAAGGGCTTTCTTATGAGCAAGGAGCACTTGTAGAACCAGCAGCAGTCGCTTTACATGCCGTGCGTCAAAGTAAATTAAAAGCCGGTGACAAAGCTGCCGTCTTTGGAACAGGACCAATCGGGCTTCTTGTCATTGAAGCATTACGTGCAGCGGGCGCAGCAGAAATCTATGCTGTAGAGCTTTCAGCAGAGCGTACTGCAAAAGCTTTAGAACTTGGTGCAACAGCCGTCATTAACCCTAAAGAGGAAGATGCCGTTGCGCGTCTACATGAATTAACAAATGGTGGTGTAGATGTTGCCTTTGAAGTAACGGGCGTTCCTGTGGTATTACAACAAGCTATTGACTCAACAACTTTTGAAGGTGAAACAATCATCGTGTCGATTTGGGAGTCTACAGCTGCTATCCAACCGAACAATATCGTTCTATCAGAGCGAACAGTCAAAGGAATTATTGCCTACCGCGATATTTTCCCAGCCGTAATGGAGCTGATGACACAAGGTTACTTCCCTGCAGACAAGCTTGTTACGAAACGAATTGCTCTTGATGAAGTGGTAACAGAAGGCTTTGAGGCATTAATGAAGGAACGTAATCATATTAAAATTCTTGTAAATTCTCAAGCATAAAATACGATCAGGTAGAGAACCAAGCATTTCTCTACCTGATTTTATAGTTATTATTCTTGTCTATTATCCATTTTTTTCATGATAGTTAAATTCGCCATTAGAACGTTCACTTTATTTTCTCCAAAGATTCCTAGTGTTCGTTTCTCCGTATTTTCTTCAATAATTTTTTCAATCTCTTCTTCTGAAAGACCGCTTGCTAGGGCAATGCGCTTCACTTGAATGTTTGCAGCCTTCACACTAATATGTGGATCCAGCCCTGAGCCAGAAGCTGTCATTAAATCTGCAGGTATATCTTGGCGTTTTACTGTTGGGTTTGCAAGTAGAAACTTCTTGATATCTGCTTCAATTCGCTTCTTCAATTCTGGATTAGATGGTGCATAGTTAAAAGTTCCAGAGGTCACACCACTATAATTTAACTGACCATTTTTGTCTGGTACCGTATCATTCTCAGTATAAACATTATAATGAATGGCTGAAACACGTCCCCAGAAATATGATGGTGCTGAAAAGGATTGACCGATCAGTTCTGAACCAACAGCTTTACCATTGATTTCTAGTAAACTACCATTTGCTTGATGATGGAGTAATCCTTGAGCTAAAGCAGTCACCGCAAAAGGGTAGATTAGCCCACACAGTATAAACATTGTTATTGTAATAAGAATTGCTTGCTTTAAGTTCATAAATAGTTTTCGCATGTACCTTCCTCCTATAGCCCAAAACTACGGCATAGTGGACCAACTAGTATGTCAATTAACTTAATCCCAATAAAAGGAGCTATAATACCACCTATACCATAGACAAATAAATTTTTATTCAAAAGTTTTGTAGCACTCATTGGTTTATACGTTACACCCTTTATTGCAATTGGAATTAACAAGGGAATAATGACTGCATTAAAAATTAAGGCAGAAATAATCGCACTTGTTGAAGAATTAAGTTTCATTATGTTTAATGCGCTCATCTCAGGTACAGCCACCATCAACATAGCAGGTATGATGGCAAAATATTTTGCTATATCGTTAGCGATACTAAATGTTGTTAAAGCGCCACGTGTCATCAGAAGCTGCTTCCCTATCTCTACAATTTCAATAATTTTAGTTGGATTTGAATCTAAATCAACCATATTAGCTGCTTCTTTTGCTGCATTTGTACCTGAATTCATTGCAAGACCAACATTGGCCTGTGCTAACGCTGGTGCATCATTTGTACCATCACCAGTCATTGCTACTACCTTCCCTTGTGCCTGTTCATCCTTAATGACTTGAATCTTGTCCTCAGGTTTGCTTTCTGCGATAAAGCTATCTACTCCAGCTTCCTTTGCAATGGCTGCTGCTGTAAGTGGATTATCTCCTGTACACATAATGGTTTTAATCCCCATTTCACGAAGCTGTTCAAAACGTTCCTTTAGTCCAGCCTTGACAATATCCTTTAGATAAATAACGCCTAAAATTTTATCATTCAGTGCTACGACCAGAGGCGTCCCCCCTACTGTAGATACTTGTTGAACCAGCAACTCTAGATTTGAAGGAATACTGTACCCTGCCTTCAAACTCTCTCTTTTTATCGTATCATAGGCACCTTTTCGAATTTTTGTGCCATCCACCCTATCCAAGCCACTCATTCGTGTTTGTGCAGTAAAGGGAATATGTTTACTTGTCTGGATAATGCTTTTTTCACCGTCCGTATTCACCCCTAATTCGCAAGCAAGCGATAAGATAGATTTTCCCTCAGGTGTATCATCTGTTAGAGAACTAAGCCATGCAGCTTGCATTAACTCTTCCCTGGCAACTCCTTTTACTGGTAGAAACTCAGCTGCCATTCGATTGCCATATGTTATCGTGCCAGTCTTATCTAAGATTAATGTATCCACATCTCCACATGCTTCCACCGCTCTCCCAGACATTGCGATGACGTTAAATTGTGTTACCCTATCCATACCTGCAATACCAATTGCGGATAATAATCCACCAATCGTTGTAGGAATTAAACAAACTGTAAGTGCTATTAATGTTGCGATAGAAATTGGCACATTCAAATAACTAGTCATTGGATAGAGGGACACTACCACTAACAGAAAGATAATTGTTAAACTTACTAGAAGTGTATTAAGGGCTATTTCATTTGGTGTTTTCTTACGGCTAGCCCCTTCAATTAGCGTAATCATTTTATCCAGAAATGATTCGCCAGGCAATGAAGTAATTTCAATCATCAACCAATCACTCGTAACCGTCGTACCACCCGTAACGGATGAAAAATCGCCACCTCGTTCTTTTACAACAGGGGCAGATTCACCTGTTATTGCCGATTCATCCACAGTAGCAATGCCATCAATGACTTCTCCATCATTTGGAATTACCTCTCCAGCTTGAACTAATACAATATCTCCTTTTTTTAGGTCATGGGCCTGTTTAAGGATTTCCGTACCATCATGAAGCAACACACGAGCCTTTGTCACTGTCTTTGTTTTTTTTAAAGTTTGAACTTGTGCTTTACCTCTTCCTTCTGCAATTGACTCTGCAAAATTAGCAAATAGAATTGTAACAAAAAGTAGGATAGCAACTATTCCATTGTATAATCGAGCATGTTCTTCTACTACACTCCCAAACATATTTGGAAAAAGAACTAATAGCAGCACAAACAAAAATCCTACTTCTACAACAAACATAACAGGATTTTTTAGCATATAAGTGGGACTAAACTTTTTTAAAGCGTCTATCATTGCATTTTTTAGCATCTTACTTGTCAAAAAACTCTTTCTTACTGTTTCCATATGCTCTCTCCTCCATTAAGAATAAAGTTGTAAATGCTCTGTGATTGGACCAAGTGCTAAAGCTGGTAAAAATGTTAATGCACCAATCATTAAAACGATAGCCACTAGTAAAAAAGTAAAAGTAGTATTATCCGTTTTTAATGTTCCTATTGAATCACTGTGCCAAAATTTTTTGGCAAGTAGTGACGCAATCGCAAGTTGAATGATAATGGTTAAATATCGTCCAAAGAACATTGCAAGTCCTGTTGTTACGTTCCAAAATGTGGAGTTATCTGCTAACCCTTCGAACCCTGAGCCGTTGTTGGCAGAGGCTGAAGCAAATTCATATAAAACCTGTGATAATCCGTGAGCACCTGGATTCGTTATTCCTGCTATTCCTGTTGGTGTTACAACTGCCAGTGCTGAAAATAGCAAAATAATAGCCGGATGAATTAAAATGCATAGAGCAATTAATTTCATTTCTTTCTCTTCAATCTTTTTACCTAAAAACTGAGGAGATCGTCCAATCATTAAACAGGCAATAAAAATTGTTAGTAGAACATACATCATCATGTTCATCAGGCCGACCCCTTTACCACCAAACACAACATTTAGCATCATATTAAACATCGGTACTAGACCCCCAAGAGGCGTCAATGTATCGTGCATATTGTTAACAGATCCTGTTGTAAACGCAGTAGTGACAGTGGTAAATAATGCTGATTGTACTACTCCAAAACGCATTTCTTTTCCTTCCATGCTCCCTAGCTCCTGTGTAATACCGAGTTCACTTATAATTGGATTACCAGCCTTCTCTGCTATGTACACAGTCACTAATCCGAGTAGAAACAATATACTCATTGCTGCAAAAATAGCTAAACCTTGTTTTCCAAAAATAGTTTTCTTTTTTTTATAAGCAATCATCAAACTAAAGGCAACTACACAAGCGCCCGGCAATAGCATCATCGATAACATCTCCACTATATTTGAGAGAACGGTTGGATTTTCAAAAGGTGTTGTTGAATTGGCTCTGTTAAAGCCCCCACCATTCGTACCTATA
>Ga0213828_1001425_pt1 | contig 19593 bp, 19 predicted proteins | sample MC6MC0897MG_FD_180664 | JGI IMG/M metagenome (GOLD analysis project Ga0213828, IMG submission 180664) | Enriched soil aggregate microbial communities from Iowa State University, Ames, United States - MC6-MC0897-MG | ecosystem: Environmental > Terrestrial > Soil > Unclassified | place: USA: Iowa... | reverse complement strand
CTTTAAGGAGTATGAATAGCTTTAAGAATTAAAAAATAGGCTTTTGCAAAATAGATTAGTTTATTTTGCAAAAGCCTCTTTTTTTATAGGAAGTACAAAATTATTTATGTATTTTTATATCTTAGCATCAGGATTTAAGTAAGTTTTTCAGACTAAATATTAAGGATGGAAAGAAATAATATTATTTATAATGTTAACTATTTCTTTAGGAGATTCATTTAAATCATTTTCTAGCCATGTTTGAACAACTGAAACTACTCCTCCTACAGAGTATTTTATAAAGTAATCTAAAAATGCATCATCCACTGTTGAACTGCTAACTAGTTTATCAATTTTAGATTTACTTGCTACATAAATAATACGATCCATAATATTGTTTTCCATTTGTTTACTGAATAATATCTTGCATAATTCTTTATTTTCCTGAATTAATTCAAGAGCTTTAAGCAATAAAACATCTTTATAATCTTCAACTGGAGTTTCTTCAATATATTCTAATATTTGATTAAATAATTCATCTTCTAGTGATTTAAGTAGGTCATAGGTATCTTTATAATAGGTGTAAAAAGTTCCTCTATTAATATCTGATTTTTTGCAGATATCAGTAACAGTAACTTCGTGAATTTTCTTATGCTGAAGCAAATCAACTAAACTTTCTTTTATTATTTTTTTAGTATATAAAACTCTTCTATTCCCTTTAACTCCTGCCATTTAAATCATCCTTTTTAAGTATTTACCAGAGCAATTTTAAATTATATGTTATTAAATAAACAAAAATAACTGAAATGTATATTTAATAACACTATGAAAATATGTGATTATTGTAACTGAATTATATATTATTTATACTTAATATTATAGCATTAACCAAACAAGGTGTCTATTTAATAACATTGAGTATTTAGAGACGGTATAGATAAGGGAGGTCAAGAATGTCATACATAGAGATAATAGACGAATATAAAAGATACAAGGTTGGAGAAACTACTATTGCGGCAAATAATGGTATTAACTTCTCAATAGAAAAGGGAGAGTTTGCTATTATTCTAGGGCCAAGTGGTGCAGGTAAAACAACTGTGCTCAACATACTTGGAGGAATGGATACTTGTGATGAAGGTAAGATAATTATTGATAATGTTGATATATCTAAGTTTACCAATAGACAGCTTACAAGTTACAGAAGATATGATGTGGGGTTTGTATTCCAGTTTTATAATTTAGTTCAAAATTTAACTGCAAAAGAAAACGTGGAGCTGGCTACACAAATTTCAAAGAATGCTTTAGATGTTGATAAAACTCTTGAGTTAGTTGGACTTGATCATAGAAAAAGCAATTTTCCAGCTCAATTATCAGGGGGAGAACAGCAAAGAGTGTCTATAGCAAGAGCTATAGCTAAAAATCCTAAATTGCTTCTATGTGATGAGCCAACTGGTGCCCTTGACTATAAAACAGGAAAACAAATTTTAAAGACATTGCAAGATACATGTAAAAATACAGGGACAACAGTGATTGTTATAACCCATAATTCAGCTCTTGCACCAATTGCAGATAGAGTTATAAAAATTAAGGATGCCAAGGTTACTAGTGTGGATATAAATAAAAATCCTGTTTCAGTTGAAGCTATAGAGTGGTAGAGGATAAAAGATGAAAAATAGAGCATATAAAAAATCAATAACAAGGGAAATATTATCTTCCAAAGCAAGGTTTATTTCTATATTAGTTATAATCTTTTTAGGAGTTGCTTTTTACTCTGGAATTAAATCAAGTGGACCAGACTTAAAAGAGTCCATAAATGAATTTTTTAGAGAGCAAAATTTAATGGATAGCAAGGTAGTATCTAGCATAGGTCTTAATGAAAATGATTTAAAGTTACTTGAGAATAACGATAAAATTTTAGATTACTTTGGAACACATAGTATAGATGTAAATTTAACTAATACAAATAATGTTGTTAAGTTTATGGAATATAACCCAAAGGACTCTAATAATATAAATAAGCTTATTGTTACAAAAGGAAAATTACCTGAAAATAGTGGTGAGATAGCTTTAGATGAAAATGCTTTAAAGGAAAATAAAGATCTAAAGATAGGTGATGATTACATCATAGAATCTGATGAAAACTCAGATGAATATTTTAAGAAGAAAACTTTTAAAATTGTTGGATTTGTGAAAAGTCCTATGTATATAGAAAATATATCTAGGGGAACAACTACTGTTGGAAAAGGAAGTGTAGACTACTTTGCAATAATAAATAGTTCAGATATATCAATGGATGTATATACTGAAATATATGTACGATTTAAAAATGTAGCTAATCTTGGTGCATATAGTGATGAGTATAAAGATAAGATGGAGGAAAATAATAAATATCTTGAAAGCTTATACTCAAATAGAGTGGTAGAAAGAATTGAAGAAGTAAAATTAGAGGCACAAAAAGAGTTTGATAAAGCTTATAAAGAAATAGAAGATGGTGAAAGAAAGCTTGAAGATGCTCAAAAAGAAATAGATGATGGTAAGGTGCAACTTCTTGATGGTAAAAATCAATATGAAGAGTCAGCTAAAAAGTACCAGCAAGAAATTAAAGATGGTGAATTAAAACTAATTGAAGGTGAAAAGCAGTTAGATAATGGACAAAAAGAACTTGATAAGCAAAAAGAGCAATTTTTAGATGGTGAGAAACAACTTCAGTCAGCTAAGGTTGAACTCGATAATGCAAAACAAGAATTTTTAAACCAAGGAATTGATCCTACTCAAAGCGCAAAAGAGTATGAAAATCAAATAGATAGTTTAGATATTTTAATTACAACATACAATGCACTTTCCAATGATATGATAGAAGTAGCAAATAGTCTTGAAGAAGGTGAAAAAGTTTCAAATGAAAAAATTCAGTATTGGAAAGGTATTATATCTAACCCTGATTTAGGATTAAATGAATTAAGTAGTTTAGTAAATAGCTTAGAAAAAGATCCAGGCAATGTTTCTTTAGTGCTTAATATTTCAAAGGGAGTAGAAGGTGCTAGTAAAAGTGCAAATGAAAATAAATCTAAGTTAGCAACCTTAGTAGCTGGAATAACTCAGTATCAACAAGGGGTAACTGTCTATGAAGAGAAAGTTAAAGGATTTAATGAGGGAAAGATACAACTTGAAGAAGCTCAAAAGCAATTAGATAAAGGAAAAGAAGAACTTATAAAAGGGAAAAAAGATCTTGAGGAAGGTAAAAAACAGGGACAGTTAGAACTTGATAAGGCTAAGAAAGAGCTTGATGATTCAGAGAAAAAACTTCTTGATGGAGAAAAAGACATTAAGGAAAATAGAGAAAAACTAATAGATGGACGTAAAGAGATAGATAAAGAGAAGGAAAAATTAAATGATTTAGATGATAGTAAATATTATTTTTTCGATAGAAATGATAATCCTGGTTATTCAACTTACAAAGGTTCAATTGATAGCTTAGATAAAATAGCTTCAGTATTTCCAGTGTTTTTCTTCCTAGTTGCAGCACTTATATGCTTAACTACAATGACTAGAATGGTAGAGGAAAATAGAGTAGAAATAGGAACACTAAAGGCTTTAGGATATAAAGATTTAGAGATAGCTAGAAAATTCATAGTTTACGCAGCATTAGCTAGTATTGTAGGAAGTGTGCTTGGTATAGTAGTTGGAAGCAGTATACTTCCCTATATAATTAGTAAAGCCTATTCATCTACCTTTACTTTACCAAATGTTAAAATAAACTATTATCTATCCTATATAATTCAGTCTTTAGTAGCTTCAATACTTTGTACAGTAGGAGCATCATTAATTGTATTAAAAGAAGAATTAAGAGAAAGTCCTTCTAATTTAATGAGAGCAAAAGCTCCAAAACTTGGTAAGAAGATATTGTTAGAAAGAATTACGCCTTTATGGAAAAGATTGAACTTCAATCAAAAGGTTACATTTAGAAATCTTTTTAGATATAAGCAAAGGATGTTAATGACAATACTTGGTATATCAGGGTGTATGGCTATGCTTGTTGCAGGAATATCTCTTGAAAAATCTAATTCTTCAGTTATGGATATTCAATTTGGTAAACTATTAAAGTATGATGCTATGGTAGTATTTAATGATAATAATACTGAAAATGAAGATGAAGAATATGATAAGTGTTTAAATAACTTAAAAGGATATGAAAGTAGCTTAAATATTCATCAAGATTCAGTTACTTTCAGTAAAGAAGGAGTAAGTAAGCAAACTGCTACTATGTATGTACCAGAAAATATAGATGAGTTAAATAAATATATATTATTAAATGATAGAGAAAGTGGCACTGAGTACAAGCTATCTGATAATGGAGTAATTATAAATGAAAAACTAGCTAATATTTTAGATACATCTGTTGGTGACGATGTAACTGTAACAGATTCGGATAATAATTCTCATAAAGTTAGGGTAGATAACATAGTAGAAAATTATGCTGGCCATTATATGTATCTATCACCATCGTACTATAAAGAGATATTTAAAAGTGAGCCAACATATAATGCACAACTATTAAAGTTAAATTCAAATAGAGAAGATGATAATAAGATATCTACTACTCTTATGGAGAATGATAAAGTAGTAAATGTTACCCTTGCTTCAAATCTAAGAAGCTTAAGTGAATCTGCTGATTTAGGATTAGTTATGATAGTAATAATAGTTGCTTCTGGAAGTTTAGCATTTGTTGTACTATATAACTTAATAAATATAAATGTATCTGAGCGTATAAGAGAGATATCTACAATAAAAGTACTAGGTTTTTATGATAATGAAGTTGCAATGTATATATTTAGAGAAAATATAATACTAACAATATTAGGAATACTTGCAGGTTCATTTATGGGGAAAATATTATATGTATTCTTAGTGAGCACAGCAGAAATGGATAATATGATGATGATACCAACTGTAGATATGAGTAGTTATGTAATCTCAGGCTTAATTACAATGTTTTTTGCCATATTAGTTATGATAATGATGCATATAAAATTAAAAAATATAAATATGATTGATGCATTAAAATCTGTAGAGTAAAACTTAAATAAAAAGAAGTGTTACACCTATTAAAGGAGTAGATCATCTAATAGAAAAGGGCATGATAGATAGCGAAAGAGTTGGAGTCAAGGGGGATACATCTCAGCCTTCTGTGCAACTTTTAGCAATCGATTCAAAGCAATTTCTGTAGGAGCAGGAATAAGCAACTGGATTACATACTATGTAAATACGGACATAACAACATTTACTAGATCATATCTAGGAGCCACACCATGGAATGATCCAGAAATATATCAATAACAATAAATAGAAGAAAAGCTGAACTCTATTAAGTTAGGAGCTCAGCTTTTCTTCTGTTTGCAACCACGCTTCGCCCCTACCATGAAACTTACGAAAATCATTATATTGGATTTTCGTGGATTTTTTATATGAGAATTAGTAATAGGCAATTTATGCATTAAAGCAGGTACATAGATTATCTCAGTATGTTAATGATAAAAATAGATTATTAAAGATTCCATGAAAATTTACGAAAGTTACATTAGATACTTTTAATATTGAGAACAATAAGGTACTAATAAGAAAAAAAGAATAAGTTGTAAGATGCAAAATGGGAGGACTTCGTTATGAAACTACAAAAAGAGGAATATAATTTGAAAAAAGTAGATAAGATAATTTGCTGCATTATATGTTTTTTGGGAATTTTAATTATAATAGACAATTTTATGGGATGTGATATTAAGGAAGGATTTATTGGCTCAATACCTGCTCTAATTGGGGTAATAGTAGCTATTAGTGTATATTTTATTAATATTAATAGTATGATAAAAGCACTTATATATTCTTTATCTGTTTCAGTAGGTGCTATATATACGTTATATTTAGACTGTAATCTTATATCTTAACATTATGTTATTTTTGTATCTATTATATTAATTGCAATGTATTTTAATAAGAAATTAATATTAATATATGGATGTATTTTTAATGCAATATATATTGCTGTATTTATTTTTGATCCCAAAATTCTATTGTCAATGAATCAATCTAGTGATTATTTTATGTGTCAAATTATAATATTAAACGGTGCAATGCAGGATATGGGTGAAGGAATACATGAGCAAGCAGAAAATATTAATAACATAAATTTAGAGGTTAATAATGTATTGAATGATGTAAAAGAAACTCAGTATATTTCACAGGAAATAAGCGAAAATACTCAGGTAATGAAAGAAAAGATTACAATTGGAGCAGAAAAAGTAGAACAGATGAATATCCAAATGAGTACTATAAGTAAAGCTGTAAGTACATCGGTAGTTACAGTAAATGAATTAGAAAATAATATGAAAGATATTAATAAATTCCTTCAGGGGATAACACAAATAGCTGAACAAATAAAAGATACTGTTGAAACAGTCAGCCATGGCAATAAGGCTATTGATTCCGGAAGTGTAATAATTCAGGAAGTATCACAGTACTTTAAGGACATAAAACATTCTTTTGAAAAAATAATTGGATCATTAGATAAGGAAAGTGATATGGTTGAAAAAATTTGTGATAAGTTTGCTGAAATTCAAGGACAAATCGGAACTGTTGTAAGTATCGCAGAGGAAAATTCAGCAGTTACAGAAGAAGTATTAGCAACTGTTGAAAATCAAAATAATAATGTAATAAAAATTGCAGCCTCTGTAAAAGAAATCAATGGTTTAAGCAATGACTTAAAAGATATAGTAGATAATGCAAAAGAGTAGAAATCATTAAAACTTTCCCCAAAAGGCATTATTGCAAATATTATCCAAGTGGATGATGTTTACAATAATGCCTTTTAAATTATTTCTGTACTGGCATTTATAACTCTGATATTTTATTTTCAGGGGATTCTAATATGGACATAATTATGGTGGCTAATCAGGGAGTAGATGATTATATTATTTATGAATAATGATTATATTAAATTTAAGGGGTAAATGTGTAACCATATATATTAATCTAGCATATTATATAAGAGAATCATAGGGAGGTGAGCATAAAATGGCATCATTTGAAATCGGGGCAAAATGTCTTTTCAACTTCAGAGGCGAACGCTTTTTTCTATTAGTTGAAGATGAAATTGAAGTTCCAGATAAAGGTGTGGAAATTGATCCAGTTAATATTTATGAAATTGACGAGCAAACTTTTGATTTTATCAGAGATGAAGGCGATGTGAATGTGTGTGTACCAGTTACAACACTTCCAACTGTACCGCATGGATTTAAATTAGAACGAAAATGCATTTTTACAGCTAATAATGCATACTGGGCAGTTTATGATTTAGAAAATGGAACTGATGACAATGTTATATTAATCATCAGTGCAGCTTTATTTAATTCATTGAAAAATTCTGGGGTTCGTGAATGTATACCTCAAAATTTCATTTAATAAACTCATTAGATTTTAAATAGAATATTTTTGAAAAAATTGTCCCCTCGTAGTTTTCTGCGAGGGGTTAAATTGTTAAAAAAAATTTTAAATTTGAATATAGCAAAGTTTTAGCTAAATAGTAGGAGTGATTAAGGTGGAAGAAAAGCAAGATAAAAATAAAGAAATGAATGAAGGCAAAGATAAAGTTTGTATTACTGAGTCTGTATGTCCTAAATATAATACAATAACAGAACAATGCCAGATTGGATCTTTGACGCCTGAACAGAGACGTAGTGAGGCTTTTGAAAGACGAATTCAGTCTGCTTTATTTCAGAAGAACTTGATTCTTCAGGGGCAAAGATGCAATGACGATGAAATTTTATATGAAAATAAGATTGGAAATTATACAAAGGCTTTACCTCATAATTTGTTAGGAGAGGTAAATTTAGAAGCCTACAACATTTGGATAAGGACATTAACCACTGGAAATCCGGAAAAATTTGAGTTAATACCTCTAGGAGGGACTAGAAAATTAGTTAACCCTCAGGCATCGTATGCGTATGAGATGGTGGGACCTGATTCTAATCATCTTACTATCCCACCAGCTCCGAGTTTTTCCAGTGTTATAGAAGCAAGTGAAATGGCTGAGGATTATTGGATGGCTTTAATTCGTGATGTCCCTTTTGTAGATTATAACACCAACCATGAAACTAAGGTTGCAGCTGAGGATTTATCAAAGTTTTCAGTTTTTGAGGGTCCTAAATGCAAATGTAAAGTCACCACGGAAACACTCTTCCGTAGCAATGTACCTGGCGCTTTGGAAGGACCATATGTTTCACAGTTTCTCTTGATGGATATTCCCTTTGGGGCAAAAACTATAACACAGAAATACAGTGTACCTGTGGAAAAAATCGATTATATGACTTCATATAATGAATGGCTTAATATACAGAATGGACAGGCATCCTCTTCAGCATTAAAACTTGACCCAGTATCTCGATATATTAGTAATGGCAGAGACCTAGGTGAATATGTTCATAAAGATAACAGCATTCAGGCGGCACTAACGGCTTGCTCAATCCTACTAGGATTTGGGCAGGAAGCTCTGTCTTTGAGTAATCCTTATTTATTCTCAAAAACACAGGAGGGGTTTGCTACCTTTGGTAGTCCACACATTTTGGATTTTGTGACTCGTGCAGCCAGGATGGCCCTTGAAGCAGCTTGGTTCCAAAAATTTTTGGTGCATCGAAGAGTAAGGCCAGAAGAGTTTGGGGGATGTGTACAAAATCTTAAGACATGTGTCGCAAAGTATCCCATTAATCCAGAATTATTAGCTTCAAAGGTATTAGAGGTAGTATTCAAAAAATATGGAACCTACCTTCTACCTATGGCTTACCCTGAAGGATGCCCAACTCATCCGGCATATCCTGCAGGCCATGCAACTCAAATTGGAGCAGGAGTAACTATTTTAAAAGCATTTTTTAATGAGGATTATATTATTCCCAATCCAGTAGTAGCTAGCGTCGATGGGCTTAAGTTACAACCATATTTAGATGGTGATCTAAAAGTAGGTGGAGAATTAAATAAGCTTGCTGCCAATATTGCCCTTGGGCGAGATTTTGCAGGTGTGCACTGGCGTTCAGACTGTTTAGAGGGCATGAAACTTGGAGAATCTGTGGCAATAGGATTACTTCAGGATTATAGGGATACCTATAATGAAGAATTTCAAGGTTTTTCCTTCACAAAATTTGATGGTACAAAGGTAACAATTTAAAAAATATGCTTATAAAACATGGGATGGTAAATGCTAAGATTTCATAAAAATTATCATTCTGCAACCTTATGGACAAGTTTATAATGAATTTGTAATTAAATAAGAGGCCTGCTTTAGAGTGAATTTTAAATCAGTTTGAAGCAGAGCCTCTATAATTTCTGAATTTAACCATATAATAATTTTATAAGCTAAGAATGAAAATATCATAGCGTTGCAAAGGTGCTAAAAGTTGTTGCGAGCCCCCTTTGTATGTTACATAGGTATTTTTGATACTAAAAATAAATCCACGAACCGCCAGTAGGTGGCTTAAATAGCTACTTACAGGCGGTTTTGTTTTCTGTCTAATGAAGGTAGCTACATCAATAAAGGGATTAATCATTTAAAAAGACTTTTTTGTCTTTATTTTCTACTCAACTTAGAATAGCTGTATTTCACCAATAATGTAAAATGGGTTGTGGTAAAATATTCATATAGAAATTACAAAATAAAAATAACTTTATATGGATTTAGAAGGGGAGAAATTATGGATAAAAGAGCTAGAATTTTAGTAGTTGAAGATGACAATGATATTAATAAATTACTTTGTAGCATTTTTGAAAATAAGGGATATAAATCTAGAGCAGCTTTTTCAGGAACAGAAGCTTTAATGTGTGTAGAAAATGAAAAGTGGGATATGATTTTTTTGGCATTAATGGCTTCATTTTTTTGATGAGAGGTTTTGATTCAGATGTGCAAAACTTAAGAGGTGCACATCCTGAACTTGTAAATGGAATGTATTCAATAGACTATGCATTTCAATCCATTTTATTTACAAGTTTTATATTTGCTTTATTTGCAGGAGAATTTATTGCTAAAGACTTAAAAAATAATATGAGTAAAAGTTTTATTTATGGATATAAGAGAAGTGAAGTTATATTAAGTAAGTTAATAGTCTTTATAATATCTTCTTTATTTCTAGAATTAATTTATACAACAATTTTAGCTATATATGCTTCAATCAACTATGGATTTTGTGAAGCTTTAAATTATAATACTATATTATTTTTAATTAGAATACTTGTTATTGGAATAATGTATAATGTAGCGACAATATCTATAGTTGCCATGATTGCCATAGTAACAAAGAGTAATTTTTGTACAGTTATTTCACCAGTTTTATTTATATTATCGTTTTTTATATCAAATTTAAAATCACCTATTTCAACTATGGTTGCATATGTATGTCCTTTTATTATTGGTAAAGGAGCAATGGCCCAATTTGCACCAAAATCATATATCATAATTGGAATAATTTCATCAATTGTAACTTTTATAATAACAATTGTAGTAAGTCTATTATATGTAAAACATGAAGATATTAAGTAATTGACATAAAAAATTTATTATATAAACTAGGATAATTGAGATGTATTTATTAGCTATTATTTTATTTATGATTTTTATAATTATATTTTCAATAGTAATGTGTATTAAATTATTTGAATATAAAAGGCAAATACGGGATATTACTAATCAGATTAGAGAGTTTAAAGAGTGAAAAACAAATAAAAAGATTAATACTGAAATAGCAGATAAAGATATAGAAGAACTTGCTTGTGAGGTTAATGAGTACCTAGAACTCTATAAAAGGAACGAACAAGAAAAGGTAGTATTTGAAAACACATTAAAATAAGGAATAGTTAATATGTCTCATGATTTAAGAACCCCATTAACTTCAATAATAGGGTACTTAAAGTTACTTCAAAATGATGAAATAGATAAAAAAGAAGCACTAGATATACTTAAAAATAAAACTAATAAGTTAAATGTGCTTATAAATGATTTTTTTGAGTTAGCTTCAATAGAAAGTGAAGATTATGAGCTAGATATTACAAAAATAAATTTAACTAATGTAGTACGTGATGAAATCTTATCACTTTATGAAGCTTTTCAAAGCAAAGGACTTGAACCAAAGATAAATATTCTAGATAACCAATTTTTATAATGAGCGATAAGGACAGCTTAGAGAGAATAATAGATAATTTACTTTCTAATACATTAAAATATGCAGAAAAAGACATTGAAATAAATTTAGAAGAATTTAATGATAAAGTTATTTTAAAAGTCTTCAATATATGTACAAGCATTGATGAAAAAGATGTATTACATATGTTTGATAGATTTTATATGGCTGATAAGGTAAGAAAAGGACAAGGAACAGGACTTGGCCTTTCTATTGTAAAAAGTTTAATGGAAAAGATGGACGGAATCATAACCTCAAAGTTTGAACAAAATAGGGTTTCTATAATATGCGAATGGAAATATATAAAATAATATTTTAAGGCCCTTACTTTTTAAATAATACATAAATGCTCTTAAAAAATCAGTAAGCTTGTATTTGGGCATATATATCTTTTCTCCATTTTTTAAGGTTATAAAAACATTATCATAACTTCTTACATAATTTAAATTTACGATATAACTCCTGTGACATTTAAAAAAATTAAAGTTTTTTAAATCTTCTTCTATGTCTGATAATTTGTGATAATACTCAATAACATCATAAGTTGTGTGAATTCTTATTTTTCTAAGCTGAGATTCTATATTTAATTTTTTCAAATTTAGAAGAATGTAATTATAGGGCTAAAGAATGTAATGATTGGATTAATAAAAAACTTCTTCTATATTTCACAATTAATATGAGTAACTAAATAGTTACATCTATATTTTTATAGACAAGTATTAGTAAAAAATATAAAATAGTTCAATAAAGGAATGTTGCGGTTATAAATTAAAGAAGTAACTTTAAAAGATAAGGGGGAAAGAGTATGAATTCATTAGAAAGAAAACAAAAATCTATAGAAATATTAAAAGCTAATAAAGTTCCATATATGGAAGGACTTCCATTTATTGAGGATGTAAATGAAATAGAGGTGCGAAGTGCAGAAGAAATAGCTAAACGTGCTATTGCTTGTTTAATCTCCATTCAAGTGGCTTGTGATATTAATAGCGGAGAAAATATTGAAGAATCTAAAGAATTTTTCAAAGGATTTTTAGACAAGTATGAGGCAAAAGAAGAATTAACAGAAGCTGAGAAGAAAATTATATTTGGTAATCCAGAAAAGCAAGATGTAATTAATATGGCATGGAAATATGAAGCTTATTGGACACTTATTTGGGCACTAGGAATTGTAGATAAACTAGAATATCCTTCGCAAATATGTGATTGTGACTTTACAATTCATGCAGTAGCAGATTGTGAAGATTTTAATGATTTTATGAAAATAGTTAAATTAAAAAGTATAGACGAAATATTAGATGAGGCGGATTTAATTTATCGCTATAACTGGGCTTGTGTAGATGCTAGAATACATGGGGAAAATCCACCAGCATGTTTAGATTCAGGAGTCGTATTTGAACGTCATTGGGGATTAAACTGGCTTATTGGAAAAGGTACATATAATGATAACTGGGACAATGTCTCAACAGATACTTAATAAACCAGAATATGAAATCATTAAATTATAATTCAATAATGCAGACAATTCAATAGGAAGATTTATATGTGGAAATATATCAATTTCAGAAAAAGAACTTAGTGATTTAACTAAATATAAATTTGGTGTATATTTTATATTTGAATTTATTTACTTAAATTATTAGAAGTAGATGGATTGGATATGGGAGAGGGTTCTTGTATCAAAATGCTCTTGATATTTTAATGTTTCCATCAAATTTATAACTTTCTCATTCTCCAATCACATATTCTCCCGACTACCTTAAATATAGATTTTATGAATCAAATTTCTCTTTATATGATAAAATGCTACTTAAGAATACAGTTAAACAAATTACACTTGTTATGGAAATGACTATAGCTACTACTTTAGCTGATGTAGTTACTGGTACTATATCGCCATATCCAATAGTAACAAAAGTGATTATTGTGTAATAAAATAAATCAAAATTTCCTGTAGCATTTAAATACGCTGCACCATCTGCAATGGCATTTACGAAACAAACAGCTAAATACAAATTCATCACAAGCATTACTAACACTAAAATAGCTGCTACTAGTACTCTTGCAAAATTAGTTTTTTCTTCTTTTTCTGATTTAATGTTGTCTGGTTTTCTCATAAGAGTTAGTAACACCTTTATATTTAAATAGTAGCAAATTATAACTCCTATAATTCCTATAATTGCACTTTTCTTAAACTGATCTGGAAAAATTATAAGTACAGTTAAAAATGTACTTGTTATAAAATAGCTTAATATAAAATCTGCCTTTAAGTTTTTATCTTCAACTTTATAAATAAATTTATGAATTTTAGAGCTAACAAATAATATATAGCCTATTGAATAATGAACAATTATAAAAGATATTATAATAGCTATTATTTTTATTAACCATTCTACACCAAAGGCTAAATGTGTATCTAAATACCTCATAACTGTCGTAAATATAGTTATAAATGCAAATGCTTCACCACATATAACCATTCCACCTTGTGTTATTTTATAAAGCAAAGTTCTCCCTTTAAAAAGTTCTTTATAAGTTTTATTAATTTCTACTACAAGTGTTCCTAAAACAGATTTTATTTTCCTATTATTCCTTACGCTTCTTATAATTAAGGTAGCAAGAACAATAATTGTTGTTAAAATAATTATGAAACTTCCCATTAGCACCCCACACAATATCAATAAATTTATAAATAATTATATCAAAAATTTAAAATAAATAATAGGTGGACATCATGTATAACAGAAAACAAAGTATTTTATAATACCAAAAAATAATGATAACAGTAAACTTTAATTATTGTAATAGCTGAATAGTTATGGTGGTTTTTATTTTTCAAAAAGTTGGGATTATTAAAGTAAAATGTATTATAATTAAATAGTATATATTTGTTAAATGTTAATATAAATTGACAATATATTTTCATGGGTAAGGTATAAAAAGTTAAAGGGGTGTATAAGTATGAAAGCAGCTTTTCTAATAATTGATATGCAAAAGGGATGTTATGACTTTTGTAAATGTCAAAGAGAATTTGATGAGGCAGTAGAGTATATAAATGAGGCAGCACGCATGTTTAGGGAAAAAGGATTGCCTGTTGTTAAAGTATTGGATATTGAAGTGGGAGAAGGTCCTGGTTCTGAGAAGTTTGAATTTGTTGATTCTATTATTGAGAGTACAAATGATATTGTTATACATAAAGAGTATAATAATGCCTTTTTTAAGACAGAGCTTCATGATAAGCTTCAAGAACTTGGAGTTGAATTTGTTGTAATAAGCGGATTTGCAGCAGAGTATTGTGTATTATTTTCTTATAATGGAGCAAAAGAAATGGGATATGGAGCATCATTACTTCAAAATGGTATTTCAGGCGTTGAATATGAAGAAGTGAAAAAAATGCAACTCTTAAGGCCAGTAGTTAGTCTTGAGGCATTAGAATATTTTTTAAAGTAAGAAGAGCTTAGTGCCTAAACACTAATCAATCCTTAGAACAAAAGCGACTAACCCAAAGCTTTGATTTGGGTCAGTCGCTTTCACAGCGTGCTTATTTTGTTTTAGGGCTATTGGATAAAATTTATGATATGAATTCAAGAGACTAAAGCACTATTCTTTCCTGGATGGGTGCTTTTTTCGTTGCTACTAAGTTCTATGTGAACTCCAAGAAATTTAATCACAGAAAATGCACAACAACAAAATTATAGCAGTTCCTCTACATTTATCTTTTTCAAGTCAGCAATTACTTCATTAAACCACTCAATTATTTCATGATGCTTTTCTCTTAGTTCTTCACCATCTTTTATGAAATAGAAATTATGAAGTCTTTTTACTACATCCTCAGGGAAGTCATAATAAACATATCTTGTTTTGAAGTTATATCTATATGGTTTGTATTTAATCCTAAGCATTTCTAGTAGCAGACCTAAGGAAAAATTTTGATAAAAGGATATTGCTTCAATATAGTTGTGTCTGTTAAGCTCCTTCTCAATAAGGAACTGATACATATTAAATAAACTATCTACGTTTTCTATTCTTGTCCTAAGAGTTTTTGCAAGCTCAATTTTGTTTATTGGGGTTGCTTGGGCTACATTGCATTTATCGAAAAGCACAAGTATATCTCCATGGACTTCTTTACTTAACAGTTTTTCAGTACTTGTATGTTTTACAGCACATATTTCTATTACCATGAACTTGCTTGTGTCCTGAAGTTTGTATACTTTTTGATAAGCTCCAGGAGATAGTGATTGGGGACCTCCATAGCTGTTTTCTATTTTAGCCAGAGATTCTAAAGAGATATCTAGAACATTAAACATATCCATAATCTTGTCATCTTCAACATCCACTACAACATCAATGTCAGACCACTCGTCTACACGTTTGAATGCTGCAGAACCACCCTGCCATGCAGCATAAACATAATCCAATGGCTTTAGTGCTCCAATAAGGCAATTTAATATTTCTTCTCGAGTTATTGCTTTTACTTCCATAATAATTCCTCCTATCTTTTATGTAGAGCTTTATAATAGTTTGATTTACTTGGTAATTTATAGCTTACTAAGAATCTCCAATTAAATTTATTGTATTCACTGTAGTATATAGTAAATATTATCACAAAATTAAGTGTATAAAAATATAAAAATTACTATATTATTGAAATTAATCATTGTTCTAAAATATTCCTTATTTTGTTTTTCTGAACTTTAATGGAGTTTTTCCATAAGTCTTTTTAAACATTTTAGAAAAGTTTGCAGAATAATTATAACCAACTTTTTGAGATATTTCTTCAACACTTAAATCTGTGGTAGATAAAAGATTTGCAGCAATATTCATTTTAATATGATTGGTGTATTCTCCAATGGACATATGATAATGCTTAGAAAACCCTGCTTTTAATTTTTGTTCGTTCAAAAATACCATCTTGCTTAAAGTACTAATATTAGGAGGATTATTATAATTTTTTTCTAAAATATCATGGGCTTTTTGAATAGCATGGATATCAGAAGAGGTTAATTTTATTATTCTGTTAGCACCAATATTGATATTTCCATAGTTAATTTGATTAGTAAAAGCATTCTCGGACTTAGTGGCCTCATTTATTAATATAGCTATGCACTCTAAAATCTTACTTTCTAGATAAATACTATTTAAGGAGTTTTCATAAGTTAAACTTTGTAACTGATTAATAATTTCTATAATTTCTAAGGGCAGATAAGTATAGGTATAATTTTTAATAAAAAGATCAAAATCCATTATGTTTGGGAAGTTAGGTTTTATTATTTCATTAAAGTAATTTTCGTATATAGTGATTTCAGTTCCATGAAAATGTTGTCCTTTTTTCCAATGCTGTTCACCTTTTAGATTTTTTTCAATAACAAAGAAGGATGAAGGGGTAAAGGATGAAACAGGATTATTTTCAATTTTAAATTCTGTAATTCCTTTATAAACTAAACCAAAACGCATTAAATATTCAGGATTATCAAAATATATGGAAAAATCCTCAGGTATTGTATAATCTGCAATACCTAAATTATAATAACCATCTCTTGAATAAGTAATTAAGTGGCCAAGTTCAGGCTTATTCTTATTTGTATATAAAGTATAGTTTTTACTTTCAATTTTACTAAAGCATAATTTATTTAAAACGACAGATTTAAATTCTTTACTAGATTTTACTATCATAAAAATCCTCCTTATTATAAATAATACTATATATAATTTGTAATTATTCAAGTAAAAATACTTAATTTAGATGTATAAATAATTAAATTAGGTGCAAATATTGTCGTGATAATGATAATCATATACAATTAGCTTTGTTAATATATAAGAATTTAATTATTGAAAGGAAGATATAGATGAAAAGAAAATCAGTATTAAAAATAATTTTAGCTACTTGTATGGCATCGATGATTTTAGTTGGTTGTTCAAACACTTCAACTGTAGAAGAAAAAAGTAAAACTGTTACAGTAACAGACGTTAGAGGAGAAGTTGAAATTCCAGAAAATCCTGAAAGAATAGTTGACTTAAGTGGTAATAGTGATATTTTATCAATTTTAGGATATAAGGTAATCGGAACTGCTAATAGTGATGCTTACGATTATACAAAATTCCCTACATATTTAGAAGAGACATTAAAAGGTGCAACTATATTAGGTTATAGCATGCAAGATACTATGGATGTTGAAGCAATAATGAACTTAGATCCAGACTTAATTGTCATATCAACAGTGCAAGAAAAAATGTATGATCAATTAAGTGAAATTGCTCCAACTGTAATGATTAAATTAGAAGCTTTAGACTGGAAGGAAGATGTTAAGTCTTTAGCAAAGGTATTTAATAAAGAAGAGGCTGCAAATACTTGGTTAGAAAACTACGACAAAAAGTCAAAAGAAGTTGGAGATAAGATTAAAGAAACTTATGGTAAAGATACAACTTATTTATCTTTCTTAGCTAGTGGTGGTCAGTTCTATGTATTTGATGGAGCAGGTTTTGGTAGTGTTTTATATGAAGATTTAGGATTAGTAAAACCAGAAGGTATGCCAGAACAAAATGATATAAGTTTACCAGTGGTAACCTATGAAGGATTAGCTTCAATAAAATCAGAATATATATTTGTTATTGCAACAGATGAAGATTTAAAAGCACTTGAAGAAAATGCGATGTGGAATAATTTACCTCAAGTGAAAGAAGGTAAAGTTGTTAAACTAGATTCTTCACCTTACTTCGTACAAGGCTATAGTTCAATAGGTAGACAAGTGCTTTTAGATGAAATAATGGAGATGTTAAATGAAACAAAATAATAAAAATACAATAACTTTTATAGTTTGTAGTATTTTTGTTCTAATAATTGGTGTATTCCTAGCTATAAGTCTAGGAGTCACCCATATTGGAATATCAGAAATCTGGAATAGTATTTTTAATTATAGTGAAACGCTAGAATCTATGCTAATTAGAGATATGCGTATACCTAGAGCTCTTAGTGTGTTACTTACAGGAGGGATTTTGGGAGTGACAGGAGCTATGATTCAAGGAGTTACAAGAAATCCAATAGCAGAGCCTTCCCTTCTTGGAGTAAGTCAAGGGGCTACCCTAGTTATAGCTATATTTTATGCTGTTGGGATTACCATAAATACTACAAATGTTATGATAGCTTCATTAATTGGAGCAACCTTTAGTGGAATTATAGTGATGGGATTTACATCAAGAAAATCAAATAATAGATCTATAGCAAAAATACTTTTAGCAGGTACTGCTATGAGTACTTTCTTTATTTCTTTAACAACTATAATAGGACTTTTATCAAATAAGTCTCAATTTATTGCTTTTTGGGTTTCGGGAGGTTTCAGAAATGCAACCTGGGCAGATTTTAATTTAGTTGCAATAGTTGGAATCCTAGGTTTAATAATAGCTATTTTCCTATCAGAGAAAATAAATATTCTAAGCTTAGGGGATGATGTGGCAATTAGCCTTGGGCAAAATCCAGAAAGAATAAGATTAATAACTTTTCTTGTTATGATACCAATGTGTGCAGCGGCCGTGGCTGTTGGTAAGAATATAGCCTTTGTTGGACTTATAGTTCCACAAATAGTAAGAAAAATATTTGGAGAAGATTATAGAAAAAATATACCTTTTTCTTTTTTGCTAGGTGCAATACTATTAACTTATTCCGATATAGCTGCAAGAATGGTTTATAGTCCTTATGAAACCCCTATTGGAATATTTACAGCCTTAATAGGTGTTCCATTCTTTATAGTTGTAGCAAGAAGGGAGAGAGGTTGATATGAAAAGAAAAAGATTTAAAATAATAATCCCAATATTATTTATTTTATTAGTTGCGTCTATAATTATGTATTTATGTTGGGGAACTTATAAAGTATCACCTTTTGATAGTATAAAAACTTTATTAGGTCAAGGAACAAAACTTCAAAATGCAGCAATTTTAAATCTTAGACTCCCTAGAATGTTAGTTGGAATTTCTGTGGGTATTGCTTTATCCACAGCAGGAGCACTGTTGCAGACTATAACAAAAAATGAACTAGCAGATTCAGGGATAATTGGTATTAATGCTGGAGCAGCAGTGGCAGCAGTTATATTTGTTTCATTAAAAACTGTAAATTACTATAGTACACTTGGCCCTCTATCTGTTTATGTATTACCTTTTATGGCCATTATAGGTGCAGGGATTTCAGCTACTATAATTTATCTATTATCAAGTAGAAATGGAGTTAAACCAAAGAGATTACTACTTATAGGGCTTGGACTAAATGCAGGATTAAATGCTTTTATTACCTTCTTTACTTTTAGAGGTGGAATTGGCGATTACAATAGAGTATTAATTTGGACATCTGGAAGCCTTTGGGGAGCAGGATGGAACTATGCAAAAGTAATTATTCCCTTAGTTACTTTAATGTTT
>Ga0213828_1001424_pt1 | contig 19598 bp, 15 predicted proteins | sample MC6MC0897MG_FD_180664 | JGI IMG/M metagenome (GOLD analysis project Ga0213828, IMG submission 180664) | Enriched soil aggregate microbial communities from Iowa State University, Ames, United States - MC6-MC0897-MG | ecosystem: Environmental > Terrestrial > Soil > Unclassified | place: USA: Iowa... | reverse complement strand
ATTCCGTTGGTTTCGACCGTTTCAACGACCTGTTCGAATCCGCGGCACGTAACGAGGCCGGTAGCAGCTACCCGCCCTACAACGTGGAAAAACATGGCGAAGACCACTACCGCATCGTGGTTGCCGCTGCCGGTTTCCAGGAGCAGGACCTCGACCTGCAGGTCGAAAAAGGTGTCCTGACAGTCTCCGGTGGCAAGCGCGACAGCAGCGCCGCTGAAGTGACCTACCTGCACCAGGGCATCGCCCAGCGCGCCTTCAAGCTGTCGTTCCGCCTGGCCGACCACATCGAGGTCAAGGCCGCTGGCCTGGCCAATGGCTTGCTCAGCATCGACCTGCTGCGCATCGTGCCTGAAGAAGCCAAAGCCAAGCGCATCCCGATCAATGGCGATAAGCCAGCGCTGAACTAACAGTCAGCCGGTCGGTAACGAGAAGGGCACCTCAGGGTGCCCTTTTCGCATTCCGGCATCAGAAATCTGCCGGTGCCTCCAGCAACATCTGGCGGAACTCCGACAATGGCAGTGGCCGGCTGTGCAGATACCCTTGGTACAAGTGGCAGCCCAACTGCTCGAGAAACGCCAGTTGCTCGGTCAACTCCACGCCTTCGGCGATCACCGCCAGGTCCAGGCTGTGGGCCATGGCGACGATGGCGCGGACGATTTCGGCGTCATTGGGGTCGATCGGCGCGTCGCGCACGAAGGTCTGGTCGATCTTCAGGGCGTCCACTGGCAAACGCTTGAGGTAGGTCAGTGACGAGTAGCCCGTGCCGAAGTCGTCCATGGCAAAGCTCACCCCGTGGCGCTTCAGTTCGCGCATCTTGCTGATGGTGTCTTCGAGGTTCTGGATGACGATGCCTTCGGTGATCTCGAGCTTGAGCATCTGCCGTGGCAGGCGGTAGTCGTCCAGGCTGCGCAGGACCCGCCCGACGAAATCGTTCTGGCGGAACTGCCGCGGGCTGATGTTCACGCACAGGCTGAAGTCATTGGCGTCGATCAACCCATCCATGAGCATGTGCGCGCACGCGTCGCAGGCTTCGTCGAGGATCCAACTGCCCACTTCCAGAATCAGCCCGCTTTCTTCCAGCACCTGGATGAACTGCGCCGGCGGCTGCTGGCCGAGTTGCGGGTGGTGCCAGCGCAGCAACACCTCGGCACCAACGATACGGTTGTCGCGGGCATCCACCTGGGGCTGGAAGTGCAGGGCCAGCTCACCCCGGGCCAGCGCCAGGCGAAGGTCGTTTTCCATGCGCAAGCGCTCGCTGGCGGCCTTTTGCATGGTGGTGTGGAACAGCTGGGTGGTGTTGCGCCCGGAGTCCTTGGCCCGATACAGCGCAATATCGGCGCGTTTGAGCAGGTCTGCCGGGGTGGTGCCGTGATCGGGTATCAGCGCCACGCCGATGCTGGGGGTCACCTGCAGGCGTTGGCCATCCAGCGACATCGGTTCGGCCAGCAGTTCACGCAGGGTATCGGCCAGATCGCGCACCTTGCTTTCGACCTGTTCGCGGCTGCCCTCCAGGCCGCTGATCAGCACCACGAACTCGTCGCCGCCCAGCCGCGCCACGGTGTCTTCCAGACGCACGCTGGCCTCCAGGCGCGCGGTGATGATCTTCAACACGGCGTCGCCCACCGGGTGGCCGAGCGAATCGTTGATGTGCTTGAAGTGATCGAGGTCGAGAAACAGCAGCGCACCCCGCAGGTTGTGGCGTTTGAGCAGGGCGATCTGCTGGCTCAGGCGGTCCATCAGCAGGGCGCGGTTGGGCAGGTTGGTCAGCGGGTCGTGGTACGCCAGGTGGCGGATCTGCGCTTGGGCATTCTTCAGCTGGCTGACGTCGCGGGCGGTCAGCAGCAGGCAGTCGGTCTCGTTCAGGGTGATCGGTTCCACCGACACTTCTACGGTGAGGATATCGCCGCGTTTGTTGCGCCCGAGCATCTCCCGATGGTGCACCCGGCCCCGCTCCTTGAGCTCGGCGAGCAGGGCGCTGCGCTGCTTGTCGTCGGCCCAGATGCCCAGCTCGTAAACGCTGCGCCCGACCACTTCCGCCGCGCTGTAGCCGGTCAGCCGGCAGAACCCGTCGTTGATTTCCAGGTAGCGGCCGCTGTAGCGCTCGGTGATGGTGATGGCGTCGGGGCTGGAGTGGAAGGCCTTGGCGAACTTCTCTTCACTGGACTTGAGCGCCGCTTCGGCGCGTTGCTGCTGGGTGATGTCGCGCAGGGTGGTGACGCTGCAGGGCTGGTCATCGACACTGATCAGGCAGCTGGATATCACGCAGGTCAAGGGTGAGCCGTTGCGGTGGTTGACCACCACGGCCACGTTGCTCAGGGCCTGTTCGCGGATCACTCGCTCGATACGTTGCGCGCGTTCGATGGACTCTGCCCACAGGCCGATTTGCTCGGCGGTGTGGCCGATCACCTGGTCGGCGTTCCAGCCGAAGGTCTGGGTGAAGGCCGGGTTGATCTCGATGAACTGGCCGGTGTCCTGGCGGGTCACGCAGATCGGGTCTGGGCTGACCTGGAACAGACTGGCGAACTTTTCTTCCGAGGCGCTCAGGCGCTGTTCGCGCTCTACCTGGTCGGTGATGTCCAGCAGCGTGCCAGCCATGCGCAGGGGGTTGCCCTGGTCGTCCCGGTACAGCCGCGCACGGCTTTCGATATAACGCGAAGTGCCGTTGTCCAACTGTACCCGGTAGGTGATCTGGTAATTGCCCGCAGGCCCTTCGCGCAGGCTGCGGTAGGCCTGGCGCATGACGTTGCGCTCTTGCTCCGGCACACCTTCGAAAAAGGCATCGAAGGACTCATGGAAGGGGATGGGGTCAAGGCCGTGCAGTTGCGCCGCGCGGGCCGAGCCATACAGCATGCCGCTGGGGATGTGCCAGTCCCAGGTGCCCAACTGCGCCGAATCCAGGGCCAGATCGAGTCGCTCCTGGCTGTCCTTGAGGGCCTGCTCGGCGCGCTTGCGCTCGGTGGTGTCGACGAAGGTGCTGAGCAGAAAGGTCACGCCCTCCAGTTCGATGCCCTGGGTGCAGAGGATGCCGTCATGCACCTTGTCGTTGCTGGCCCGGAACTGCACCTCGAGGATCAGCGGGCCGCTGCTGGCGCGGGTGGCGTCGAGCATCTGCTGGCGTTGCTCGGGGTGCACCCACAGGCCCAGCTCCAGGCTGGTCTTGCCGATTACCTGGCTGCCCGGCCAGCCGAACATGTCCTCGAAATGCTGGTTGACCTCGAAGATCATGCCGTCGTGGCGACGGGTCAGCAGGATGGCATTGGGGCTCAGGTGAAACAGCGTGGCGAAGCGCTTTTCCGAGTTGATCAGCGCCGTTTCCCGCTCGCGCTGGCGAGTGATCTCGCGGATCACCCCGATCATCTGCGGCCGGCCATGGCGGTCGTGGGTCAGGCTGCCGTTTATCTCCAGCCAGTGCAGGCTGCCATCCGGCCAGCGGATGCGGTGGCGCATGGCCTGCTCCACGGGCTCGCCGTTGACCACTGCCTGGAACAACTGGCGGGTGCGCGCGCGGTCTTCCTCGGGCAGCAGGTCGAGGTAATCGATGTCGTTGGGCAGCGGGCGTTGCGGGTCGAAGCCGAACAACGCCTGGGTGCCGCGTGACCAACTGACCCGACCGGTTTCGATGTCCCACAGCCAGGCTCCCAGGTGGGCACCGTTAAGCGCGGCCAGCAGCTGTGGGGCGTTTTGCCAGGCCTGCTCGGATTCCTGAGGGTCAGCCGCAGAGATACGCGGCAGGCGCGGAAAGCGGTTTGCTGATTTGGGCATTGGTACCAGACCTTTGGCGTTTGAGGCGTCCTTGAGTTGGAAATGCCGAACTGACGACCGGTCAGGCGGACCCTGCGTGACTGTCGAGCAGGGCCATGAAGGCCCTCGCCGCATTCGATAGCGTTCGCTCCGTGTGCAGTATGTAGCCTAGCTGGCGCGACAGCTGTATGCCGGGTAAAGCGATGGGTGCAACCTGATCGTCGAGCATGGTGCGGGGCAGCACGCTCCAGGCCAGGCCAATGGAAACCATCATCTTGATGGTTTCCAGGTAGTTGGTGCTCATGGCGATGTTCGGCGTCAGCCCCTGGCTTTCGAACAGGCGCTGGACGATGTGGTGGGTAAAGGTGTTGCCGCCCGGGAACACCGCCGGGTGGCGGGCGACATCGGCCAGGCTGACCGCGTGGTTGCTGGCCAGTGGGTGCTCCGGTGCCGCCACGAAGTCCAGGGCGTCGTTCCAGACCGGGATCGCCTTGATCAGGTGGTGGGGCTCGGGTGCCAGGGTGATGACGGCAATTTCAGCGCGGCCATGGAGTATCTCGTCGTAGGCCGCTTCTGAATCCAGGAACTGAATATCCAGTGCCACCGAGGGGTACTGCCGGGTAAAGGCCCGTAGAAGCGGAGGCAAGCGGTGCAAGCCGATATGGTGGCTGGTGGCCAGGGTCAGTCTACCGCTCACCTGTCCCGTCAAATTGGTCAGTGCGCGTCGAGTATCATCGAGCACATTGAGTATTTGATAGGCCCGTGGCAGCAACGCCCGGCCGGCTTCGGTCAGGGTCACTTCACGCCCCAGCCGGTCGAACAGGCGCACGTCCAATTGCTGTTCAAGGCCGGCGATGCGTTTGCTGATGGCAGGCTGGGTCAGGTGCAGGCGTTCGCCGGCCCCGGAGAAGCTGCCGGTTTCGGCAATGGCGATAAAAGCACTGAGGTTGGCCAGGTCCATCTCTCTGATTCCTGATGGTTATGCAAAGCATGAAAATTATGAATTTGAGTTATTCAATCTATCGCCATAGCATCGTCCGTACAAGCCAAGGGGTCTTTGGCATAGAAAGACGCTGATGAGGAACAGTCTGATGGCTGGCAAAACGCTCTACGACAAACTCTGGGAAGCCCATGAGGTCAAGCGCCGTGATGACGGCTCGTCCTTGATCTACATCGACCGACACATCATCCACGAAGTGACGTCGCCCCAGGCCTTCGAAGGCCTGCGCCTGGCGAACCGCAAGCCATGGCGCATCGACACCAACATCGCCACGCCCGACCACAACGTGCCGACCACGCCAGAGCGCAAGGGCGGTATCGAAGCCATCGTCGACCAGGTGTCGCGCCTGCAAGTGCAGACCCTCGACGAAAACTGTGACGAGTACGGCATCGTCGAATTCAAGATGAACGACGAGCGCCAGGGCATCGTCCACGTCATCAGCCCGGAGCAGGGCGCTACCTTGCCGGGCATGACCGTGGTCTGCGGCGACTCGCACACCTCCACCCACGGTGCATTTGGCGCCTTGGCCCACGGCATCGGCACCTCGGAGGTCGAGCACGTGCTCGCTACCCAGTGCCTGGTCGCCAAGAAGATGAAGAACATGCTGGTGCGCGTCGAAGGCCAATTGCCTGCCGGTGTCACCGCCAAGGACATCGTCCTCGCCATTATCGGCAAGATCGGCACCGCGGGTGGCAACGGCCACGCCATGGAATTTGCCGGCAGCGCTATCCGTGGTTTGTCCATGGAAGGCCGCATGACCATCTGCAACATGTCGATCGAGGCTGGTGCCCGTGTCGGCTTGGTGGCGACCGATGCCACCACCGTTGCCTATGTTGAAGGTCGCCCCTACGCGCCGAAGGGCGAGCAGTGGGAGCAAGCGGTAGCGTCTTGGCAAGACTTGGTTTCCGATGACGACGCGGTGTTCGACACCGTGGTCGAGCTGGACGCCGCGCAGATCAAGCCGCAGGTCAGCTGGGGCACTTCACCCGAGATGGTGCTGGCGGTTGACCAGCGCGTGCCGGACCCGGCCGCCGAGGCCGACTTGGTCAAACGTGGCTCGATCGAGCGTGCCTTGAAGTACATGGGCCTGACCGCCAACCAGGCGATCACCGATATCCAGCTCGACCGCGTATTCATCGGCTCCTGCACCAACTCGCGGATCGAAGACCTGCGCGCCGCAGCCGAAATCGCCAAGGGCCGCAAGGTCGCTGCCACCGTCAAGCAGGCCATTGTCGTTCCGGGGTCGGGCTTGGTTAAGGCGCAGGCCGAACGTGAAGGCCTCGACAAGATCTTCCTCGAAGCCGGTTTCGAGTGGCGTGAACCGGGTTGCTCGATGTGCCTGGCGATGAACCCGGACCGCCTGGAAAGTGGCGAGCACTGCGCCTCGACGTCCAACCGCAACTTCGAAGGCCGTCAGGGTGCCGGTGGCCGTACCCATCTGGTCAGCCCGGCCATGGCTGCCGCCGCCGCGGTGACGGGCCACTTCATCGATGTACGCGAGTTGATCCAAGGGAGCGCAGCATGAAAGCCTTTACCCAGCACACCGGCCTTGTCGCGCCATTGGACCGTGCCAACGTCGACACCGACCAGATCATTCCCAAGCAGTTTCTCAAGTCGATCAAACGCACCGGCTTCGGCCCCAACCTGTTCGACGAGTGGCGTTACCTGGATGTGGGCCAGCCCTACCAGGACAACAGCAAGCGCCCGCTGAACCAGGAGTTCGTGCTCAACCACGCACGCTACCAGGGTGCCAGCGTGTTGTTGGCGCGGGAGAACTTCGGTTGCGGCTCCAGCCGCGAGCACGCGCCCTGGGCGTTGGATGAATACGGCTTTCGCAGTGTCATCGCACCGAGCTTTGCCGACATCTTCTTCAACAACAGCTTCAAGAACGGTCTGTTGCCGATCATCTTGAGCGATGAGGAAGTCGACGAGCTGTTCAAGCAGGTGGAAGCCAACCCTGGCTATCAGTTGACCGTCGACCTGCAAGCCCAGGCCGTGACCCGTCCTGATGGCAAGGTGCTGCACTTCGAGATCGATGCCTTCCGCAAGCACTGCCTGCTCAACGGCCTCGACGACATCGGCTTGACCTTGCAGGACAGCGATTCGATCAAAGTCTTCGAAGGCAAGCACCGCGCCAGCCAGCCCTGGCTGTTCCGGGATGCCTGATTGACCGGCTCCCTCATTGGCAACGCTGCCGATGTGGGAGCGGGTTCGCCGGCGAAGCCTGCATAGGCAACACAACACCAAAAGGATTGCCCCATGACCAGCACCACCCACACCGATGTGGTCCAACGCCAGTTCGGCGAACAGGCCAGCGCCTACCTCAGCAGCGCGGTACATGCCCAGGGCACGGAATTCGCGCTGCTGCAAGCCGAGCTGGCAGGCCATGCCGAGGCGCGTGTACTGGACTTGGGCTGTGGTGCCGGTCATGTCAGCTTCCACGTCGCGCCTCTGGTGGCGGAAGTGGTCGCCTACGACCTGTCGCAGTCGATGCTCGACGTGGTCGCCAGTGCCGCTGCCGAGCGTGGCCTGGGCAATATCACCACCGAATGCGGTGCCGCCGAGCGCCTGCCGTTCGCTGACGCCTCGTTCGACTTCGTCTTCAGCCGCTACTCGGCACACCACTGGAGCGACCTGGGCCTGGCCCTGCGCGAAGTGGGCCGCGTGCTGAAGCCGGGTGGGGTGGCGGCGTTCATCGATGTGCTGTCACCCGGCAGCCCGTTGCTCGACACCTACCTGCAAACGGTCGAAGTGCTGCGCGACACCAGCCACGTGCGCGATTATTCTGCCGCCGAGTGGCAGCGCCAGGTCAGCGAAGCCGGCCTGCACGCCCGTAGCCACACGCGTCAGCGCCTGCGCCTGGAGTGGAGCTCGTGGGTAGAGCGCATGCGCACGCCCGAGCCGCTGCGTGTGGCCATACGCCAATTGCAGCAAGCCATGGGTGAAGAAGTGCGGCAGTATTATCAGATTGAAGCCGACGGCTCGTTCAGCACCGATGTCATCGTGTTGTGGGCCGAGCGCTGAGTTTATTTCGCTGCGGCCGAGCTGGCCGCAGCGCTTGAATGGATAGAGGAAAGCATGAGCAAGCAGATTCTGATTCTCCCAGGTGATGGCATCGGCCCGGAAATCATGGCCGAGGCGGTCAAGGTGCTGGAGCTGGCCAACGACAAGTTCCAGCTGGGCCTGAGCCTGGCGCACGACGTGATCGGTGGCGCGGCCATCGACAAGCATGGCGTGCCGCTGGCTGACGAGACCCTGGAGCGTGCGCGCCAGGCCGATGCCGTGCTGCTGGGCGCCGTGGGCGGCCCGAAATGGGACAAGATCGAACGTGACATCCGCCCTGAGCGTGGCTTGCTGAAAATTCGCTCGCAACTGGGCCTGTTCGCCAACCTGCGCCCGGCCATCCTCTACCCGCAACTGGCCGATGCTTCATCGCTCAAGCCAGAAATCGTCTCGGGCCTGGATATCCTCATCGTCCGCGAGCTGACCGGTGGCATCTATTTCGGTGCGCCACGTGGTCAGCGTGAACTCGAAGGTGGCGAGCGCCAGGCCTACGACACACTGCCCTACAGCGAAAGCGAAGTGCGCCGCATTGCCCGCGTCGGTTTCGACATGGCCCGTGTGCGCGGCAAGAAGCTGTGTTCGGTGGACAAGGCCAACGTCCTGGCTTCGAGCCAGCTGTGGCGCGAAGTGGTCGAAGACGTGGCCAAGGACTACCCGGATGTCGAACTGAGCCACATGTACGTCGACAACGCTGCCATGCAGTTGGTCCGCGCGCCCAAGCAGTTCGACGTGGTAGTGACCGATAACATGTTCGGTGACATTCTGTCGGATGAAGCTTCCATGCTGACGGGTTCCATCGGCATGCTGCCTTCGGCGTCGCTGGATGCCGACAATAAAGGCATGTACGAGCCGTGCCACGGCTCGGCGCCAGACATCGCCGGCCAGGGCATCGCCAATCCGCTGGCGACCATCCTGTCGGTGTCGATGATGCTGCGTTACAGCTTCAACCAGCAGGCTGCAGCAGAGGCCATCGAGCAGGCCGTCAGCCTGGTGTTGGACCAAGGTTTGCGCACCGGTGACATCTGGTCGGCCGGCTGCGACAAAGTAGGCACGCAGGAAATGGGCGACGCAGTAGTCGCAGCGCTGCGGAATCTGTAATCTCTCTGGCCCGCCACCGTTTTAAGTCGGTGGCGGCCCACTTTTAGCAAAGGTGTAGTTGCGATGAAACGTGTAGGTCTGATCGGTTGGCGCGGTATGGTCGGTTCCGTGCTCATGCAGCGGATGCTGGAGGAGCAGGATTTCGACCTTATCGAGCCGGTGTTCTTCACCACCTCCAATGTCGGTGGCCAAGGCCCGAACGTGGGCAAGGATACAGCTCCGCTCAAGGACGCGTATTCGATTGAAGAACTCAAGACCCTCGACGTGATCCTGACTTGCCAGGGCGGCGACTACACCAACGAGGTCTTCCCCAAGCTGCGTGAAGCTGGCTGGCAGGGTTACTGGATCGATGCCGCCTCGTCCCTGCGCATGCAGGATGACGCGGTCATCATCCTCGACCCGGTCAACCGCAAGGTCATCGACCAGCAGCTCGATGCCGGCACCAAGAACTACATTGGCGGCAACTGCACGGTCAGCCTGATGCTGATGGGCCTGGGCGGCCTGTTCGAAGCCGGCCTGGTCGAGTGGATGAGCGCCATGACCTACCAGGCAGCTTCCGGTGCCGGCGCGCAGAACATGCGTGAGCTGATCAAGCAGATGGGCGCCACCCACGCGGCCGTGGCCGATGACCTGGCCAACCCGGCCAGCGCCATTCTGGATATCGACCGCAAGGTTGCCGAGACCATGCGCGGTGAAGCGTTCCCCACCGAGAACTTCGGTGTGCCGCTGGCCGGCAGCCTGATTCCGTGGATCGACAAGGAGCTGCCGAACGGGCAGAGCCGTGAAGAGTGGAAGGCCCAGGCTGAAACCAACAAGATCCTCGGTCGTTTCAAGAGCCCGATCCCGGTCGACGGTATCTGCGTGCGCATCGGCGCCATGCGATGCCACAGCCAGGCGCTGACCATCAAGCTGAACAAGGACGTGCCGCTGGCCGACATCGAAGGCATGATCAGCCAGCACAACCCATGGGTGAAACTGGTGCCGAACCAGCGAGAGATCAGCATGCAAGAGCTGACCCCGACCAAGGTCACCGGTACCTTGAACATTCCGGTGGGTCGCCTGCGCAAGCTGAACATGGGTTCGCAGTACCTGGGTGCGTTCACCGTGGGTGACCAGCTGCTGTGGGGCGCCGCCGAACCGCTGCGCCGCATGCTGCGGATTCTGCTGGAGCGTTGATCGTTCTGGTTTGACCGAAAACCCGCGCTGGCGACAGCGCGGGTTTTTTTATGGTGGGTTACGCCTGGTAGCAAACGAATGGCTGTGTTGGCCTCGTCGGGGCAATGCGAGTAAAGTGCCGCTCCCCGTTTCGCCTGAGGCAGCCCGTAGCATGAACCCTTCTCTCGATATCGCCGTCGTCGGCGCCACCGGCAGCGTCGGTGAAACCCTGGTACAGATTCTCGAAGAACTGGCGTTCCCGGTCGCCACCTTGCACCTGCTGGCCAGCATGGAGTCCGCAGGCAGCAGCGTGATGTTCGCCGGCAAGAAGCTCAAAGTCCGCGAAGTGGACAGCTTCGATTTCGCCCAGGTCAAGCTGGCCTTCTTCGCCGCAGGCGCGGCGGTCAGCCGCAGCTTCGCCAGCAAGGCCCTGCAGGCAGGCTGCACGGTCATCGACCTGTCCGCCGGCCTGGACGATGCCCTTGCCGTGGTGCCTGAAGCCAATGCCGAACGCCTTGCCGGCCTGACGCTGCCTGCACGCATTGCCAGCCCTAGCAGCGCAGCCGTTGCCCTGGCCGTTGCGCTGGCACCGCTCAAAGGCTTGCTGGACATCGAACGGGTTCAGGTGATGGCCGCGCTGGCGGTGTCCGCGCAGGGGCGCGAAGCGGTCAGCGAACTGGCCCGGCAGACCGCCGAGCTGCTCAACGCCCGCCCCCTGGAGCCGCGCTTCTTCGACCGCCAGATGGCGTTCAACCTGCTGGCCCAGGTCGGCGCCGCCGACGAACAGGGCCACACCGCGCTGGAGCGGCGCCTGGTCAGCGAATTGCGCGTGCTGCTCGGGCAGCCTGAACTGAAGATTTCGGTGAGCTGCGTTCAAGTCCCGGTGTTTTTCGGCGATAGCTTCAGTGTGGCCGTGCAGAGCCGTCGCCCGGTCGACCTGGCTGCGGTCAACCAGGCCCTGGAGTCTGCCGACAGCGTCGAGTTGGTGGAGCGCGACGATTATCCGACCCCGGTTGGTGACGCAGTGGGCCAAGACGTGGTCTATGTTGGTCGTGTACGCCATGGTGTCGATGAAGACCAGCAGCTCAACCTCTGGCTGACCACCGACAACCTGCGCAAGGGCGCGGCGCTCAATGCTGTGCAGGTGGCACAATTGTTGATTAAAGACAGGCTGTAAAAGATACTGCGAGCACTTTTGTCCTGCTCTGCATGCAGGTTTCGGGACGATTCATACAAGGGAAGAGGTCATGCTTCGAATTCGCAAACTGGTTCTGGCCATGGCGGCTGCCTCGGCGCTGTCGTCGGGTATGGCCAATGCCCTGGGCCTGGGGGAGCTGACTCTCAAGTCGGCACAGAATCAGCCGCTGGACGCCGAGATCGAATTGCTCGATGTGCGCGACCTCACTGCCGCCGAGGTGGCGCCGAGCCTGGCGCCGCCGGAAGAGTTCAGCAAGGCGGGGGTGGCCTTTCCGACTTACCTCGAAGACCTGACGTTCACACCGGTGATCAACCCCAACGGCAGGAGCGTGCTGCGCGTCACTTCCAGCCAGCCGCTGCCGGGCTCGGTGGTCAAGTTCCTGGTCCAGGTGATGTGGCCGCAGGGGCGACTGCTGCGCGACTACAGCGTCCTGCTCGACCAGGCCAAGGCGCAGGGCAAGCAACCGGCGGCGACCAATGTGGCGCCGGCGGTGACGGGTGCGAGCAACTACACCACCCAGCGCCGCGACACCTTGTGGCAGATTGCCGCGCGCAACAGCCAGGGCGGTTCGATACAGCAGACCATGATCGCGATCCAGGCGCTGAACCCGGACGCCTTCATTGGCAACAACATCAACCAGTTGAAGGTTGGCCAGGTACTGCGCTTGCCCGATCAGCAACAGGTGCAGAACATCCCTCAGGGTGAAGCGGTTCGCGACGTGGCCGAGCAGTATGCGGCCTGGCGTGAAGGCCGGCGCCTGGGGCCGCGTGCCCGCCAGCTCGACGCCACCCGCCGTGGTGCTGCCGACGCGGCGCCGGAGCGCATTGCCCAAGGTGACAACCTGCGCCTGGTCAGCCCCGGCAACCAGGCTGGCGCAGGGCAGGCCAAGGCGCTCAATGACAAGCTGGCCGTGGCCCAGGAAAGCCTCGACACCAGCCGCCGTGACAACGATGAGCTCAAGAGCCGCATGGCAGACCTGCAGAGCCAGCTGGACAAGCTGCAGCGTCTGATCGAGTTGAAGAACAACCAACTGGCCCGTCTTGAGGCCCAGGGCGCGGCCGGTACGGCGCCGGTCGCCGCCGCGCTGCCAGGCGAGCCAGCACCCACGAAACCGGCGGCAAATGCCCAGCCAGTGGTCAAGCCTGCGCCGGCCGCTGTCGACACCGCGCCGAAAAACGTGCCTGCCGCCAATGCTGCGCCGGCTGCCCAGCCGCGCGGCGCCTTCGACGATGTGCTCGGCAACCCCTTGCTGCTGTGGCTGATTGCAGGGTCTGCGTTCCTCGTGCTGCTGCTTCTGCTGGTGCTCTTGATGCGCAAGCGCAAGGCTCAGGAAGAGGCAGAGAAACACCTGCGCATGGCGCGGGCCTTGGCTGAGGAAGAGCAGGGTGCGGGGCTGGACATGGCCTCCGACAGCTTTGAAGGCCTGGATGTTACGGCACCGAGCGTCACGCTGTCGCCAGCCGTGGTCGCGGCCTCTGCCGCAGCTGCTGCCGCCGCGGAAAAACCTGCGGTCCCGGTCACCGAGCCTGTGCTTGAGCCCGACGCCACTGCCGCGCTGCTGGCCGAGGTCGAGCAGAGCGTTGAAAGCGGCCGTCTGAATCATGCCGCCGAGCTGCTCGAAACCGCCCTCGCCGCAGAGCCCGGCCGTGATGAGCTGCGCTTGAAGCTGATGGAAGTGTATGCCCGCCAGGGTGATCACAGTGCGTTCGTCGAGCAGGAGCGTGTGCTGCCGGCCACCGAACAGAACGTGGCTCAGGTTCAGGAAATCAAAGGCCGCTTCCCAGCCATGCTGGGTGTGGCCGCCGCCGGTCTGGGCGCGGCAGCGCTGGCTGCTGAAATGGATGAGCAGTACGTGCAGGGCCTGCTGCAGGACCCGCCTGAGGCACCGGTGGTTGAAGACGTTGTTTCCGAGGGCATGGCAGAGCAAGCGCTTGAGCCTGAGCCGGAAGACGAGCCAGCGGTACTGGAGCAGCCCGATTCGGTCGCTGAGGCAGCGCTGGATGACATCGTCGAGCCTGAAACCGAGGCCTTTAGCGAGATGCCTTCGCTTGAGGAATCGGACCTGGACAGCGCCTTCGATCTGAGCCTTGACGAAGACCTGCCCGAGGAAGATCCACTGGCAGCGCCGCTGTTGGACGAGCCGGTACTGGACGAGACTGTACTGGATGAATCGGTGCCGGATGAGCCCGTACTGGACGAGGTGCAGGTAGAGCAACAGCCGGCCGTCGTGGACGCCGAGCTGCAAGCCGAAGCCGAAGCCGATGCTGATTTCGAAGCGATGCTGGCGCAGGCCGAGCCGCAGCCGGTTGCGGACCTGGACGACTTCGACCTTGATGTCAGCGAGCCGGTTGCCCCGGCTGTCGCCGATGAAACCCCGGTGGATGTCGCCGCCGAACTGGCCGCCTTCGACAGCGTGCCGGAGTTCGAGCCGATCACCGAGCTCGACCTGCCGTCCGATTTCGACCTGTCGCTGTCGCTGGACGACGATTCGCCGGCCGCCAAAAGCTTTGCTTCGGAGCTGGACGACGTCAACGCAGAGCTGGACAAGCTGTCGCAGAACCTCGAGTCGCCTTCGCTGGAACCGCACTTCACCACTGAGGATGCAGTGGCGCAGCCGGAGCCGGAGCCGCTGGATGACCTGGACTTCGACTTCTTCTCTGGCAGTGACGAAGTAGCCACCAAGCTCGACCTGGCGCGTGCCTACATCGACATGGGCGACCACCAGGGGGCGCGTGACATCCTTGATGAAGTGGTCAAGGATGGCGACGGGACCCAGCGTCAGGAAGCCGAGGAGCTGTTGTCCCGGTTGGTCTGATTCTACTGCTGAAGCGTTGTCGCCGGCGTGTCGGCGACGGCGCCATGACAGGCGTTACCCCCAACGGCAGCCCAACAGGGCTGCCGTTGTCGTTATAATCCCGCCATTGCGTATTCACCACAGGTTTCATGCTCTTGGACATCATCGACACCGCCGCCGAATCCGCGGCCGAAGGCTACTCCCGTATCGCCCTGGGCGTTGAATACAAGGGCTCGCGCTATCGCGGCTGGCAGCGCCAGGCCAGTGGTGTGCCCAGCGTCCAGCAAGCCCTCGAGCAGGCCTTGTCGAAAGTGGCGAACGAGCCTATCTCGGTGATCTGTGCCGGGCGCACCGACGCCGGGGTACACGGCTGCGGGCAGATCGTGCATTTCGATACGCGCGCCATCCGCGACGAACGCGCCTGGACCCTGGGTACCAATTTCAACCTGCCCCACGACATCAGTGTGGTGTGGTCGCGCCCGATGCCGTCAGACTTCCACGCCCGGTTCAAGGCCACGGCGCGGCGTTACCGCTACGTCATCTACAACGACCCGATCCGCCCGGCACACCTGGCCGAGGAGGTGACCTGGAACCACCGCCCGCTGGATGTCGAACGCATGGCCGAAGCCGCCGCGTTCCTGCTGGGCACCCACGACTTCAGCGCCTTCCGCGCCAGCCAGTGCCAGGCCAAGTCGCCGATCAAGCACATCCATCACCTGCGCGTTACCCGCCATGGTCAGATGATCGTGCTGGACGTGCGTGCCACGGCGTTCCTGCACCATATGGTGCGTAACATCGCCGGTGTCTTGATGACCATTGGCGCGGGCGAGCGGCCAGCCACCTGGGCACGTGAGGTGCTGGAGGGGCGCAATCGCCGTGAAGGCGGGGTGACGGCGCATCCGTACGGCCTGTACCTGGTGCAAGTGGAGTACCCCGAAGCCTTCCAATTGCCCAAGCGTTACATCGGCCCACACTTTCTGACCGGCTATGAGGCATTGGCTGACTGACGGACGAAAAGTCATTTGCTAACATCCGGCCTTTCACCGCAATAGCAGGGTTCGCAGTCCATGAGCAACGTTCGCAGCAAGATCTGTGGTATTACCCGCATCGAAGACGCGCTGGCTGCCGCCGAGGCGGGGGCTGATGCCATCGGCTTCGTGTTCTACGCCAAGAGCCCGCGCGCCGTGGACGTGCGCCAGGCGCGTGCGATCATTGCCGAGCTGCCGCCATTCGTGACCACGGTCGGGCTGTTCGTCAACGCCTCGCGCTGCGAGCTGAACGAGATCCTCGAAGTGGTTCCGCTGGACCTGCTACAGTTCCACGGCGACGAAACCCCGCAAGACTGTGAGGGTTACAACCGCCCCTGGATCAAGGCCCTGCGGGTGCGCCCAGGCGATGACCTGGAGGCGGCCTGTCGGCTTTACGCTGGCGCCCGAGGTGTGCTGCTGGACACCTACGTGCCCGGCATACCTGGGGGGACTGGCGAGGCCTTCGACTGGTCGCTGGTGCCGGCCCGCCTGAGCAAGCCGGTCATCCTTGCCGGTGGGCTGTCTGCACAGAATGTCGGCCAGGCCATTGCCCAGGTGCGGCCTTATGCGGTGGATGTCAGCGGCGGGGTGGAACAGGCCAAGGGCATCAAGGATGCGGCGAAGATCGAAGCCTTCATGCGCGCGGTGAAACAGGCGTGACAGTGGATGTGACGGTTGGCGGCGCACCATCGTCCATAGCTATCGCAGCCCCTGCGGGGCGGCCGTCGTTGCGACGGTCGAACAACACATTAACGGTGGAGCGGCGCGCAGGAAGCCCCGGCGGCCGGTCCATCATCGTTTCATAAAAGATATTGAGCTCAAGGGCAGGGCAGGCCGGTCACGCTGGCCCCCGCCCGCCGATACTGGAGAAAGAAAGCATGAGCAACTGGTTAGTCGACAAACTGATCCCTTCGATCATGCGTTCCGAGGTGAAAAAGAGCTCGGTGCCTGAAGGCCTGTGGCACAAGTGCCCGGCTTGCGAGGCCGTGCTGTATCGTCCGGAGCTGGAAAAGACCCTGGATGTCTGCCCCAAGTGCAACCACCACATGCGCATCGGCGCACGTGCGCGTATCGACATCTTCCTCGACGCCGAAGGCCGTGCCGAACTGGGCGCCGAGCTGGAGCCGGTCGACCGCCTGAAGTTCCGCGATGGCAAGAAGTACAAGGACCGCCTCACCGGTGCGCAGAAGCAGACCGGCGAGAAAGACGCCCTGATCTCCATGAGCGGCACCCTGATGGGCATGCCAATCGTGGTCAGTGCGTTCGAATTCTCCTTCATGGGCGGCTCCATGGGTGCCATCGTCGGTGAGCGTTTCGTGCGCGCCGCCAATTACGCCCTGGAAAACCGCTGCCCGATGGTCTGTTTCTCGGCCTCCGGCGGTGCGCGCATGCAAGAAGCGCTGATCTCGCTGATGCAGATGGCCAAGACCTCGGCCGTGCTGGCGCGCCTGCGTGAAGAAGGCATCCCGTTCATTTCGGTGTTGACCGACCCGGTCTACGGCGGCGTTTCCGCCAGCCTGGCGATGCTCGGCGACGTTATTGTCGGCGAGCCAAAGGCACTGATCGGTTTTGCCGGCCCCCGCGTGATCGAGCAGACCGTGCGCGAGAAGCTGCCAGAAGGCTTCCAGCGCAGCGAGTTCCTGTTGGAGCATGGCGCCATCGACCTGATCATCTCCCGTGGCGAGCTGCGCCCGCGTCTGGCCCGCCTGCTGGCGCAGATGACCGGCCAGCAAACCCCGGAGCAGGCACGTGAGGCGGCTGCGGTCGCGTGATGAAACAAAGATCCCTGGGCGAATGGCTCGCCTACCTCGAACAGTTGCATCCATCGGCCATCGACATGGGCCTGGAACGTTCGCAGAACGTGCTTGCCCGCCTTGCGCTGGGCAAGCTGGCGCCGCGCGTGGTAACCGTCACCGGTACCAATGGCAAAGGCTCCACCTGTGCCTTCGTCGCTGCGATGCTGCGTGCCCAGGGGCTCAAGGTTGGCGTGTACAGCTCGCCGCACCTGTTGCGTTACAACGAGCGGGTGCTCATCGATGGCCAGGAGGCCAGTGATGAGCGCCTGTGCGATGCCTTCGCCGCCGTCGAGGCGGCGCGGGGCGAAATTTCCCTGACCTATTTCGAGATGGGCACCCTGGCGGCGTTCTGGTTGTTCTACCAGTCGAAGCTGGATGCCGTGGTGCTCGAAGTGGGCCTCGGTGGCCGTCTGGACACCGTGAACGTGGTCGATGCCGACCTGGCGCTGGTAACCAGTATCGGCGTCGACCATGTCGACTACCTGGGTGATACCCGTGAGTGCGTCGCCTTCGAGAAGGCCGGTATCTTCCGCGCCGGCAAGCCGGCGCTGTGTGGCGACCTCGACCCGCCGCAGCCCTTGCTGGACAAGGCACAGGAGCTGGCAGCGCCGTTGTACCTGCGTGGCCGTGATTTCGACCTGGCAAGCAGCGACGCTGCCTGGCACTGGCGCGGGACCACGGCCGAAGGTGGCCGGGTAGAGCTGCGCGATCTGCCATTGCTCGACCTGCCCATGGAAAACGCCACCTTGGCCCTGCAGGCCTATTTGTTGATGGGCCTGCCATGGGATGCCGGGCAAATCCGCCAGGCATTGCTCGACACCCGCATCACCGGGCGCCTCGATCGCCGCCAACTGAACTGGCAGGGCAAGCCGGTGGAGTTGCTGCTGGATGTGGGGCATAACCCGCATGCCGCCGCCTACCTGGCGCGGCGCCTGGCCGCTCGACCGCCCAAGGGGCGCCGCCTGGCGGTGTTCGGCCTGCTCGCTGACAAGGACCTGCAGGGCGTTGTCGAACCCTTGCAGGGGCTGGTCGACGACTGGGCGGTGGCACCACTGGATACACCTCGCAGCCGTCCGGCCGCAGAACTGGCGAATGCCTTGACGAACCTCGGCGCCTCGGTGAAGTCTTATGCCAGCGTCGACGCCGCCCTCGAAGGGCAATGCGCGCAGGCGACGGCGGATGACCAGATCCTGCTGTTCGGTTCGTTTTTCTGTGTCGCCCAGGCCCTGGAGTGGTTGGCGCGGCAGGCCCCGGAGGGTTGAGTAGATGGCAGTGCTGGATAAAGGGATGAAACAGCGCATGGTCGGTGCGTTGGTGCTGGTAGCGCTGGCGGTGATCTTCCTGCCTATGCTGTTCACCCGCGAGGACGAGATGCGCCAGGTACGGGTTGAAGCCCCGCAGGCACCGGCCATGCCGAGCCTGCCCGAGGTGAAGGTGGAGCCGGTCGCCGTGCCGGAGCCTCAGGTCATTCCTGAGGAGCCACAGCAGCCCCCGGTAGTGATCGACGAGGCTACTGCGCCAGCGAGCACGCCAAGCCAGCCGATCACGCCGTCGCCACAGACCCAGGCCCAGGCCGCCAAGCCGTCAGTACCCGCACAGAAGGTGGAAACCAAGCCCGCCGCTGCGCCGGCGCCTGCCGTCGCAGCAGCCAAGCCCGCAGCGCCGTCCAAAATCGACGTCAACGGGTTACCGGTCAGTTGGTCCATCCAGCTGGCCAGCCTGTCCAACCGCGCGGGGGCAGAAAGCCTTCAGCAGACCTTGCGCAGCCAGGGCTACAACGCCTACATCCGCTCTGCAGGCGGTATGAACCGGGTGTATGTCGGGCCGCTGATCGAACGCGCCGAGGCCGAGCGTGTGCGTGATGCAATCAACCGCAAGCACAGCCTCAAAGGCTTCGTGGTGCGTTTCCAGCCTGAACGCGGTTGATGGTGCCAGCGCGGTCCGCTCCCACAGGTATCGCGCAGTTGCTGATCGGCCCGACATTCCGCTTACTCCCAGCCCGCTGCTCTGATAAAATGCGCCGCCTCAAACGTCTGTAGGCGGCACCGTGGCATTTACCTGGGTTGATTGGGCGATCATTGCGATCATCGCCGTCTCCACACTGATCAGTCTCAAGCGCGGCTTCGTCAAGGAAGCCTTGTCCTTGCTCATCTGGATCATTGCCGGTGCGGTTGCCTGGATGTTCGGTGGCTCGCTCTCGGTGTATCTTGAAAGCTATATCCAGACACCGTCGATGCGTACCATCGCCGGTTGCGCCATTCTATTTGTCGCCACCCTGCTGGTGGGGGCCATGATCAACTTCCTCATCGGCGAGCTGATCCGCGTGACCGGGCTGTCCGGCACCGATCGTTTCCTCGGCATGGCCTTCGGCGCCGCGCGGGGGGCTTTGCTGGTGGTGGTGGCCATCGGGCTGCTCAGCCTGGGGCCGGTTCAACAAGACACCTGGTGGCAGGAATCACGCCTGATACCACAATTTCTCTTGGTCGCTGACTGGTCGAAAAACCTGATTCTCGGTTTCACCAGCCAGTGGATGTCCAGTGGGGTGATCAGCACACCGGCTGATCTCCCGTTCAAGGAACAGTTGCTCGGGCCCGCAAAGCCCTGAGCGCTATTCACTCAAGTTTCGTCAAAGTAGGGGTTGCGTCGCATGTGTGGCATCGTCGGTATCGTCGGTAAGTCGAACGTCAATCAGGCGCTGTATGACGCGCTTACGGTCCTCCAGCAC
>Ga0213828_1001422_pt1 | contig 19600 bp, 17 predicted proteins | sample MC6MC0897MG_FD_180664 | JGI IMG/M metagenome (GOLD analysis project Ga0213828, IMG submission 180664) | Enriched soil aggregate microbial communities from Iowa State University, Ames, United States - MC6-MC0897-MG | ecosystem: Environmental > Terrestrial > Soil > Unclassified | place: USA: Iowa... | reverse complement strand
CCGGCCAGGCATTGTTTAACCAGCTTGAGCTTGAAGGCTGGATTGTACTTCGTCATGACTGTCCCCTCGGTTGGACTGGGTGTCCAACTTTTGGGGGTCAGTTCATCGGCGGGTTACTTGAAAAGACACCAAGTAACCAAGTGTCCTGGCTCCTGGCTTGGCCCTCCTGCGTCGGGTTCCCGCACTCCGACGACGCTCCGTGGGCCCGCGCCGAACGGGCATCCATGCCCTGACGGCGCTCTCGCGGCATCCATGCCGCTCGACCCACTGCGCGTCGTCTGCGTTTGGCCTGCACCCAAGTCGCGATTTGTGGTGGCTGGACTGTCGCGGACAAGATCAACGCTGGCTGGAGCTAACGCTCATCGCTTTCTTAGTTCATGCATCTGCCTGCCGCACACCACCCTGTAGGAGCGCGCTTGCCCGCGATCTGCCGGGAACCGGCAGCAAAACCAGTGCATGCGGTGTGTCAGGTACAACCGAACGCTCATCGCTTTCTTGATTGTTGCATCAATCCTCTGCGCTGCATTCTTGACTGTAGGAGCGTGGCTTGTCCCGCGATCTGCCGGGGACCGGCAGCAAAACCAGTGCATGCGGTGTGTCAGGTAAAACCGAACGCTCATCGCTTTCTTAATTGTTGCATCAATACTCTGCGCTGCACTCTTAACTGTAGGAGCGTGGCTTGTCCCGCGATCTGCCGGGAACCGGCAGCAAAACCAGTGCATGCGGTGTGTCAGGTACAACCGAGTTGCCTGGTTTTGCTACCGCTGCGCGGCAGATCGCGGGCAAGCGCGCTCCTACACGAACTGCGTCAGCCTGATATTTCTGTGTGATCGTTCCCACGCTCTGCGTGGGGATGCATGGCAAGACGCTCTGCGTCCAACTCGACGCGGAGCGTCAATCGATGCGTTACCACGCGGAGCGTGGGAACGATCAAGCGCGCTCCTACAGGGACTGCGTCAGCCTGATATTCCAGCTTCCGCCTCTGCTGTTGATTTTGCTCTTCTACATCAATATTCCAAACGCCACAAAACGCGACTTCGGTGCGGGTCCACGGAGCGTCGTCGGGGTGCGGGTACCCGACGCAGGAGGGCCAAACCGGGAGCCTGAACCCTTGGCTGCCTCTTGAATAAAGAGAGGGGTTATCAAGTAACTCGCCAAAGGCGAAACAGGTCTGACGTTAGCCAGATCCCCTCTAAGAGCCATCGCCGAAAACAGATAGTTCACACCCTCTCAACGCAAAAAAACAGACCCCATAAAAAAGGCCACCCGAAGGTGGCCTTAAATATGAAACGAGAAGAAGAGACGTTTTTACACCGCCGCAACAGGGCGCATGTACGAGATCGGTGCGGTACTGGCATCTTCGAAGGTCACGACTTCATAAGCATCACTTTGTGCAATCAAAGCACGCAGCAGACGATTGTTCAGACCGTGTCCCGACTTGAAGCCCTGGTACTCGCCGATCAGGCTGTTGCCCAACAGATACAGGTCACCAATGGCATCCAGGATCTTGTGCTTGACGAATTCGTCCTCGTAACGCAGGCCGTCTTCGTTCAGCACACCGTCCTTGTCCACGACGATTGCGTTTTCAACGCTGCCGCCCAGAGCAAGGTTGTGCTTGCGCAGATACTCGATGTCTTTCATGAAGCCGAAAGTACGTGCACGGCTCACTTCTTTTACGAAGGAGGTGCTGGAAAAGTCGACACATGCGGTTTGCGTGCGATTCTTCAGGTACGGGTGATCGAAATCTATTTCGAAGCCCACCTTGAAACCTTCGAACGGCACGAACTTCGCAAACTTGCCGTCTTCTTCAACGCAGACTTCTTTCAGAATCCGGATGAATTTCTTCGGTGCGTCCTGTTCTTCCAGGCCAGCCGATTGAATCAGGAATACGAAGGGACCTGCGCTGCCGTCCATGATTGGAACTTCGGAGGCAGAGAGTTCAACGTAGGCGTTATCGATGCCAAGGCCAGCCATGGCCGACAGCAAGTGTTCAACCGTATCGACCTTCACATCGCCATTGAACAGCGTTGTGGAAAGCGTGGTGTCGCCAACATTCAACGCGTGCGCGTTGATCTGGACGACCGGCTCGAGGTCGGTACGGAAAAACACAATGCCAGCGTTCACAGGTGCAGGTTTGAGGGTCAGGTAAACCTTTTCCCCCGAGTGCAGGCCGATACCTGTGGCACGGATAATATTCTTCAGGGTGCGTTGTTTAATCATGGCATTGGCCGCTTCAGCGCATATCGCGAATTAGTATCAACAAAGGCTGGCGATGATAGCAGACCTCGCCTTTGCTGAACACCAATCACCCTTATACCCCTGATAGAACTCATCAATCAGCCTGACGACGCAGGAAAGCTGGAATGTCCAGGTAATCCAGATCGTCTTGCGGATTCATTTTCGCCGCGGCTGTCGCGCCTGCGTGAGCCTGATTGCGCATCACGGTAGGACGGTCCAGATCGCGGTAGTTCACCGAAGGCTGTTCCTGACGGACGGCTTGCTGCTGCACAGGTGCGGCTTGAGCGGTCTGCATGGTGTTGTCGATGACCTTTACAGGCTTCTCGATTTTTGCGCCCAGGCCGGTGGCAACCACGGTTACGTGCAGCTCGTCGCGCATGTCCGGATCGATAACGGTACCGACCTTGACCATGGCGTGCTCGGAGGCGAACGCTTCGATGATGCTACCCACGTCCGAGTACTCACCCAGAGACAGGTCAGGACCGGCAGTGATGTTGACCAGAATGCCGCGAGCACCCTGCAGGTTCACGTCTTCGAGCAGCGGGTTGCGAATCGCAGCTTCAGTGGCTTCACGCGCACGGTTAGGACCGCTTGCAGCACCGGTACCCATCATCGCCATGCCCATTTCGGACATCACGGTACGCACGTCGGCGAAGTCGACGTTGATCATGCCTGGACGCTTGATGATGTCGGAGATACCGCGAACGGCACCGGCCAGTACATCGTCAGCCTTGGCGAAAGCCGACAGCAGGCTGGCGTCTTTGCCCAGGATCGTCAGCAGCTTCTCGTTAGGGATGGTGATCAACGAGTCAACGCTTTCCGACAGCGCGCGGATGCCTTCATCAGCGATCTGCATGCGCTTGCGACCTTCGAACGGGAACGGACGGGTGACCACCGCAACGGTCAGAATGCCCATTTCCTTGGCCACTTCGGCGATGATCGGCGCAGCACCGGTACCGGTACCGCCACCCATGCCGGTGGTGATGAAGACCATGTTGGTGCCCTGCAGCACTTCCGCAATGCGCTCACGATCTTCCAGCGCAGCCTGACGGCCCACTTCAGGGTTGGCACCTGCGCCAAGACCTTTGGTCACGCCTGTGCCCAATTGCAGGATGGTACGCGCACCGATGTTTTTCAGTGCTTGAGCATCGGTGTTGGCGCAGATGAACTCGACGCCTTCGATGTTGCTCTTGACCATGTGATTGACTGCGTTGCCGCCGCCACCACCAACGCCGATAACTTTAATTACCGGGCTTTGTGGGATGTTGTCTACGAGCTCGAACATGTTCCCTCTCCTTCAGTTCTCTAGTTTTATGTCGCCTGTTGCCTGCCTACCACTTTTTGAATCTTAGAAATTCCCCTGAACCCAGCGCTTGAGACGCTCAAACACTGGTGCTTTAGGTTCATCGCTATAACTGCTACCGGAGCCGGAAAGGCCGGACAGCGAGATGCCGTCAGACTGCTTTTGCAGTCCGTACAGCAACAGGCCGACGCCGGTGGAGTAGATCGGGTTGCGAACGACGTCCGCGAGCCCTTTGACACTGTGCGGAACGCCCAGGCGGACCGGCATGTGGAAGATTTCTTCCGCCAGTTCCACTGCGCCTTCCATTTTCGACGTACCACCGGTCAGCACGATGCCGGCCGGGATCAGGTCTTCGTAGCCGCTGCGACGCAGTTCGGCCTGGATCAGGGTGAACAGCTCGTCGTAACGAGGCTCGACCACTTCAGCCAGCGCCTGACGCGACAGCTCGCGAGGTGGACGGTCGCCCACGCTCGGTACTTTGATGGTTTCACCGGCACCGGCCAGCTTGGCCAGGGCGCAGGCGTAACGGATCTTGATTTCTTCGGCGTACTGGGTCGGTGTGCGCAACGCCATGGCGATGTCGTTGGTCACCTGATCGCCGGCAATCGGGATCACGGCCGTGTGGCGGATCGCGCCTTCGGTAAAGATCGCGATGTCGGTTGTGCCGCCGCCGATGTCCACCAGGCAGACGCCCAGCTCTTTTTCATCGTCGGTCAGGACCGAATACGCGGACGCCAGTTGTTCAAGAATGATGTCGTCGACTTCCAGGCCGCAGCGACGCACGCATTTCTCGATGTTCTGCGCCGCATTCACGGCGCAGGTCACGACGTGAACCTTGGCTTCCAGACGCACGCCCGACATGCCCAGCGGCTCACGAACGCCTTCCTGGTTATCGATGACGTAATCCTGCGGCAGGGTGTGCAGCACGCGCTGGTCAGCCGGAATCGCCACGGCCTGAGCGGCGTCGAGTACACGCTCAAGGTCAGCGGAGCTCACTTCGCGGTCACGAATCGCCACGATGCCGTGGGAGTTCAGGCTACGAATGTGATTACCGGCGACACCGACGAACGCCGAGTGAATGCGGCAGCCTGCCATCAGCTGCGCCTCTTCCACCGCGCGCTGAATCGACTGCACGGTGGACTCGATGTTCACCACCACGCCCTTCTTCAGGCCGCGTGAAGGGTGGGTGCCGATACCGACGATTTCCAGCGTGCCATCAGCCGCGACTTCGCCTACCAGCGCCACCACCTTGGAGGTGCCGATATCCAATCCGACGATCATTTTGCCGCTTTGCACGTTTGCCATGGGTCCTGCCTCTTATCAATTCTTCGCGACGGCGGGTTTGTCCGTCGTTGGCGCTGGCGCCTGCTCACGCCAACCGACGGCAAGGCCGTTGTTGTAACGCAGGTCGACTCGCGCAATGTTCGTGATCTGTTCTTTAAGCGTTTTTTCGTAGATGGCGATAAAGCGGCGCATCTTCTCAACCAGATTGCCTCGTCCCAGCAACAGCTCCAGGCCGGGGCCCGCGCTGCCTGCGCCGGTGGTCAGAAACCAGCTGCCTCGCTCACGCAATTCCAGGCGAGCGATGGAGAACCCCAGCGGGCGCAACATCTGACTCAGCACCTGGTATTGCTGCATCACCTGCTGTTGAGCCCGTTGAGGCCCGAACAACTGCGGAAGGTGTTCGTAGTTGGCCAGTTCACGCGGTGTGAACGCCTGACCCTGGTTGTTCAGCAGCGCTTGGTCACCCCAACGCGCAACCGGTAATTGTTCTTCCAGCCGGATCACCACCTGATCCGGCCATACACGGCGGACCTCGGCGTGGGCGATCCACGGCATCTGCTCAAGCTCGGTGCGCATGCCGGCCAGGTCGACGTTGAAGAAGCTCGTCGCCACATACGGCGCAATGCGCTGCTGAACGGCCTGCTGGCTGATGTAGCTCAGGTCGCCCTGAACGTTGATCCGCGAGATCGGACGGTCGGCGTATGGCAGCAGACGCTGGGCGGCTTCGTACGTGCCGAAGCCCAGCACGACCAGCAACACAGGCCACATCAGGCTGCGCAGGAAACCGAAACTCGGTTTGGGCATGCGCGACGACAGTGGCTCGCGAGCCACCATCCGGCTGGCGCCGCGAGGCACCGGCTTGCGGCCCGGAGTAGATTGCTGATGACGTAGCGTCGCGCCGTGCATGATTTACCCTCGCACCTGGACACTGTCGGCCAGAATCGCCAACACCAACTTTTTGAAATCGAGCCCGGCGGCTTTCGCGGCCATGGGCACCAGACTGTGATCGGTCATGCCGGGCACGGTGTTGACTTCCAGCAGCCAGAACTTGCCATCGGCATCCTGCATCACATCCGTGCGTGCCCAACCAGCGATACCAACGGCTTCACAAGCGCGAGCCGTCAGTGCCTTGAGTTCCTGTTCTTTGGTTGCATCGAGGCCGCACGGGATCCGGTACTGAGTATCGGAAGCCAGGTACTTGGCGTCGTAATCGTAAAAACTGTGGGGAGTCCCCAGACCGATGGGCGGCAATACCTGCCCGCGCAGAGAAGCGATGGTGAACTCCGGACCTTGAATCCATTGTTCGACCAACACTTGCGAATCGTAGGTACTGGCGGCACTCCATGCGGCGATCAATTCGTCGACGCTGGTCACCTTCGCCATACCGATACTGGAACCTTCATGTGCGGGTTTGACGATCAAAGGAAAGCCCAGTTCCGTCGCTGCCGAAATACAATCCGATTCACTGCCAAGCACCGCGTGACGCGGAGTTGGCAGACCCAAACTCTGCCAGACCTGCTTGGTGCGCAGCTTGTCCATTGCCAATGCCGAAGCCAGCACGCCGCTGCCGGTGTACGGGATGTTCAAGCATTCCAGCAGACCCTGCATGGTGCCGTCTTCGCCGCCACGGCCATGCAGCACGATGAACGCGCGATCTATCTTCTCGCTGACCAACCGCTGCAGGAAATCGTCACCCACGTCGATACCAAATGCATCGACGCCAGCGCTCAGCAGTGCCTCAAGCACCGCATGGCCGGATTTCAGGGAAACCTCCCGCTCCGCACTCTTGCCACCGAAGAGCACGGCCACTCGACCGAAGCTTTTCGGCTCCAAGGTCGAGATCAGGGAGATGTGCGCGGCGGCTGTCATTTCAGCTTACCTTCGGTTGAGGCCACGATGGCGCCCGTGAACAACGGGCTCTTGAGCAGCTGCGGTGCGAGACCGCCGATATCACCCGCGCCCTGACACAGCAGAATGTCGCCGGCACGCAGCAACGGCTTGACCAGCGGAGCAAGCTCGACACCACGCTCGATGTAGATCGGGTCGAGCTGCCCACGCTGACGAATGCTGTGTGCCAACTGACGGCTGTCGGCACCCGGAATCGGCTCTTCGCCCGCCGGATAGACTTCCATCAACAGCAGGACATTGGCGTCGTTGAGCACCTGCACGAAATCGTCGTACAGGTCGCGGGTACGGCTGTAGCGGTGTGGCTGATAGACCATGACCAGACGACGATCCGGCCACCCGCCACGCACGGCGTTGATGACCGCGGCGACTTCACGCGGGTGGTGACCGTAGTCGTCGACCAGCATGACGTTACCGCCTTCGACCGGCAGCTCGCCGTATACCTGGAAGCGACGGCCCACGCCCTGGAAGCCCGACAGGCCTTGCACGATAGCTTCGTCAATGATGCCTTCGTCGGTCGCGATGGCGATCGTGGCCAGCGAGTTGAGCACGTTGTGATTGCCCGGCATGTTCACCGACACGTCCAGCGGCTCGCGCTCGCGGCGCAGCACGGTGAAATGCGTGCGCATCCCGTCCTGACGCACGTTGATGGCACGCACGTCCGCGTCTTCGTTGAAGCCATAGGTCATGACCGGACGCTTGACCGACGGCAGAATGTCGCGCACCACCGGATCGTCGGTGCACACCACCGCCAGACCGTAGAACGGCAGGTTGTGCAGGAATTCGACGAAGGTTTTCTTCAGTTTGTTGAAGTCGCCTTCGTAGGTCGCCATGTGATCGGCGTCGATGTTGGTGACGACGGCGACCATTGGCTGAAGGTGCAGGAAACTGGCGTCGCTTTCGTCGGCTTCAGCGATCAGGTAACGGCTGGTGCCGAGCTGAGCGTTGGTACCGGCAGCGTTCAAGCGACCGCCAATCACAAACGTCGGGTCCAGGCCACCGGCCGCGAACACCGAAGCGATCAGGCTGGTGGTGGTGGTCTTGCCGTGCGTACCGGCGACAGCGATGCCGTGGCGATAGCGCATCAGCTCGGCGAGCATCTCGGCACGAGGCACCACCGGAATCCGACGCTCGAGGGCAGTCGCGACTTCCGGGTTGGAGGTGTTCACAGCGCTGGACACCACGAGCACATCGGCAGTCGAGGCGTTTTCCGCGCGGTGGCCGATGAAAATCTGGGCACCAAACGATTCGAGACGCTCGGTCACAGGCGATGCCTTGAGGTCGGAACCGGACACGTCATAGCCCAGGTTCAACAACACTTCAGCGATGCCGCACATGCCCACACCGCCGATGCCGACGAAATGGATACGACGGATCCGACGCATTTCCGGTTGTGGCATGGCGCGTTGATTCTCAACCATGGACCACCTCCAGGCAGACATCGACGACAGTGTTGGTGGCGTCCGGCTTGGCCAGTTGGCGAGCCGTGCTGGCCATGCGTTTCAATTGTTCGGGTTGCATCAAAACCTCTTTCAGGCGAGCCGCCATCTCGGCAGCGCCAGTTGTCGCTTGCGGCATCACGAAGGCGGCGCCTTCACGAGCCAGATATTCGGCATTGCGCGACTGGTGATCGTCGATCGCGTGGGGCAACGGCACCAGCAACGACGGCAAGCCTGCAGCTGCCAGTTCACTGATGGTCAGCGCACCTGCGCGGCACACCACCAGATCCGCCCAGCCATAGGCTTGAGCCATGTCCTTGATGAACGGGGCGACCTGCGCCTCGACACCGGCCGCGCGATAACGCTCGGTGGTGACTTCATCGTGATTCTTGCCTGCCTGATGGAACACCTCGGGGCGTATGTCCACAGGCACTTGCGCCAGCGCTTCTGGCAGCAGCTTGTTCAGCGGCTCTGCGCCAAGGCTTCCGCCCAGCACCAGCAAACGCGGTTTGCGTCCGACCAGGGCCTGGCGCGGCGTTTCGAAAAACAGCTCGGCACGGACCGGATTACCGGTGGTGCGGCGCTTTGCCGACGCGGCAAACGTCTGTGGAAATGCCTCGCACACGCGGCTGGCGAACGATGCCAGGCTGCGGTTGGCCGTACCGGCGACGGCGTTCTGCTCATGGATGATCAACGGCACACCCGCCATTTTGGCGGCGAGACCACCCGGGCCGGTGACATAACCCCCAAACCCGACCACACACACCGGCTTCAACTCACGCATGACTCGGCGCGCCTGAAAAAGCGACTTGAGCAACATGAACGGCGCCTTGAGCAGGGACAGACGGCCTTTACCACGCAGCCCGGTGGCGTTGATCAAATGCAGCTTCAGGCCGGCCGCGGGAACCAGTTCGTTCTCGATGCCGCGCGGCGTGCCCAGCCAGTGCACGGTGTAGCCACGGGCCTGGAATTCCCGCGCGCAGGCCAGCGCCGGGAACACGTGTCCGCCGGTGCCGCCCGCCATGATCAGCACATTACCGACGGCCATGGGTGGGCTCCTCGGCAAAATCGCTTTCACTGAATTCAGCTTCTTCGCTGCCCATGTTGTTGCGCGATTCCCATTCGATGCGCAGCAACAGACCCAGACTGGCGCAGCAGATGATCAACGAGCTGCCGCCGTAACTGAGGAACGGCAAGGTCAGGCCTTTGGTCGGCAGCAGACCGACGTTCACGCCGATGTTGATCAAGAACTGACCGATCCAGAGGAACGCGAGGCCATAGGCGGTGTAAGCGGCGAAAAACTGCTTGGCGCGCTCGGCCCACATGCCGATGTACATCGCACGGATACTCACGAAGACGAACAGTGCGACGGTAGCCAGCGAGCCGACCACGCCCAGCTCTTCGGCCAATACCGAGAACACGAAGTCGGTGTGCGCTTCCGGCAGGTAGAACTGTTTCTGCACGCTGTTGCCCAGACCGACGCCGAACCATTCGCCGCGACCGAACGCGATCAGCGCCTGAGTCAACTGGTAGCCCGAGCCGAACTGGTCGGACCATGGGTCGGTAAAGGTGATCAGACGTGCCATCCGGTAAGGCTGAGCCTGAACCAGCACGAACACGGCGGCGACGGCGAGTGCAACCATCAGGGCAAAACGGAACAGGCCGACGCCACCGAGGAACAGCATCGCAGCGGCAGCGCCCATCATCACGACGGTGGCACCGAAGTCAGGCTCCATCAGCAGCAACCCGGCCATCGGCAACAGCACGATGAATGGCTTGAAGAAGCCCATCCAGCTCTCGCGCACTTCCTGCTGACGGCGAATCAGATAGCCCGCCAGGAAAATCACCACGAAAACCTTGGCAATCTCCGAGGGCTGAACGTTGAACATGCCGAAGCCGATCCAGCGCATCGAGCCGTTCACCTCACGCCCGATCCCGGGCACGATCACCATGACCAACAGACCGAAGGCGCCAATCAACATCAACCAGCCCAACCGTTGCCAGGTGGCGACAGGCACCATCATGGTCGCCACGCACGCACCGAGCCCCAGCACCAGATAGATCAGGTGGCGGGTCATCATGTACAGCGCGTTGCCGGACTGCACGGCAGCCACTTCCGACGACGCGGACGTGATCATCACAAGGCCCAGGCCGAGCAATGCCAGGCAGCCGGCGAGCATCGGGAAATCGACGTCTACACCACGACCGCTGATGATCGGTGACGGGTAAGGCTTGATCACGCCAAAAATCATGACAAGTCCCCCACGGCCTGGGCGAACAGGCGTCCGCGCTCTTCGAAATTCTTGAACATATCCAGGCTTGCGCAGGCTGGGGACAGCAACACGGCGTCCCCTTCCTGAGCCGATTCGGCAGCACGTTGCACAGCTTCTTCCAATGTTTTGACGCGTATCAAAGGCACCGAATCGCCGAAGGTTTCAGCGAGCAGTTCAGCGTCGCGCCCCAAGAGGACAACGGCGCGGCAGTGGGTGGCGACCGGGGTTTTCAGCGCAGAGAAATCGGCGCCCTTGCCATCACCGCCGGCGATCAGCACCAGCTTGCCGCTGATGTCAGTACCCAGGCCCTCGATGGCCGCCAGTGCGGCACCGACGTTGGTCGCCTTGGAGTCGTCGTAATAACTGACGCCGTTGAGCTCGCGAACCCACTGGCAGCGATGCACCAGGCCTGCGAACGTGCGCAGGCTGGACAGCATCGCGTCGAACGGCAAACCGACGGCATGGCCGAGCGCCAATGCAGCCAGGGCGTTGGCCTGGTTGTGGGCGCCACGGATTCTCAATTCACGGACCGGCATAAGGTGTTCGAACTGGAAGGCCAGGTACTTCTCGCCGTTCTCTTCTCGCAGACCAAAGCCGTTGATGTCAGGTGTGTTCAGACCAAAGGTCCAGCAAGGCACCCCTTCGCCGATCAATGGTCGCGACAGGGCGTCCTGACGGTTGACCACCACCTGACGCGCACCCCGGAAGATCCGGTGCTTGGCCAGGTGGTAAGCCGGCAGCCCGCTGTAGCGGTCCATGTGGTCTTCGCTGACGTTGAGCACGGTGGCGACTTCAGCGCCGAGATGATCGGTGGTTTCCAGCTGGAAACTCGACAGTTCCATCACGTACAGCTCGACGTCGTCACTGAGCAGGTCCAGCGCGGGCGTCCCGAGATTCCCGCCGACAGCCACACGCTTACCGGCTGCTGCGGCCATCTCACCGACCAGCGTGGTCACGGTGCTTTTCGCGTTGGAGCCGCTGATGGCGACGATAGGCGCCTTCGCGTTACGCGCGAACAACTCGATGTCGCCCGAAAGCTTCACGCCACGGGCGGCGGCCTGCTGCAATGCCGGTGTCGCCAGCGCCAGACCGGGACTCACGTACAGTTCGTCAGCGCGGCAAAGAAACTCGACGTCCAGCTCGCCACAACGCACTTCCACCTGCGGGTAGTCACGACGCAGGGTCGCCAGCTCAGGTGGATTCTCACGGGTGTCCGCCACCGCAAACGCCACGCCCCGGTTCGCCAGAAAGCGAACCAGGGACATGCCGCTCTTGCCGAGACCGACAACGATGCGGAAGTGAGAAGAAGCGATCAGCGACACTCTGTTCTACCTCAGTTTCAACGTGGCAAGACCGATCAGCACGAGAATCACCGTGATGATCCAGAAACGGACGATCACGCGAGGCTCGGGCCAGCCTTTGAGTTCAAAGTGGTGGTGGATCGGCGCCATGCGGAAAACGCGGCGGCCGGTCAATTTAAAGGATGCGACCTGAATGACGACTGACAGGGTTTCCATCACGAACACGCCGCCCATGATGAACAGAACGATTTCCTGACGAACGATCACCGCGATGGTGCCCAGGGCTGCGCCCAGCGCCAGCGCGCCAACGTCACCCATGAACACCTGGGCCGGATACGTGTTGAACCAGAGAAAGCCCAGGCCCGCACCGATCAACGCGCCGCAGAACACAATCAATTCGCCTGCGCCGGGAACGTAAGGAATCAGCAGGTATTCGGCGAATTTCACGTTACCGGACAGGTAGCAGAAAATACCCAGCGCACCGCCGACCATCACCGTCGGCAAGATCGCCAGGCCGTCCAGGCCATCGGTCAGGTTCACAGCGTTGCTGGAGCCGACGATCACGAAGTAAGTCAGGACGACGAAACCGATGCCCAACGGAATGCTGAAATCCTTGAGCATCGGGATCAGCAGCGTGGTTTCCACCGGGGTTTGCGCAGTCATATAAAGGAAGATCGAAGCGCCCAGGCCAAATACCGACTGCCAGAAATATTTCCAGCGGCTTGGCAGGCCTTTCGAGTTCTTCTCGATCACCTTGCGGTAGTCGTCCACCCAGCCGATGCCGCCAAACAACAGGGTCACGATGAGTACGACCCATACATAACGGTTGCTCAGGTCAGCCCACAACAGGGTACTGACGCCGATGGCGGACAGAATCAGTGCGCCGCCCATCGTCGGGGTGCCGGATTTGGACAGGTGCGATTGAGGACCGTCGTTACGGACGGATTGGCCGATCTGCTTGTTCTGCAGGGCACGGATCATCCAGGGACCGAGGCAGAGCGACAATGACAGTGCGGTGAGCACGCCAAGGATCCCGCGCAGGGTCAGGTACTGGAAGACCGCGAAGCCTTTGTAGAACTGTTGCAGATACTCGGCCAGCAGCAGCAGCATTAATGTTTCTCCGCCTTCAAGGGGTAAGTCTCAGATCCGCAAAGCGCTGCCACGACGTTTTCCATCGCGGCACTGCGAGAACCTTTGATCAAAAGGGTTGTGTTTTTATCTTGCTCGGCGCGCAGCGCCTCGATCAGGTCGGCCTGATTGGCAAAATGGCGCGCATCCTGCCCGAAAGCTTTGACGGCATGGGCCATCAGTGGACCAACGGCGTACAGGGCATCGACCTTGCCGGCGGCGTACTCGCCCACGTCGCGGTGGCCCTGCTCGGCCCAGTCGCCCAGCTCGCCGATATCGCCCAGCACCAGCACGGTTCGGCCCGAGAACCCGGCGAGAATATCGGTGGCCGCCGCAACGGAACTCGGGTTGGCATTGTAGGTGTCATCGATCACGCGAATGCCGTTGGTCGCCAGTTGCGCAACGGTGCGCCCTTTGACCGGCTGAACGTCGTTGAGCCCGGTTACGATGCCCGGCAGCGACACGTCCAGCGCGTACGCGGCTGCCGCAGCGGCCAGCGCATTGGCAACGTTGTGCGCGCCGAGCAGATTCAATTGAACCTGCGCCGAACCGCTTGGGCCGTTCAGTGTGAACGTCGGGCAGCCGCGTGCATCGATGCCCATGTCCGTGGCGTAGAAGTCGGCCTGACCGTTGCTGCGAGAAAAACTCAACACTTTACGGCCGGCAGCGCGGGCCACCCAGATGTCGAATGCCTTGTCGTCGCGATTCAATACCGCGACGCCACGGGCATCGAGACCTTCGATGATTTCGCCTTTGGCTTCGACGATTTTCTCTGGCCCGCCGAACTCACCGACGTGCGCGGTCCCGGCGTTGGTGAGCACCACGACGTGAGGTTTGGTCAGACTGACGGTAAAGGCGATTTCGCCAATACGCGAGGCGCCCAACTCGATGACCGCCGCGTCAACCGCGGGCGACAGTTCGAGCAGGGTCAGGGGGACACCCAGTTCGTTGTTCAGGTTGCCTCGGGTTGCCAACACCGGACCCCGCGTACGCAGAATGCTCGCGAGCATTTCCTTGACCGTGGTTTTCCCGCTGGAACCCGTGATCGCAGCCACCGGCTTGTCTATGAAAGCATTGCGGTTCATCGCGCCCAATTGGGCAAGCGCCTTGCGCGTGTCGCCCACGATCAGTTGTGGCAACGAACTGCCTGGAATCTCACGCTCGACCAACGCCCCTACCGCACCTTTCGCGGCGACCTGATCGAGGTAATCGTGGCCGTCGAAACGCGGGCCGGTGAGCGCCACGAACAACTGACCCGGATTGATTGCCCGGCTGTCGATGCTGACGCCGGTAAAGCTGCAATCATCGCCAACCCGACGCGCGTCGAGTGGCAGCAACAGTTCGCTGAACGAAAGTGGCTTAAGCATGTGCAGCCTCCCATGCGTCCAGTGCCTTGGCGGCTTCTTCAAGATCGGAAAACGGATGGCGCTGGCCATCGATTTCCTGGTAATCCTCGTGTCCCTTGCCAGCCAGCACGATCACGTCGGCGGCTTGAGCCTGGGCAATGATCTGCGCGATGGCCTGACCACGGCCGGCGACGAAATCAACGTTATCCACTGCGCTGAAGCCCGCACGGATGTCGTCGAAGATGCGCGACGGGTCTTCTGTTCTCGGGTTGTCGTCGGTCACCAGGACCTTGTCGGCCAGACGCTCGACCACTTCGGCCATCAGCGGACGTTTGCCGCGATCGCGATCGCCACCGCAACCGAACAGACAGGCCAATTGGCCTTTGGCATGCGGACGCAAAGCCGCGAGCACTTTTTCCAGCGCATCCGGCGTGTGGGCGTAATCAACGACCACCAGTGGACGCGATCCGCCGCCAAGACGCTGCATGCGCCCAACCGGGCCTTCCAGGCTCGGCAGCACTTTGAGAATGTCGTCCAGCGGGTAATCGAGGCCCATCAACGCACCGACCGCAGCCAGCACGTTACTCAGATTGAAGCGACCCAGCAGACTGCTGCGCAGGACGTGATCGCCTTGGGGCGTCACGAGCGTGGCGCGCACGCCGTCATCATCGAAATGCGCGTCGCGACAAAACAGATAGGCGCTGCTGTCTTCCTGGCTGTAGGTGATCAGGCGCGACGCATGGGCGGCGGCAGCGAGTTCGCGACCGAACGCATCGTCGAGGTTGATCACGCGGCAACGCAGGTCATTCCAGGCAAACAGCTTGGCCTTGGCGGCGCCATAGGCTTCCATCGTGCCGTGGTAATCCAGATGATCACGGGACAGGTTGGTCATCACGGCGACATCGAATGCCAACGCCGTCACACGGCCCTGATCCAGACCGTGCGACGAGACTTCCATGGCGATGGCTTTGGCACCCGCCTTTTTCAGGTCGTAGATCGTGGACTGCACCGAAATCGGGTCGGGCGTGGTGTGGATACCACTCTTCAACTCGCTATAAAAGCCAGTCCCCAAGGTGCCGATCAGGCCGCAATGCTGACCCAGTTTGTCCAGTGCCTGCGCAATCAGTTGAGTGACGCTGGTCTTGCCATTTGTGCCGGTCACGCCGACCAGGTTCATGCCACGACTCGGGTCGCCGTAGAAACGGCCGGCGATGTCCGACAGCTGTGCAGCCAGCCCTTTGACCGGAATCATCGGGATATCGGTGATCGGAAGCACCTTGGCGCCTTCGACTTCATAGGCGACAGCGGCGGCGCCATGAGCGATGGCGTCGGTGATGTGATCGCGCCCATCGACCTTCAGACCCGGAATCGCCAGAAAGAGATCGCCCGGACGCACCTTGCGGCTGTCCAGCGTCAGTTCGCGAATCAACAGGTCACGATCGCTCTGGGAGAAAATCTTGCTCAGGTTAAAGGACATCAGCCGCGCCCTCCCTTGACTGGAACGACGGCCGGAGCGGCATTGGCTTGCTGCTCAGGTGGGATCGGCGCGAGGTTGTCCGGCCGCACGTTCATGAGGCGCAACGTGCCAGACATCACTTTGCTGAAGACCGGCGCGGACACCAGACCACCGAAGTAGCCGCCTTTGCTCGGTTCGTCGATCACCACCACGACGGCGTAACGTGGGTTACTCATCGGGCCGAAGCCTGCGAACAGCGAGCGGTAGGAGTTCTCGGCGTAACCCTTGGTGCCGACGGAGGTCTTACGCGCGGTACCCGATTTGCCAGCAACGTGATAGGACGGCACCCGCGCACGATAAACGCCACGCGGGTCTTCGATCACCTGTTGCAGCATGCCTTGCAGGGTTTTCGCCGTCGCTTCCGGGATCGCCTGGGTCGACTCCGAAGGTTTGTCGGTTTTCAGGATGGTCAGCGGGACGATCTTGCCGTTGTTGGCGAGCGCCGAGTAAGCGTGCACCAGTTGCAATGCAGTGACCGAAAGACCGTAGCCGTACGACAGGGTCGCGGTTTCTGCCTTGCGCCATTCACGGTAGTTAGGCAGGTTGCCCACGCGCTCGCCCGGGAAGCCCAGGCCGGTGTACTGGCCAAGCCCGACTCGCTGCATGGCGCGGAAAATCGCTTCGCCGCCCACGTCAAACGCGACTTTACTCATGCCAACGTTACTGGAGTTGATCAGGATGCCGGTCAGATCGAGGATCGGGCCTTCGGTCTTGGTCACGTCACGAATAGTGTATTTGCCGATCTGCAGCGTGCCTGGATAGACCTCGACCTTATCGCTGGGCTTCCAGCGCCCACTGTCGAGCGCAGCCGTCATCGAGATCGGTTTCATGGTCGAACCGGGTTCGAACACGTCGATGATCGCGCGGTTACGCATGGCGGCCGGCACCATGGTGCGGCGGTTGTTCGGGTTGTAGGTCGGCTGGTTGACCATCGCCAGCACTTCGCCGGTCTTCACGTCCATGATCACCAGGCTGCCCGCCTTCGCGTCATTTTCCTGAATCGCGTTACGCAGTTCGCGGGTCGCCAGATATTGCAGGCGCAGATCAATAGACAAAGCCAAGGTCTTCCCGGCCTTGGCGTTTTTCTTCACTTGCAGGTCTTTGATCAACCTGCCGCGCCGATCCTTGATCACTTGCCGTTTGCCCGGCACCCCCGCAAGCCAGTCGTCATAAGCGAGCTCAACACCTTCGCGACCGTGGTCGTCGAGGTCGGTGAATCCCACCATGTGCGCAGTGACATCACCGGCCGGATAGAAGCGGCGGAATTCTTCCTTGCCATAAACGCCCGGCACTTTCAGATCGAGCACAGACTGGCCCTGCTCCGGCGTCAGACCGCGGACCAGGTAGATGAACTCTTTGGTGGACTGTTCATTCAGGCGATCAGTCAACGCTTTAGGGTCCTGCCCCAACACCTGAGCCAGCAAGCCCCACTTGCTCTTGTCGGCCTGCATTTCGGACGGGTTGGCCCAGATAGTGGTTACCGGCGTGCTGACGGCCAACGGCTCGCCGTTACGGTCGGTGATCAGACCCCGGTGAGCTGGAATGGAAACGGTACGCAGGCTGCGTGCGTCGCCCTGTTCAATAAGGAAACGATGATCGATGACCTGCAGGTCGACGATGCGATAGGAAATCGCCAACACCATGATCGACAACAGCCCGACCACAACGCGGAACCGCCAAGGGTAGAGTGCCCCTTCGAGTTTCATCATGGCGACACCATCCGGATGTCGGCGGCGTTCGGGATGCGCATTTTCAGCTGATCGGTCGCCAGGGCTTCGATACGGCTGTGTGCGGTCCAGGTGCTTTGCTCAAGAATCAACCGTCCCCACTCGGCTTGCGCCTTGTCGCGAACGCTGAGCTCGGCGTACAGCGAGTTGAGCAGCTGACGATTCCAGTGAGCACTGTAGGAAACGGCGATTGCCGACACGAGGACGGCAATGAACAGCAGCAGCATAAAGAAGCTGCCGCCCGGCAATGGCTTGAAGAAACCGCGGCTCACCGGAGTTTCTCCGCAACACGCATGACAGCACTGCGCGAACGTGGATTGGCGCGGGTCTCATCGTCGGACGCAAATTGTGCCTTGCCGATGATTTTGATCCGTGGCTCGAATGCTTGATGGCGGATGGGCAGGTTGCGCGGCATGTTGTCCGCCTCGCCCTTGACCAGCTTGCGCATGAAGAGTTTGACGATGCGGTCTTCCAGCGAATGGAAGCTGATGACCACCAGACGTCCGCCCACCTCAAGGTTCTCCAGTGCGGCATCGAGGCCCGCCTCCAGATCGCCCAATTCATTATTGACGTGAATACGCAGGCCCTGAAATGCACGGGTCGCTGGATTCTTGCCTTTCTCCCAGGCCGGGTTGGCGACTTTCAGGACTTCAGCGAGGTCGGCGGTGCGTTCGAAAGGTTGTGTTTCGCGACGGGCGACCACGGCACCGGCCATGCGCCGTGCGAAACGCTCTTCGCCGTATTCCTTGAAAACACGCGCGATTTCTTCGGCGGGTGCCGTATTGACGAACTCCGCTGCACTGATCCCGCGAGACGGGTCCATGCGCATGTCCAGCGGACCATCATTCATGAAGCTGAAGCCGCGCTCGGGATCGTCCAGCTGTGGCGAAGAAACGCCAAGGTCCAGCAGGACGCCGCTGACTTTCCCTGCCAGGCCGCGTTCCAGAGCTTCCGAGCCAAGTTCGGCAAAGCTGCGCTGCACAATGACAAAGCGGCCGTCTTCGGCCGCCAGCGCTTGCCCTGTGGCAATCGCTTGAGGATCTTTATCGAACCCGAGGAGTCGGCCATCCGGCCCCAGGTTCTGCAAGATGAGGCGACTGTGCCCGCCTCGCCCGAATGTGCCATCCAGATAGCAGCCATCGGCACGCACCGCGAGAGCCTCGACGGCTTCTTCGAGCAGTACGGTGATGTGGGTAAAGCCGCTATTCATAATCACAGGATCAAATCACGCAGTTCATCAGGCATCGCGCCCGGTTTTTGAATGGCCGCAAGGTCCGCATCAGCAAGTGCGTTCCAGGCGTCCTCATCCCACAGTTGAAACTTGTTCAGCTGGCCTACCAGCATCACTCGCTTGTCGAGCTTGGCGTATTCACGCAACCGTGGAGGCACCAGAAAACGACCACTGCCATCCAGTTCCAGATCAACCGCATTACCGATCAGCAGTCGCTGCAGCCGACGGTTTTCTTCACGGAAAGTGGCGAGCTCACGCAGCTTGGCTTCGATCAACTCCCATTCCGGAAGTGGATAGATGCACAAACATGGATCGACGGTATCAATGGTCACGATCAATTGGCCGGCGCTACGCGAATCCAACTCGTCACGGTACCGGCTCGGCATAGCGAGACGGCCCTTTGCATCGAGATTGATTGCGTTTGCACCACGAAACACAGGCGCGATCTCCGAATATTATCTTTTTGCGCTCAAAAAACCCACTTCACGCCACTTTCCGCCACTTGCGCACACTATAGGAATGCGCCCACCACACCGTCAAGGCGACTTCTTAAGGAAAACCCTTACAGGACGGAGATTTAGGAGGGGTAACGCAGGAGTTTTGGAAAAATTCGGAACGGTCCTACAGATAAATTCGAACCGACTCAAAAAGATAAGGTTCGAAGTTAAAGTGATTTATGAGGTTTAAGATTTTTTCGGTATTACGAGGAGGATTCTGCGCGAGAAAAAACAGAGGAGGGAAAAGGTGGAGAGTCGATCTGTAAGCCGGGTTCTGTCGAGGACAGTCATTCCTCTACGATGGCCATCACTGGACATCTTTAGCAACCTACCCGGTTCCAGCGCGGGCCACGCCTTGGAACCCTATTTGGTCTTGCTCCGAGTGGGGTTTACCTAGCCACGAACTGTTGCC
>Ga0213828_1001421_pt1 | contig 19618 bp, 15 predicted proteins | sample MC6MC0897MG_FD_180664 | JGI IMG/M metagenome (GOLD analysis project Ga0213828, IMG submission 180664) | Enriched soil aggregate microbial communities from Iowa State University, Ames, United States - MC6-MC0897-MG | ecosystem: Environmental > Terrestrial > Soil > Unclassified | place: USA: Iowa... | reverse complement strand
ACCCCGACCAACCGCTGGTGACCGGCTGCCTGTACCACAAGGAAAACCCGGTGCCGTACGCCTTGCCGGCGAACAAGACGCGCAGCGTGTTCAAAACGCTCAGCTCACCGGGTGGTGGTGGGTACAACGAACTGCGTATTGAAGACAAGAAAGGTGCGGAGCAGATCTACATTCATGCCCAGCGTGACTGGGATGAGAACGTTGAGCACGACCAGAAGATTCGGGTCGGCAATGAACGTCACGACACGGTGGTGAAGAACACCTATACCGAGCTGAAGGCTGAAGAACACCGCACCACGATTGCCGACCGCAAGATTGAAGTCAAAGCCAACGACCACCTTAGCGTGAGCCAGAACCAGCACATCAAACTGGGCACCGCTCAGTTGACCTATGCCGGGCAAGAAATTCACCTGAAGTCTGGCGACAAGATAGTGATCGAGGCGGGAACGGAACTGACGATCAACGCGGGAGGCAGCTTTGTCAAACTCGACGCCGGCGGCATCACCGTCGTCGGGCCGCTGGTAAAGATCAACGCCGGCGGGGCTGCGGGAACAGGTTCGGGGATTGCTATCTTGCTGCCTGTGCTACCGGCGCTCGCGGATAAAGACAAGGCCGGAAGCCTGATGGATCGCGCGCAGGGCAATGCCCGAACGCCTGTCCCGCCGGTCGAGCCGAAGAACCTGCGCTTTGACATTCGTCTGGCTGACCGCCCGGGGGACGGCGCCTTTGCATTGGCGAACACACCGTGGCGCATCATCAAAATGAGCGAGCCGACCTGGAAAAAAATCGGTCGCGTGCCGGAAAGCGACGTCATCGCCAAAGGCGAAACCGATGACGAAGGCAAAGTCACCCTTACCGATGCTGTTCAGAAGAAGCTGTCCCTCGAATACCCACAAAATCCGGAAATGTTCTGGCTGGTATATCCAGGTCAATGCGTTGCGCTCAAGGCACATACCGACACCGGCTGGTCTGAAGAACAGCGTGAACTGCTGGCACTGGCAAGTATGGACTTCAGCAGCGAGCCCCACTCCAACGCCCGTCACGAACAAGCCGGCACAGACAAACTCAGCGCCTTCGAAAACTTGTCACTGACCGACGGCATTGCACTCTTCGACAAATTAAAGGGATTTAAGGCATGAGCAACTTGAACGGCGTTCAGCCCAAGCAACTGAACCAGCTCAACTCAAAAGAAGGCGATGCCTACACCGCTACTTCCGCTCCTGGCTGGTTCATCAAAGGCAATGCCAAATACGGCGAAGCGTTCTCACCTGAGCGCCCGGGCAACGAAGTGAAGTTTTTCACCACCGGTAGCGACTACTTCAAAGATGTCGCCAATGCGATAAAAAACGCTAAGAAATCCATCTTCATTTCCGGCTGGCAGATCAACTACGAAGTGCGGCTGGAGGGCGAAACCCGGCTGTGGGACTGCTTGCACCATGCGCTGCACAAAGGCGCGGCACCGGACATCTACCTCATGCCTTGGCTGTCGCCGAAGGCCGCCGTTGATACCGGTGATCTGGAAACCATGGTGGCCGCGTTTGTTCTGAATGCCGGTCTCGCGAAGAAAAAAGTCTGGTGCCTGCCGGCGATCCAGCAAAGCGACATGGGCACCCTTGGCCTGTTCTTTTCCCATCACCAGAAGATGGTGGTGATCGACAACGAAATCGCCTACGTCGGTGGGATCGACCTCGCCTACGGGCGCCGCGATGACAACAACTTTCGTCTGGCCGCCGAAGGCCGAACCGCCAACGAGTTTTACAACCCGTGCATCCCGCCGATCAAGGAAATCGAAGCCCACAAGCAATACCCGTACATGACCACCGTCGAGTTGATCGGCGCAGCCTTGATGGAGGGTGATGTCTTGAGCAAGGCCCAGCGCAAGCTGGCATGGGCAAAAGATAACAAGATGTTCAACGTGCTGCGGGAAGCCAAGAAAGACGCCGGCGAATGGTTCGCCGAAAAGGGCAAGGACGGCCTGCGCTTGCTCGGTGCGGGTGCTGCGTACTCTACCGGCGGTGTGATCTACATTGCCGAGTTCATCCAGCAACAGTTGACCGGAGACAACCTGGAAGGCTGGAAGAAAAGCTTGCGCCAATGGAAAACCTCGCTCGATGGCGCCGTCGGCACCATTGATCATGAAGTCCAGACGCTGCAAAAAACCGACAGTGCCCTGACTGAACTGCGCCAGGAAGCCAAATCCATCAGCGAGGCCATTGGTGTGGCGCTGAACAAACCGGAGCAAGCCTCGGCCATTCAGCAGCGCGTCGAGAACTGGCTGGTGCGCGCGCAACAGAAAATTCCTGCGGTGACCGCGGTCACTCAGCCGGGTCGCGCCAAGTTGCAAACTCAGGTCACCCGCCTCAAGGGTGAAGTGCAGACCTGGGTAGAGCGCGCTGCTCCGCAGGCGGACAAGTTTCAACAAGACTTGTCCGCCTGGGCTGGCCAAGTCATTAAGTCCGGCGGTCAAATCAGCGAGCAGCTATTGAACGAAGGCAGCGAACTCACCAGCCTGTGGATCCAGCAAACAGGGCTGGGCGCGTTTTATGCCTGGCTCAACAACACGCCAACGCCGATTATCACCGCCAAGGCGATGACGGAATTCGAACAGATCTCCACCCCTTTTGTCCTCTACCTGCACTCGGTTCTCGACCGATTGAGCGATGCTCAAACGGGCCAGCCCTATTCCTACCTGGCCGATCCCGCGACCCGCCTGCTGCCACCCGGCGGCATGATGCTCGACAGCATCAAACAACCGCGCATGCCTTGGCATGACGTGCACATGCGTCTGGAAGGCAGCTCGGTTTATGACCTGTCGCGCAATTTCATTGATCGCTGGAACAGTCTGCAGGCGCGCTTCGACGGCAAAGTGCAGAAGATGCCAAGCGTGCTGACCGGCCTGCTGAAGTTCGCTGACAAGAACCTTGAGCCCGTCCCGTTCAAACCGCACTACCTCGCGCAACCCGAACGTGTCGCACCAAAGGGCAAAATGAGCATGCAAGTACTGCGAAGCGCTCCGCTGCGCATGCAAACCGAAGAACGCCAGGGCGCCAGCAAGTCAGGCGCCAAAGGTCCAGCCTCCGCCCCGACAGGCGTTCAGGCAAATTGCATGCAGGCCATGCTGCAAGCGATCTCGGGGGCGCAGCATTTCATTTACATTGAGAACCAGTTTTTTCAGAGTGCGTATGGCGAGGGGACCAAGGAGTCACCTTCTGTAGTCGATGGACCAATGCAAAGCTTGATGAGCATCTCAGGGTTACCAGGGTACGAAACCTATAAGAAACGGCTACGACTGGACGAAGTGGAAAAGGACCCTAAGAAACTTCACAAAATCAATTATTTCGCATTGGCGGAGATGATACGAAACAAAGAGGCCGAGGCGTTTACTCAGGGCGTCATGCAGGTTTTGACCAATCAGGCGACCGTCGAGAGCTTGAATCTCCTGCAAACACCACAAACCGCCCTGATAAACCCGCTGTGCGAAGCGCTGGCCGATCGAATTGAACGCGCGATCGAAATGGGCGAGAACTTCCATGTCTACATGGTTCTTCCCGTACACCCCGAAGGACCGCTCAACGCGATCAACTTGATGACCCAAGTTCACCTGACGATGCAAAGCATTTCGCTGGGCGAGCAGAGCCTGATAAAACGAGTACAGCGGGCGATGGCGATTAAGGAGCAGATGGATAGAGGGTTCACTGAAGAACATGCGAAAAAAGCAATCGAGTTTGTCAAGGCGCAATCAAACGAACTTAAAGTATACGAAACCATGAAGTGGTCGAAGTATCTGACGCTGTTGAACCTTCGCACATGGGAAAATTTAGATCGGCCAGTTACTGAACAGATTTATATCCACAGTAAATTACTCATTGCTGACGACCGCGTGGCTATTATTGGCAGCGCAAACATCAATGACCGCAGCCAAGTGGGAGATCGAGATTCAGAATTAGCTGTAATCGTGTCTGGCAATATCTCAGCCACAGCAGCAGTCGATGGCAAGAAACAGCATCCTGTTTGCCCTGAAGTAAAAAAGTTACGAGAAAAATTATGGCGAAAGCTGTTTGCTCTGGACGTGAAGGGTCAGGACGTAAAAATCAAACCAGCTACACTCTTAGGCAAAATGATTGACGAACCCGCCGCCCCAAAAACTTGGGAGAGCATACAAGAACAGGCATTGCTAAACTTAACCCGGTACAAAAAAGCTTTCTCTTTCATCCCTAATAATTACGATTCCATTTGGCCAACCTGGATAAAACAAAAAGAAAATACCGCAAAACAAACTACCAACCCGATGGCCAGGGCAAGAGAGTTTATGCCATTTGAAAGCGAATTCTGGAAAAAACCAGTCGCCGACAAAGCGCCCGAAGAAATACTTGGCTTTATCACAGCTCTTCCGGTCAACTGGACAAAAAACGAAAATAATGACTCTGGGTTCAATATGACTATTCTTGCCAAGATAACGCCAAGTATCCAAAGTGAAAATCACGGAAAAATCTTGATCGCATCTGCAGCCAAAACACAAACGATGGAAAACTCCTGATGCGCAACTGTCACTTTTGGCCCATATTTCTAACAATCCTAATGACGGGCTTTCAAAACACCCAAGCTGCTTCTAAGGCTTCATCTGACTCGAGCAAAACAGAATGTCTCGGGCGTACCGTATTTGAAACTCGAGAAGATATTACATGGCACCTGCTTGATGAGCGATGGGACTACTCCGATGGCACCGGCCTTGGCAGTTACTCTCCCGACATTAATCTTGCAGACAAGCAGTTGAGCTATGGAAGCGACCCTTCCGACAACGCATTTCATTTAGTCACTATAGATGTCACTCCAAAAACCACCATCGATACGTTCAATAAACTTGTTCGTAGACACAGCCATGGTTCACTTGAAGCAAAAAAGCGAGTAATACAGGGTGAGATCAACGAAATTTCTTCAGAGATAACTGAAGAATTATCGAAATCAAATCAGGCCAAACACCAAGTGCTCTCCAAAAAAAATAAAGACCTTAATGCGTCACTTGAGAGACTCGACAAAGTAAGTTCAGAGCTCGTTCTACTACCAGCGCTAATAGATCAGTTTGAAGAGCAGGGTCGTCCCACTGATAAATTAGTCGCAGAACTGAAAGCCTACCAAAAAGAATTCGACAGCTACCCTACAGACGAACTCTACGCCGAGCAGTCCTCTTTCGACTTCGGCATGCCAGATGCCTTTGGCGTTCGTCACCCCGACAAACTCATCGTGCTGCTGTGGCGTGACGAGCACATCTACCGCTTCGCATTCGGCCAACAAAGCGACTATTCCGAACACAGAAGCTCGTTCGAAAAACTACTCCCCGCCGCCCGTGACCTGCTCGCGCGGTTCCGTACACGCGCAGAATTTGAGATACCCAAAGAGACTGGCTTTTGCCTGCCCTTCGGCTTCATCGCCGATGATGGCAAAGCCCACTACTCGATCACCATGGCCTGGCATCCCACTGACAATCCGAACCTGCTTTACAGCCTGAGTTTGAGTGACGACATCGGCAAAGCCCTTAATCTGCTCCCGGTATTGACCACGCCGATCATGGGCAACCCATTCCCAAGTGCCGGCGTCATTCAAACGTTCGGCCCTTCAAAAGTGCAAATCGGATCGCGCACAGGAATCATGGGCGGCAAGTATTACAAGCCCACGGACCCGCAAGGCAAAGAAACCGAGGCCACTGAGCGATTCGTCATGACCGCAGGTCTGGCCAACAAGGGATATGAACCGAGCATGGTGTTGAAGGCCGAGAATTACGCTTCAACACAAATCAGAACCTTTGAGCAGAGCAAGGAAGACTTCCTCAACATCCTGAAGAGCTTCCGCCTGCAACCGGGTATGGACAAGCTGACCGGTAAGTGAAAGTAGAATCCGCGGGCGCAAATAGAGCAGATTTTCCGTAAGGGATACTTGGGTAAATCTGCCTCCCCCGCAAACCTGAATGACTCAAGGAAGAACACATTGAACCGTTTTGTTTTTACCCTGCTAGCCGCGCTACTACTGCCAGTTTCAGCTGCCTATTCGCAGGACGACTGCAGCCATATCACCTCAAGTCTGGAAATGGTGCCCTGCTCAGAGGCGGCGAAGAAGGCTGCCGATGCGCAATTGAACGTCAGCTACAAGCAGTTGATGACGCGGCTTGAGTCTGACTATCGAACAGATCCGGCGTTGGGCGCGGAGTACGCGGCGAAGGTCAAGGAGTCGCAACGTGCGTGGCTGAAATTGCGCGATGCGAACTGCCCTTTGGAGGCGTTCGAGATCGAGACTGGGATGCCAGCGCATGTGTTTGCCGTTAACTCGTGTATCGCCAGAATGAGTCGCGAGCGCTCGGCGTATCTGGACAAGATCGTCCCTGCGCTTGCATCCGATGAGAGCGCTTCGACGGCTCCCACCAGCGACGCTTGCCCCTCGGAGGAGTTCGCGCCTTTCCTGACTGCGTTTTCCGCCAACAGCGAATCACAACGCCGTCTGACTGCGATGACGGTCAAGTCGCTGGTGTTGAAACCGGTAGCAGGAAAGGATCGAAGTACCTTTGAGCCTTCGACCTCGGGAGTCAGTGGAGCTACTTTCAACTATCCGCTGATGGCCGCCATCACGCCCGGCAAGACACCTGGAGTCGAGATCGAAGAGGTCGACGACAGTCACGTCAACGTTGTGGATAAAAGGGCAGGCAACAGCAATGTGAAAATCTTCAACTTCTCTCGTCAGGCGTGCTGGGTGCTTGAGGGGATTGAGGATTGGTCGATCAGTGAGAAGGATCTTGTCGCAACAGAGAACCCGGGAATGAGCCGCGCTGAGAACTTCTGTTATCAGCGTGCCGAAGCGTTGGGCGGGCTAGGGTTTCTTGAGCAATACCCGCTGACGGTGGAGTTGATTGAAGCGTCGCTGGAAAATTTTGTCTGTGCTGCAGAGTCGGGTGACGCGCAGGCGAGCCTGTCGGCGGCAAGCCTGAGCCTTTCGCAAATGGCGTCTCAGTTGGAAACGAGCAAGGTAGAGACGTTGTTCAAAGCGGCCTCGAAAATACCAAGTGGCGCGCTGGCCTATGCCACGTTTCTTTGTTCAGGAAACTCCACTGACTATAACGGCCCTTGCCTCCATCCCGAGCAGGCAAAAGAGCAGGTTATTCGTGCTATTTCCATGGGCTCAGCTGATGCGATGAATTATCTGGCCTCGACCTTTGAAGGTGGCGAGTTTGGAGCGAAGGATATGTCCCGGGCGTTAGCCTGTTATCAGATGGCGGCTGACAAAGGTAATCAGTTGGGCATCTTCAACGTGGGGCGATTGGGATCGCAGGGCGCTGAACCTATCAAGGCCAGTCACTGCATCTGAAATGCCGGGTCATGTCTGATGCGTTTTCGCAGTCGTTGAGTCTGAATACGTCCGGTAAAACGTTTAGTTTTTGAGCATCTGACGACCACCATTTTCCTTTAAACTCCCCACCCCCAAGGAATGCGCTCAGGACACGGAATGCCAGCCCCCTCGAACTCCCTTCGCCCCGCGTTAGTGCTCTGGCTATACGCCGCCGCAGTCGTGCACATACTCGCCGGACTCACCCTGACCTGGGCCGGGCATTCCGGTTTACTCGACGGCTACCTGCACACCCTCGAACTCGCATTCTGGGGCGCCGATGCGGTACCTGCGGCCGGCCACGAACAACAAGTCTGGTGGCTCGCGCTGTTCGGCGCGACGCTGCAAAGTTATTCGTTGTACATGCTCGCGTTGGTGCACCTGGGCAATCGCTTGAAAACCCCGGCAGTCTGGGGCTGGTTGAGCGCCGGCATCCTGTTATGGGCGCCGCAGGACATGTGGCTCTCAGCGCAACAACAGGTCTGGTCGCACATGTGGCTCGACGGTTTTGCGTTGCTGGTGTTGTTGCCGCCGTTGTTCTGGCTGTATCGGCATGATCGCCGGAAGCCTCCTGCAGTAAAGACACCGAGCCAATCCAATCCGTTTGCCGTCGGCGCTTTCAAGCGCGTGCTGATCACTGGCGGCACCGGTTTTATCGGTGAGGCCTTGGTCAACCAACTGCTCGACGCCGACCACTCCGTCAGCGTACTGACACGCGATCCGTTGAACGCGGCCAACCTGTTCAACGGCCGCGTTCGCTGCGTGCATTCGCTCAGCGAACTCAGCCACGACGAAGCCTTCGACGTAATCATCAATCTCGCCGGCGCACCCGTCGCCGGCCCGCGCTGGACTCCCAAGCGTCAGGCGCAATTGCTCGCCAGCCGAGTCGGCACCACCGAAGCCCTGATGACCTGGTCGAAGAACGCCAAGCAAAAACCAACGCTATGGATTCAAGCGTCGGCCATCGGCTTCTACGGCGTACGCGATGCCAGCGAAAACCTCGACGAACACGCCAGCAAGGGCGAAGGTTTCATGGCCGAACTCTGCGCGCGCTGGGAAGCCGCCGCGCAACCGGCCACTGAGTTTGGCGTGCGTCAGGTGGTGCTGCGTCTTGGCGTGGTCTTCGGTCCCGGCGGTGCGTTGACGCCGTTGCTGCTGCCATTCCGCCTGGGTTTCGGCGGGCGCATGGGCGACGGTCAGCAGATCATGAGTTGGGTGCATCGCGACGATGTGCTTCAGGTGATCGCGCGGGCTTTCAACGACGACACTCTGCGTGGCACCTACAACATGGTCGCGCCCGAAACGGTCAGTCAGGCGGCGTTCGCCGAGCAGGCCGGCAAGGTCCTCAAGCGCCCGGTGTGGTTGCACATTCCCGCCGCGCCAGTGCGCGCATTGGCAGGCGAGATGGCGCAGTTGTTCTTCGACGGTCAGCGCGTGGTGCCGCAGCGTTTGACCGAGGCTGGCTACACATTCCGTTTTCCTACCCTCGACGCCACTCTGCGCGATCTGACCTGAGGATCGCTCATGAGCAAGCCGTTGATGTACCTGCTGGCCGGCAACGGCAGCGCTGCCGATTGGTGGGATGACGCGCTGCCGCACTTCCAGCGCTACGACGTGGTACCGCTGGAGTTGCCAGGCTTTGGCGCCAACCCGCAGCCACCCTGCGAAGATCTGGCGGACTACGCGCAGACCTTGCTGGCGATGACGCAGAAGGGCAGCGCGATCATGGCGGTCGGGGTCAATGCCTTGCTTGTATTGCATGCGTTGCAGCGTCGGCCCGGGCACTTTTCGCGCAGTGTTCTGTTGGCGCCGGTTGGGGCATTTTTGTGGCAGCGTCGATTGCCGGCGCTGATGTCACCGCTGCCGATCCGCAAGACCATCCACTGGCTGCTGTCGAACAAACCCACGCTGTTCGCGCGCAAGTTTTCCAACCAGACCTGGACGCCTGCGCAGTACCAGCGCATGGGCGCCGGCTATGCGCGCTGCCGTGCGTTTGTGCCACATTGGGATCTGATTCGCGGCGATACCGCGTTGCCACTGCTGGAGTGGATCAGCGATCCGGTCGAGCTGGTTTGGGGCGATCAGGACGCGGTGCTCGGCATCGAGCAAGCGGCGGCGTGGTCGGCGATTCTTGCGCGCGCTGATCTGACCATCAGCCTGAAACCCGGTTGGGGTCATTACCCGTGGATCGACTCGCCCGCGCAGTTCGCGCAATGGCTGGAGTCGGGCGAGCGCGGGTTTGTCGCGCACACCAAGGGTGGGCGTTTGCGCCTGGCTGAACTGGCCCGGCAAGCGGTCCCGGCAGCGCTCACGCTCAACGATTGCAGCGATCCGCGCCTGCCGGCATTTCTCGCTGCTCAACCTGATGTGACCTGGGCGGTGCGCTCCTCCAGTTACGGTGAAGATCAGGCCGATTCGGCGAATGCCGGTTTGAGCACCACCTATCTGCGCGAACCGACCGCCAACGTGCCGAAACGCATCGCCGAACTGGCGGCCGAAGGCGTCGAGGAAGTGGTGGTGCAGCGCTTCATTAAGCCTGTAGTGTCCGGGATCGCTTTCGTGCGACATCTCTCAGTAGAGCTGGAATGGGTTGAAGGCCATCTCGAATCGCTGGCCGACGGTCACGTCAGCCCCTCACGGGCAACGCTTTCGCGGCTCGGTGATGCGTGGCGAAGTGGCACGTTCACGCCATCCCACGGCTTGACCGAAGATCTGCTCTGGCGCTTTCTGCAAGACGTGTTGCGCGTGTTCCACTACGTGCCCGGCGACGTCGAATGGGCTTGGGATGGCTCGCAATTGTGGTTGCTGCAATACCGGCCGATCAGCGATTACGGCTGGCGCAGACACCTGACCGCCGCGAATATCGCCGAGATCCTGCCGCCGCAACCGAGCGTACTGGTGGAATACGCCCAGCGCCGCGCAGCCGCGAGTATCCCGGCGATCATGGCGCGTTGGGATGCGCGGGTGTTGCAGGACAACGAACCGTTCACCGCCGTGTTCGGCGGCGCGTCCTACATCAACAACGACCTGTTCCTCGCCCGACTCGCCGACTGGGGCATCAGCGCCAGCAACTATGCCGGTGAAGTCGGCGGCGCGACGCCGCATTTGCCGTGGCAGCCGCTGAAGATGCTGCGTTCGTTGCCGCTGTTTTTGCGTATGCAACGCAGGGCCCGCAGCCATTTGCTGAACCTTGAAAATGGTTTGCAGCGCTTTGATCGGGAGCTGGCCGAACTCGTCGCCCAAGCTGCCGATGGCCAACAACTCGCGGACTGGTTCACCCGGTTCTACGTGTTCGTCGTGCAAGGCAATCTGTGCATCGCCACAGCGCTGGCGAGCAGCGGCGGTGATTGGCTGGGCCGCCCGCCGACCGCTTACGACAATCTTGAAAACAGTCCGCATCGATTGCCGTGGGAAACCGATCCGGCTACACCTCGACCCGCGTTGAGCGAACTGCCGCTACAGCCATTCCCGCAATGGTCAGGGCTGATCCGCTTCGCGCATTCGACCGGCCTGCCGGGCCTGCGCGGTTACTACCTGCAAGTGCGCGAGTGGTACCGCGACAACCTCATGCGCATCTTCTTCCGTCTGCACCACGCCATGCCGCTGGCGGATCGCGAGCACTGGTTCGCGCCGCATCCGGACGTGCGCACCCGCGATGGCAGCTTCTGGCAGGACGGTCGCGAAGGTGCTGAGCAGGCCACCGGGTTCATGATTTATCCGGGGCAGGTGCAAGGCATCCTCGGCGCCGACATTCTGCTCGAAGACACCCTCGATCCTGGGCGACATGCGCACTATCAAACAGCGCGGGCGGTGATTGCGCGGATGGGCGGACGCTTGTCGCATGGCTCGACTTTGTTGCGCGAATTGCGCAAGCCGTCGGCGGTGATACCGCAGGTGGATTCGGCGTGGGTGGGGTGTGAGGTGTTGTATCGGGATGGTGAGTTGCAATTGATTAATTCGAAGGATACGAAGTGAAACGATTGCTGGTGTTAGTTGTGAGCTGGTTGCCGATAGCGGTTATGGCGGCAGATGTTTGCAATCAGGAAGCTGACTCAAAATATTTCTTATCGCAATGGTCGCAGAGCAGTGAACATCCGGAAGACATACTTTCCAGTCTCGATGGAAAAGAATTTTCTATCGATCCGGGCCACGTGGTTTTTCGCGGCGATCTAAATGGCGATGGCATCGAAGACTTCATCTTCAATTCCCGCGTCGGCATTGGCTCATCAATGGATAGCACATTCGCCTTCCTGATCCAGTGCCGTGGTTATTTGAGGTATTCGGGCGGCGATTACTTCGCCGGGGTCAAAGTTCTGGACGGCCCAGCCAAGGGGGGAGGTGAGTTCAAGGACATCGAGATCTACTCCTACATCAGGGACAAGCGCGGGCGGATTCGCTACAAGGGTGAAAAGGCCATGACCCGGCCACATCTGTGGCAATTCGACCCGCAGACACAGCGTTACGAAGGGCAGGCTGAGTAAGCCGACGGTCCCCGCTGCATTTACGGAGTTACTACGTGAAAGGATTTTCGGTTCTTCTCGGCAGCCTGTTATTGGCTGCCGCATCCATGGCATTCGCTGCCGATCCAACTTTCAAGGATTACACCGTCACGCCAGTTTTCACCGGCCCCAACCATAAGCTGGTGCCGCAAGAAAACAGCAGCCCAATGATGGATCAGGCACGGGTGCAAGCCCTGAAAGGCAAGGTCAACTTCGCCGGCCATTACATCCTTCACAGGCTCGGCTGTGGCGGCAGCGCGATTTGCGGCGAAGTGCTGGACGCCCAGACCGGTGAAGTGGTTGGCGGTCTGCCGAATGCTTACGACGGCAGCACCTTCGGCATGGTTTACCAGCCCGACAGCCGCTTGATTATCGTGTCCGGCATCACGCTCGACGGCGAAGAAGATGCGCAGGGGAATGCTTTGGAGAGCGGCAACCGGGATCGTTACTACGAGTTTGTGAGCAACGAATTCCGGCTGCTGAGCATGACCGACGTTGAATCGTCGCCGATGGATGAGGAGTGAGTGGATGAACCGGTTTTTCATTCGGCCTGTGCTGATTGCGCTTTCGCTTTTACCTCATTCACTGCCCGCGACTGCCAGTGAAGGGAGTTGCTACGGCTACCTTACTGAGCTTGTCAGGAGCAGCGATTTTCCGTTTCGTTATGTCGGCAAGGACAAGGTCAATTTGCTGATCGATGAGGACGACGGTGAAGTAGTGCGCGCTCAACTGTTTTTCGACACCGACGGCAGCGGCACGATTGGCTGGATCAAATACACCCTGGCTACCCACGAATTACTCAACACCTCGGCCGAGTTGGATGAACCGGTGGCGTTGTCATTCGACGCCAAGTTTGCGGACGGCTATGCAAAGTGCCTGACAAAACAAAAGGCCGGCTAACGGCGAAAAGGATTTGCTATGACCAGCCTTAAGTGGGTGTTGATGATCGGCAGTTTGTTCAGCGCTACCAATGTCTTCGCCGTTGACCCGCCAATAGTGGGAGCCGTCGGAAACACAGTGACGTTCCAGGCAAAAAAATGGACGTCACCCGTCGTGGAATCTACCACTGCCTGGTTCACCGCGAATGGAAAAACGTTCCCATTGTTCCATGCCGGCATTGCTGCCCAGGCTTATCCTGAGTGGCTCAGCCCTGACCAAAAATTTCTACTGGCGACTGCGGTGGAGTACGGCGTAGTCACAGGTGAGAACGGTGAGGAAATAGCGACATCACAAGGGCATTGCGATGTGATCTCGATGGAAACCGGTTGCGTGCTTGCTGAGAGTTACGAGCGGTTTTGTGAGGGAAAATGGGTAGGCAAGCAATGGGTTTCCGAAGAGGGCGGGGTGCTCAATCCTGTCTTGGAGACTAAGTCACCCAGGGACCTGCTGAAATATGCTTCGAGTATCGAGCCGGCACAGTCCCGAGCAGAGTCCATCGAGTGGAGCCTGAGCTTTTTAAGCCCGGAATCCTACATGGCGTGCCATCCCCCGGCGCAAAATGTTCAGGCTTACAACGACCTTGGTTTCTACTTGGCCGAGGGCGGCAACGATGAGTTGGCGCTGAAGTTTTATCGCGGCGTTGAAGCTGTCGGCAAACGCACAGTGCTGATGCTGAACATGGCTGATTCACTCTGGCGACTTGATCGGCAAGAAGAAGCGCAGCGTTATTACCGCGAATACCGCGACGCGATGAGTGCCGCCGGTAAAGCGCAGAAGATTCCGCAACGCGTCGTTGAGCGATCTGAAATTCAGGGACTGAAACAGTGAATATGTTCTTCCGCTTTATCGTGTTGAGCCTTGGGCTGCTATCCACTTCATACGCGCTTGCTGCGCCCCAAGTCCTCAAGGAAATTCCGGCTAGCTTGCTGGGTGATGCATCACGGCAAAAGGTGTTTGTTCTGACAGGGGATGCGGACGAGGCCTCCAACCGGTTGTTGATCGCGCCGGTGCAGGCACGTAATGAGGAAATTTTGCTCGATACGTCGAAGGCGCTGCCTCTGATCAAGAGTCAGTACTCGTCCGCTCTTCAGGGTGTCTTCAGCGTCCATGTACTCAAAGGTCGCCCCGGCGTCATGACTGTCATTGATCCGCAGTCTGAGGAAGCTGTCGTCAAGCAGCCGTTCATTGAGGCAGGGGATTACATCGCGCTGGTAACCAGCGAAGAAGATAACGCGGTTTACAACTTCAACCTGTTGTTCGCCTTCAATAGAGGTTCAAAGCAGTTTGAGCTGAAAGCTCTGCTGGAAGTGGCGAATAACGACTCCTGTGACCGGTCGCTTGTCAGCGTAGTGGAGTTGCCGGTGCAGACATTGGGCCCCATCACTCTCGCTTCTTTCGATGGGCGGGAAGCGCTGCAGAAGCTGCAGGTTGCTCGTACTGGCAGTATTGAGGGCGTCAGAAAGAAATTGATGACCGTCGATTCGGCTGATCTGCTGAATATGGCGCTGGCAGCCTACCGAAAGGGTGATGACTTTTCCTTCAAGGATACGATGAGCTACGCGTTGATGGGCGGTGGCTCGCATGACACTTGTCCCCCGGATAGCTATATCGTCGCAAAGTACTACTACCCGCAGCGTCCCGGCTGGTCCAACGACCTTGGGTTTTTACTGGGCGAGGCGGGTTTCTACGCTGAGTCGATTGAGTTGCTCAATGCAGTGATTGCCAACCACCCAAACAGGACGGTTGCTTACCTGAATCTCGCTGACAGTTATTGGGCCGTGAACGATAAAGAGCGGGCGGTGGCGGCATACAAGCAATACTCATCGCGAATGTCTGAAGCGGGAAAAGCTTCGAAAATCCCGGCGAGGGTGGGGGAGCGCAGCGCTGTGGCGCCCGAGGCGTGACAAGAGCTCGTTGAGTTGCTGTAACTGTGTGTTCTGTACCCATGAACCGCTAAAGGAATGTTCGGTTTGAAATTTTCGTCTGCATTGTTTTCCGCGTTGCTCGCTTTCGTTCCTCTGGCGGCTCATAGCGAGGTCACGACCGAGGTTTTTTGCTTCCGCTCCTACGAAGGCAAACCCATAAATTTTGAATTCAGAACCTACTACGACTCTGTCGCCAAGTGGAGCGGTGCTGGCGTCAAGTACAGCAAGTCGAAGAAGGCCATCACTCTGGTTCATCGCAATACTGAACAAGAGGAATTGGTCTATGGCCGGCCCTACCAGTACACGACAACTTGGGTAGAAGTAGTTGATGGCGCACTGACAGGTGAGTATCAGATGGTCACTCAGGGTGGCCGGGTTGATGCGATGTCGTATACGAATTACAAATCCGCAAAGAAGTATTCGTTTGAAAACGATTACAACATGGATTCGAAACCTGAAACAGGTTGCCAATGGTGAGGCGGGGAATATTCGGGAAGGGGACTTAACCTCCCTTTATGGGTAGTAAATCTCGTCTCGCCGATGCGTGATGAGTCAGCGACAGGGATAAAACCTGCGGTTTGCTTCGATCAGATAATCAATGTCGGGGTGTTTCCGGCGGCTATTCAAGAGCTTTCAAATATCGCTACTCTCTCGACCTTCAAAATTGCCATTGATTATCCATGCCCAAGAATCAAAGGGGCGGGTGGCGCCGCCAGACAGGGCGATCCAGTCAAATTTCGAGACCCGAGAGGTTTCCATGAAAAAGTCCAAACATGAACCTAAGCCTATGATGGCTGCCCGGTTCCAAGCTGAAGCTCGTGAAGTTTTGGCCAAGCGTTCCGATAAGCGCAGCCGCTTTCTGGATGTTGCTCTGTCCAATGGCAGTGATTTCGAGCCTGTCGGTCGCCTAGCTGGCTGAAGGTTCCGGATTCTCAAAAAAGCTGCCGTGATTGGCAGCTTTTTTTCGTCTGGGTTTTTACAGGTAGTTGCAGAAAGGGGACTTAACGTCCCCTTTTTTCATCCGCAAATCTCGCTACGGCTTGGCTGCCACGCTTCGCACTTCAATCTGGTCGAGCGTCCCTTCCACCATCAATCTCACCCCGTCCGCCATTCTGCTAAGGGCCAGTGCCACCGAGCGGCGGGAGCCGTGGAGGTCGTCGGCGAGGTCGCAGGCGATGACGCTGATGGACAGGAGGTCTTCGGAGGCGTTGGCCATGAGGGCTTCGGCGTCGGTGCCGGGGGAGAGTTTGAAGAGGCCGTTCTCACGTTTGGGGTGTGGTTCGACGGCTGGTTTGAAATGGTGGTCGAGGGCGCGCTCGGCGGCTTCGTGGAATTTCTTTGATTCCAGGGTTTCGTAGGGCGAAACGTCTGGATTCTCTGGGGGATTGGGTGTTGGTTTGATCATGGTGCAGCTTCCTGAAGTTATGGGGCCGACACCAATTCGCTTTGCACTTCGAATAGGTGGCAGCTGTGCGTAGGTGTGCAAGACCGGTTCAGGAACCCGGCAGACCCGAAGGTCTCCGACGCACAGCCGCCATAACGATCGGGAGCATAGGAAAACGCTCGGCGAAACGCCACTAACGATTGTGCACCTGAACCGGACTTGCACGTCCGTATCACCGATTTTGCGGCGACACACAGAGCCTATCGATAGCCGGCCAACTCGCCTAGTTCATGGACAGCACCGCACCTTGCAGGAAATTTCCCATAGATTCGCGGGCCGGAAGATCAAAAGATCGCAGGCTTCGCCGGCTCCTACAGGGATGTGTTTCAACAGGTGTAGGAAAGGTGAGTGGTGAGACGCCGAGCGTCTCGGGATGCATTCCCACGCGCAGCGGGGTAACGATCAGTGGGCGAGCGCTGAATCGTGACTTGGCAGTCATCGTGCGGGAAATGGTCCGCATCCTCTTCCAACAGCGGCAGATACTGGCGTTATCGTCCGAATCCCTTACACTGCCCCGGCCGTTCATTTTCCTTTTGAGGCTGTGCGCATGAAATTTCGTTTTCTTCTGTGGATGATGGGTTTGTTGATGGGTAAGGCCAGCCGGACAAATCCTGCGTTCCAGCAGCAGTTGGGTGACAAGGATCTGGTGTTTCAGCTGCAGACGCTGGATGGGAAAGTGGCGCGGCATTTCGTGGTCAAGGATCAGCGCATCACCAGCAAGTCTGGCGTGGTGGCGGAGCCGGCGTTTGCGATTGCGTTTAAAGATGCCGGTTATGGCTTTGCGACGATGCAGGCGAAGAACAAGCAGTTGGCGTTTATGCAGGGGATTCAGGACAAGTCGATCCAACTGAAGGGTAATCCTGCGCTGGTGATGTGGTTTCAGGGTTTGATGAAATATTTGAAGCCGAGGAAGGCCAAGCCTAAGGCGTGAAGCGCCATTTTTTACAACGCGGTCAGTAATTGGTTTGGCTCGATAGGTCGGTCAATTGGCGCGTAATACCACGAACACCTGTCAGAAGTGACAGGTGTTTTTGTTTGGATGTTGAGGCTTCATAGGGATCGTCCAGCAGTAAAGGGACTTATCCGGATTGGAGAGTTATCCACATGACCCTACAAGCAGGTGAGCTTGATTCAACATTCGCCAATGACGGCATACTCAATTGGGAGTTTCCTGAGTTTGTCAGCATTACTCCGCAAGCTGTCCTTCCTCTGCCTGACGGTCGGCTGCTCGTCGTGGCGAATGAGTCAAACATGTTCCCTGGCTTCGTAGTCGCAAGGCTAACTGAAAAGGGACAGCTTGACGTTGGCACCGGGTTTGGCGAGAACCAGCAAGGTTTTGCGCGGATTTTGACCGGGGAAAAACTTTTATCAGGGAAATTGGGCGCAAGCTTGCTCGGTAATGGTGGGGTGCTGATTACAGTCGATTACATTTCGCGGCCGCCGAGTTCTGAAAGCGGTTTCGTTGCGATCCAGTTACTGCCGGACGGCCGACTCAACGATAAGTTTGGTGAGGGCGGCGTGGTTACCTTTCCGTACGGTTCAGTACCCGTAACACTAAGTCGAGCGGCCACGGCTGCACGCGCACGCCAAAATGTATCTCGAGATATTGAGCCTGCTGTTCAGAGCACGGCCAATTCAGGAGCGTCCGGTATTGAGTTGCCAGACAGAAAATTTGCCTTGGTCAGTTTTGGCCGTGATCGCTCTACGGGGCAAGCCAAAGGTCTGGTCATGCGACTCAACCCTGATGGCAGTTTTGACGAAACCTTCAACAGAACCGGTTCGGCCACTGTTGAGCTGGCTGAGTTGGGTCCGGCAGGTGATAACCACGCCCGTGGAGTGGCTGCTCAACCAGACGGTGGCTTGGTGGTGTATGGCGACTTTCATGATGAAGGCACCTTCGGTGCCTATGCCGTGCGCTTTACAAAAGATGGAGTGCGGGACGACAAGTTTAAGACGGCCATTGTGTCCTCTGATCGGCTGCCGATTTTCCGCGATATTGCCGTGAGGAAAAGGGACGGAATCATTGCTTTAGCAGGAGGCCAGATCGGTGGAAGTTTCCAAGGTGAAGGGGTGATTGTCGTACTCACTGCGGATGGCTTTCCTCACCCTCTGTTCAACAATGGCCAACCGTTATTTACCAAGGTTGTGCCTGAGATTGGCCAACAATGGTCGAGCTGCGCCTTTGGCGACGCGGATGAAAGCAAGTTGATTGTCGCTGGCACCAGTGGTGGAACGTATGCTACTGATGAGATGCACGCCGTCTGTGCACGTTATCGTCTTACCGGCGAGCTCGATTCGACATTCAACGGTAGTGGGTGGGTATCTTTTGATCAGGCCGAGAAACTCGAAAATAGTTTGGATCTGCACGTCACCGCGCAAAATAAAATCGTCATCTGCGGTGAGTATTGGAAAGACCGGTTGAGTTTTCCTACAAGCGGATGGATAGCACGTTTCATTGCCTGATGAATGAACGACGCTGTAATGGCCGCTCTCACGAATAAGAATGTTCCGTGAGAGCGGTTTCTTTATGCCTGGCTGAACTGCGAGGCCAGTTCGCGCAGCAGCACTTCAGCCTCAAGGACTTTGCTGACAACGTCATTGGCTTTGTCGCGAGTCAGGCCAACGCGTTCGAGCAGCGCATCCGGAATGTCTTCATCCGGCCCAGAGCCAATTCCGCGGCTGCGCAGCAAGCGCACGGCCAGGCAGACGAGGTTCGGGTATTCGGCGTAGGCGCCGTCGTAGCTTGGGTCGTGCTGGAAGCGCAGGGCGGTGGCCAGTTCATCGGGCATGTCCCAGTAGCGCATCAGCCACGAGCCGATCTGTTCGCGGCTGATACCGAGCAGGTGTTGCTCGATGTAGCTGTGGCACAGGTGCGGGTTGACCTCCAGGTGGCGGCAGATCAGTGAGAAGTGCGGCGGGAACACGTGGGCCAGCAGCAGGTAACCGAAGTTGTGCAGCAAACCGGCCAGATAGGTCAGGCCGGCTTCCGGGCGCTGGGCGCGCGGCATGGCGCGGGTCAGGCCTTCGATGACGGCGGCGGTGTAGATCGATTGTTGCCAGTACGGCGTGGTGTGTTGCGGGTGGTCTTTGGGCAGGCTTAAGGTCTTGCCGAGGGCCAGGCCCAGCGCCAGATTGATCACCAGATCGAAGCCCAACACGCGAACGATCGCGTCTTCCACCGAACGGATCTTGCCCGGCGAGGCGTAGTACGGCGACGCCGCCCAGCTCACCACTTGTGCGGCCAGTGCCGGGTCGGTTTCGACCACGCCGGTGATGTCGTCGATGGTGGCGTTGGGGTCGACGCGCAGCTTGATGATTTTTTGCGCGGTTTCAGCCAGCGGCGGAATTTCGATGGTCGCTTCCAGACGCTGCTGGATACGCCGCGCGGTGAACGCTTGCACGGCCTGGGTGATTTCCTCGCGGTCATCGTCCGGGCGGTCGAG
>Ga0213828_1001415_pt1 | contig 19760 bp, 20 predicted proteins | sample MC6MC0897MG_FD_180664 | JGI IMG/M metagenome (GOLD analysis project Ga0213828, IMG submission 180664) | Enriched soil aggregate microbial communities from Iowa State University, Ames, United States - MC6-MC0897-MG | ecosystem: Environmental > Terrestrial > Soil > Unclassified | place: USA: Iowa... | reverse complement strand
GGGCAGCAAGGCGTTGAGCGCCAATACTGGGAGATTTCAGCTGAGTTGAGCCGCCGTTTCGTCCCGTATTTTCGGGCCGGGAGGATAAGCGGTTGAAAGTGTAGAGAAATATTTTAGATTTACGCTTGACGCATCTGCATTCCAGGTGAATAATGCGCGCCACTTGGCTACATAGCTCAGTTGGTTAGAGCATAGCATTCATAATGCTGGGGTCCGGGGTTCAAGTCCCTGTGTAGCCACCAAGTACTAAAAACGGCTTACCGAAAGGTAGGCCGTTTTTTTATGCCTCGAGAAAAGTCTCGGTAATCTGTTACTTCAAAATATCCTTCTCTTCGTTGCTCGCTTTGGTCGCTGCCTGTGCGATCAGGGCGTCGAGCATCTGCGCAATGACCTTCTGTTGGACCTTCGAAAGTTCATTGATGGACTGCAGCCGTCGATACCACGTCGAGGTCAAGCTGCGTCTGGGCGTCTCCGTGTACGAGGGAACCCCGAGCAGGTCTTCAACAGGCACGCGCAGCGCAAATGCCATCTTCACCAGCGTCGTGACCGGCATGCTGCGGGTGCCCTCCTCGTAGCCCTGAAAGGTTTGCCGGGAAAGACCTAAAGCCCGTGCAAACCGAGTCTGTGTGATCTCGTGCACTGTGCGTAAGTGAGCAATGCGACTGCCCATCGCCACCAGAAAATCGCGATCCTCATTGGAAATACTCATGACAATGGCCGACTGAAAATAGAGTTGAATGGCAACGGACTCATCCTTTTCATCTGAAATCCATCCTGGAAAAAACGATAGAAACCATCCTCAGGTAAAGGCGCGTAAGTTGTCGACCTGAAAAATCTGTAGGGAAAATTCAGACGCACCCGCCATGCAAAGCGAAAGACTACAAGCACGAAACACCCCGGGGTCATCTGAATCAATCGCCAATCAACAGTCTGAGAGAGCGCTGTAGGAAACGGGTCCGATTCAGGTACGAATTGGATTTTTCGTAAAACCACCCGCCTGAAACTCACCCCATCGGTTTGCCCGAATCCCCCATTGACCGACAAGCTTCCCTGGCTCGATTCAAAGCCATACAGGGAGTTGGCATGGCTCGATTCAAATCTCTCTTCGATGAAGATTGGCCTTGGAAACGTCCGAGATGGAACGGCTCGTGGGCCGCTTGGAATCCGCCTCCCCCTCCGGAGCCGGTGTACGTCGAAAAGGATGAATGGCCAACGCCCAAGCCCCGCGAAGATCAGGTGTTCGCCAAGTCCTGCACTGTGGATAACTGGTGCCGAACGGACGCCGGTACGGCACTCGAACCCGCCAGCAACTTCGGCAAGGTCATGGTCGCCGGCGCCATGCTCTTGCCCTCTGCCAGCACCGCTGTCGCGACAGCGATAGGCGCCGATCTGGCCTTGGGGCGTGTGGCGGGCGGCGGGCGGCGGGCGGCGGGATTCTGCAACAGCGCCTCAACTGGGCAATTCGCGGCGCTGCTGGGCCGGCCAGCGTGTTCGTCCTCGGGATGCTGCCGACCCGCATGGGCGACGGCACGCTGCACACCGACGAACAACTGCGCCGCATGAGCCACGCTCCCACTCGTGTGCGCTTCCAGTTTCGGCGTGATGCCGAAGGGGTCATGCAGGTTTACGGTATCCACTCCGGCGCTTCGGGCGATGACTCGGTGCGTACAGTCAAAGTCGAGTGGAACAGCGACAAGACTGCGATGGAGGCCAAGCTCAATGGCATCACGATTTTGTGGACGCCGCAACGCGGGCCCCTAGGATCAATGCCGCCGCTGGTTTATCCCGAACACGGCGAGCAACTGAGCACGATCCTTGTTCACCCGATTCCAGAAAACACTGATACCCAGATAGAAGGCCTGCCCGGCAAGGACATTACTGCCGAGGATTGTATTCTGGTGTTCCCGGCGGACACGGGGCTTAAGTCGCTGTATGTGGTGTTTTCGAAACCGGCCAGACTGACGCCGGGTACGGTGACGGGGGTTGGTGAGGATGTATCCGGGGTATGGTTGGAACATGCCCGGACTGGATCTGGCGCACCAATCCCAACCACTATTGCCGACTCACTGAGAGGGCGCGAATACTCTACTTTTGATTCATTCAGACGAGCCTTCTGGACCGCGGTCTCGAGAGATGGTGCGGTAGCCGGGCAGTTTAGCGATGACAGCTTGGAACGTATGCGCAACGGGAAGGCACCGCGAGCTCGCTTGATGGATACGGCGGGCAAGAGGATCTCTCACGAGATTCACCATGTGGAACTGATATCCGAAGGCGGCGAGGTCTATAACGTTGATAACCTGCGGATCCACACGCCAAAAAATCACGTCGAATTACACCAAGAATAGGGAACAGCATGAGCGATCCATTCATCAAGCGCAGCTTTTCGGACTACACCGAACATGACTTCGTTGAATTCGTGGACGAGATTAGAAAAGAAGATAAGGCGCCCACTGATGAGCGTGCAGATGTTTTAGTGCGGCACTTCAACTCTATTGTTGGACATCCAAGCGGGATGGACCTTATTTACTATCCAGAACCCGGAGCTGACACGTCGTCCGCTGGTATAGCTCGTACAGTCGCAGCATGGCGTGCAGCCAACGGACTGCCTGGTTTCAAGCAATAGGTATCGAACGCAAAATATGATCTCTCCTTTTACCAAAAACAGTATTTCGGAGTACACCGAGGCAGAATTTCTGCGTTTTATGCAGGAGTTTCGAACAGCCAATAAAAATGCTTCTGACGATGTGCTTGACCCGATGTTAGATCACTTTTGCAGCATCACCGAACATCCAGATGGAACGGACTTGATCTACTACCCAGAAGATGGGGCAGATAACTCCAACGAAGCAATCATCGAAACCGTGAAAAAGTGGCGAGCAGCGAATGGACTTCCGGGCTTCAAGCAATAGGTATCGAACGCAAAATATGCTCTCTCCTTTTACCAAAAGCAGTATTTCGGAGTACACCGAGGGCGAGTTCGTCGCGCTGCTGGAAGAGCTCGCCAAAGAAGATGAAGAAGCTGAGAACCATGATCGTGCTGACATGCTGCTGTTGCACTTCGAGAAAATCAGTGAGCACCCAGCAGGTTCGGACCTGATCTACTATCCAGAGTCTGGAGCGGATAACTCCCTCGAGGGTGTAACGCGAATTGTGAAAGACTGGCGAGCGGCGCAGGGATTGCCAGGGTTCAAGGGTGCTTAACAACTCGCCGCTTCATAGAGACGCGTCGCCCGATCAACAGCCGGGACCTGAGCAGGTTTCCACGACTTCGATAAATTACGGGTTAGCACGCCAAGAACTTACTTATTTTTTAGCGGAAGTGACAACTTGGCCAAGAAAATTTCTGACTATAGGGAAGAGCAATTTATTTATCTGCTGCAGCAAATATTCATATCCAACACGGACGGTACGTCAGAGACAGTGCTGGCGGATATGTTAGATAACTTCAGTGAGCTGGCCGAACATCCCGCGGGCACTGACTTGATCTATTGGCCAGAGGATGGGGCGCAATGCTCCCCTGAAGGCATAACGGCGACCGTAAAAGAATGGCGCGCCGCGAATGGACTGCCTGGGTTTAAGCAATAAGTACTAATTTACACCTCGAGATGATCACCGAACTTGTGGCGAGGGGATAAAGCTCCTCACCACAACGCTATGTCTGACCTACTCACGACAGGGCTAACAACCCCTTCGCCCAAATCTGTCGAGTGCGCAAACCGACCATTGCGCGCCAATCCGGATCAGCCGGGTAAAACTGCTCCAACAGATTCAACTTGATCCCCCTCCCCGTCGCGTCCAGCGGATCGCCATGCAAATGCAGCCAATGGTCATCGCGCAAATGCCGATGCACATCCGGCCCCGGATACGTCCCGCACTCGATCACGAACGGCATCAGTTGCACGCTCGGCAACGCATTGAGCAACGCCTGCGAGGTGTACCCGGTAGCCGTCGCTGCCACACCGGTTTCGCTCAAGGTGTCGGCGCCGGTGTGCAGGGTGTAAAGCCATGGACCATAAATCGCCTGGGCTTGCGCGAATGCCGGGTACGGCGCCTGGGTGATGGTCAGCAACATCGGATGACCGTACTCACCGGCGCCGGTGTGCAGGTCGAAACACATCACGGTTTCAGCGCCAGCCAGATGCGTTTCGATGATTTGGTGCAACGTGCGGTTCGACCAACTCGGCGCACGGCCACCATAGAACAGTCCATCGGGATGACTGTGCTGACCGCCCTCGACAATCGACATCACTGCCGGCCAGCCGTGTTCGTTGATTTGCGCATCGAGCAAGGCATCGGCGCGTTGGCGCTCAGGGCCGTGCAAATCGGTGCAGGCGTAGATTTCGTGGAGTGCGGCGTACGCGCGGTTATCCGGTAGCGGCCCGGTGAAATCGAGGTGATTGCGGTTGAGGTCGATGTTGTCTTCGTTGACCCGGCGCAACCACGCCGTGCCCCATGGGTTGATCAGGTGAACCATGACCACCGCGACATCCTTGGGCAGTGAGCCGGGTTCGAAGGTTTTCAGCCAATCGATCTGGCAATCCGAGCCGTAATAACCCTCGACGCCGTGCGTGCCGCTGAGCGCTACCAGTCGGCGCTTGGCCAGGGGATCGCCGAGCACGGCGACGTCGGTGCTCAGCGGTTCACCGAAGGGGCCGCAGCGTGGATGTGCGTAGGAGGTGAGCGTGGCGCCGGCGGCATTAGCGGCGGCGAGAAACTGTTCGCGTTGATCGCGGTAGCTGGATTCGGTGGGGAACTCGCTGTGCATGTTCGGCCTCTGGTGATTTTTTTGCCTTGACCTATGTAGGAGTGAGCCTGCTCGCGATAGCGTCATCACACCCAACATCATTGCTGACTGACCCACCGCGATCGCGAGCAGGCTCACTCCTACCGGGGACGTGTGCAATAGGTCGATTGAGGTTGACCCTAGCGAACATCCGCCCCGAAAAGAAAGACAAAAATGCCCACCGGTTTGCGTCGCGACCGGGCGGTCGATAAAGTCCCTGAGACTTTTAATCCACGGACGGAGAGCCCGCGTGTTTTCAGCCTTGCCCTTAAGCCGCTTTCGCCTGCCTGCCCTGACGCTGATCATCAGCGCCCTGACCCTCACCGCCTGCAATGCTCCGCCCTCTTCGACCTTGCCGCTGGCACCGGAAGCCGCGTCCGGTTACCGCACCGACCTGCAAACCCGTCACGCCAGCCAACACATGGCAGCGGCTGCCAACCCTCTGGCTGCTGAAGCCGGGCGCGAGATGCTGCGTCAGGGCGGTTCGGCGATTGATGCGGCGATTGCGATGCAAGCGGTGCTGACGCTGGTTGAGCCGCAGTCTTCCGGGATCGGCGGCGGCGCGATGATCGTGTTGTGGGACGGCAAACAGGTACGCACGTATGACGGTCGCGAAACCGCACCGGCCGGCGCCACCGAGAAGCTGTTCTTGCGTGCCGATGGCCAGCCGATGGCGTTCCCGCAGGCGCAGATCGGCGGTCGCTCGGTCGGCACGCCGGGCGTGTTGCGCGCGCTGGAAATGGCGCATAAACAACACGGTCGCCTGCCATGGGCCAAGCTGTTTGAACCGGCGATTAAACTGTCCGAGCAAGGCTTTGCCATTTCGCCGCGCCTGCATTCGCTGCTGGAATCAGATCCGGTGATCCGCAAGTCACCCGACATGGCCAAGTACTTCCTCAATGCCGATGGCAGCGTCAAAGCCGTCGGCACGCGCCTGCAAAACCCGGCGCTGGCCGCGGTGCTCAAACGCATCGCCAATGAAGGCCCGGATGCGTTGTACAAAGGCCCGATCGCCGAAGAAATCGTCGCCAAGGTGCAAGGCCACGCCAACCCCGGCAGCCTGTCGCTGAACGATTTGCAGCGCTATCAGGCCAAGGAACGTGCGCCGCTGTGCACCGATTACAAACGCTGGCAGGTCTGCGGCATGCCGCCACCGTCGTCAGGCGGGATCGCCGTGGCGCAGATTCTCGGTACGTTGCAGGCGCTGGAAACCCGCGACCCGCGTCTTTCCCTGACACCGCTCAAACCGGTGAAAACCGACAAACCGGCTGGCATCGAACCGGCGCCAGAGGCTGTGCATTTGATCGCCGAAGCCGAACGCCTGGCCTACGCCGACCGCGCGCAATACGTCGCCGATACCGACTTCGAGCCGGTGCCGGTCAAAGGCCTGCTCGACCCGGGTTACCTGGCCAGCCGCGCCAGCCTGATCGGCGAACGCAGCATGGGCAGCGCCAAACCGGGAACACCGCCGGGCGTGCAGGTTGCCTACGCGCCGGACCGCTCGCCGCTACGCATCTCCACCTCGCAAGTGGTCGCGGTGGATGATCTCGGCGGCGCCGTGTCGATGACCACCACCATCGAAGCCGCATTCGGCTCGCACCTGATGGTTCAGGGCTTTCTGCTGAACAACCAGATGACCGATTTCTCGTTCATCCCCGAAGAGAACGGCCAGAAAGTCGCCAACCGTGTCGAACCCGGCAAACGCCCGCGCTCGTCGATGGCGCCAACACTGATCTTCGATCGCCACAGCGGCGAATTCGTCGCCACGGTCGGCTCGCCCGGCGGTTCGCAAATCATCGAGTACGTAGCGAAAACCACCGTCGGCCTGCTCGACTGGCACCTCGACCCGCAAAGCGCCATCAGCCTGCCCAACTTCGGCAGCCGCAACGGCCCCACCGAACTGGAACAAGGCCAGTTCAGCCCGGCGCTGATTCAGGCGCTGAAAGACAAAGGGCATGCGGTGAATGAAATCGACATGACCAGCGGCACACAAGCCATCGTGCGGGTCAAGGATGCACAGGCGAAAGCGTCGTTGGAAGGTGGCGCGGATCCACGGCGTGAAGGGGAAGCGTTGGGGGATTGAGGGTAGTACGCAAACAAAAAAGGCTTACCGCGAGGTAGGCCTTTTTTCATGCAGCGGATTTAACCCGGAAGATCACCCGATATCAGCGATTCGCCACCAGATGCGCACCAAACAGCAGATAGCATCCACCCGCGAACCGATCCAGCCACTGCCGCGAACGCTCATACACACCGGCAATCCGCCGACTGGCGAAGAACAGCGCTACGCAGCAATACCAGCTGAACGACAGCGTCGCCATGGTCAGCACCGCCAGCGCCAGCAACAGCGGCGGGATGTGAGCCGGCATGGCGGTGGCGAAAATGGTGGCGACGAATAATGCGGATTTGGGGTTGGTCATGTTACCCAGAAAGCCCCGCCCGTAAGCGCCGAGCAACGTTTGCTCCGAGGTATCGAGCGTGCCAGGGACGATCGGCGCCTTGCGCTTGAACTGCTTGAGCCCGAGGTAGATCAGGTAGCAGCCACCGGCAATCTTGAAGCTCAAGTACAGCGCTGGTGCGGCGCTGAACAGCGACTGAATGCCCAGGCCACCCGCCAGCCCCCACAACACGGTTCCGCTGGCCACGCCGAGCGCCGCGACGACACCGTGGCGGCTGGAACGGCTAACCGCCAGTTGCGCGATGTTGAAGAAGTTCGGGCCGGGCGTGACCACGGCCACCGTCCACAACAGGGCCAACCACAGCAGCGGCGCCAGATAACTCGAAAGGGAAAGATCCATGGGGCATTTGCCTGATTGGTTCGACGATGCCCTCTACCTTGCAACATCCTGCAATGTTTTGCCATCAGCCGCTATTCACACCGCTAACGTCTTGCCATCCACCGCATCACCAATCTTCAGGAAATGCCCGCCCGCCACGTGGTGCAAGGTGCGCAAACCGTCATGTCCTTCGAAATGCCAGCGCCCTTCGCTGAACACGCGCTCATCGGCATGGGCGGCGATGACTTCGGCGAGGAACAGATCGTACTGCTCGTGATTGCGCGGCTCCGGGAGCAAACGGCATTCGAGCCAGGCGACGCAGCCGTCAAGCAGAGGGGCTTGGACTTGTTCGCCGGCGAAGGTCTGCAGGCCATACGCCTGAAATTTGTCCTGTCCCTGGCTTTGGCTGATTTCCAGGCCTGACGTATTGCCGACGGTTTGCACGATGTCGGCCTGATCGACGCACGGGACGTTGAGCACGAAGGTGCCGGACGCTTCGAGCAACTGGCGGGTCCAGGTGGATTTATCGAGGACGACGGCGACTTTCGGTGGCTCGAAATCCAGCGGCATGGCCCAAGCGGCGGCCATGATATTGCGCTGACCGTCGTGGGCGGCGCTGACCAGCACGGTCGGCCCGTGGTTGAGCAAACGGTAGGCTTTGTTCAGGGGCACCGGGCGGCGGTGGGAATCGCTCATGGGATCTGCTCCGGGGGAAAAGGAGCCGATTGTAGCGCTGCCACTGAAGAAACACAGAACCTGTGGGAGCGAGCCTGCTCCGGGCGGCGTTCCGACGAAGGCGATAGGTCAGTCACATCAATGTTGAATGACACAGCGCTTTCGCGAGCAGGCTCGCTCCCACAATGGATCAGTGGAGATTAGTGGGAGAGTTGGTTGGCGAACTGGCCGACGGCGTTGACGACCTTCTGCGCACCGTCCTGAATCTCGACAATCACCGTGCCCGCCTCTGCCGCCAGCGCCAGGCCTTGTTCAGCCTGGAGCTTGCCATCAGTCATCAGGGCCACGGCGTTGCGTGCCATTTCCTGGTTCTGCCGCACCACGGTGACGATCTCTTCGGTCGCCTGGCTGGTGCGCGAGGCCAGTTGTCGCACCTCGTCGGCCACCACCGCAAAACCACGGCCCTGCTCACCGGCGCGCGCCGCCTCAATGGCAGCGTTGAGCGCCAGCAGATTGGTCTGTTCGGCAATGCCGCTGATGGTTTTGACGATAGTGCCGATCACCTGCGACTGCTCGTTCAGCGCTTCGATACCCTCACCGGCAGCCTGCATGTGACGCGACAGATCACGCATTACGTTGACCGCTTCAGTCACCACCGTGGTACCACGTTGCGCGGTGCTGTCGGTTTGCTGCGAGGTGCTGTAGGCAATGCTCGCCGCGTCGGCGACGGCTTGTTCGCGGTTGACCTGATCAGTGATCACGGTGGCGAACTTCACCACTTTGTACAATTTGTTGTTGGCATCGACCACCGGGTTGTAGGACGCCTCCAGCCAGACCGTACGACCATGGCTGTCGACACGTTTGAAGCGGTCAGCGACGAATTCGCCGTTGTTCAGACGACGCCAGAAATTCTGGTACTCGGCGCTGTTGTATTCCTCCGGGGTGCAGAACAGGCGGTGATGTTTGCCCTTGATCTGCGCCAGGCTGTAACCCATGCCGCTGAGGAAGCGATCGTTGGCGTTCAGCACATTACCGTTGAGGTCGAACTCGATCACAGCGGTCGAACGCACCAGTGCTCCGATCAGGTTTTCGTGTTCACGGGAGGCTTCAATGGTGCGGGTCAGGTCGCTGGCGAACAGCGAAATGTGCTTGATCCGCCCATCCGAAGAACGCACCGGTTGCACGATCGAACGCAGCCATGCTTCCTCTCCATTGCCACGCAGCAGGCGCACGGCACCGGCGAAATGCTCGCCGCGATTCATGGCGTTTTTGAAGCGGTGGTGGAATTCGTCGGACTTCACGTGCGCCGGGACGATGTCCTCAATGGCACGACCGATCAGGTCCTGGCTCTTGTAGAGCATTTCGGTGAGGAAGTTCTGGTTGACCGATTGAATGCGCCCGTCGGGCTCAAGGTTCAGCACCAGCATCTCGCTTTCCAGGCTTTCCTTTACCTGCACGAGGCTGGAGAGTTCTTCACGAAGAGCGGCCAGCTCTTGCTTCAGGCGTTTGTTGAACATGGGAAAGTACCGATGGGCAGGATAGAAAGCGGGATGCAATCTAGCCATCGGCCTTGAAAACCTTTTCTGAAGAGCGCTGGCGACTCGTCAGTCAAAAATAGTTCTGAGCGGTAAAGTCACGCAGTTCCGGCCACCTGACACTGTCCCGAACGCAGCATTCGCGCACCGAAATACGCCGCCGTCAGAATGCCCACCACTCCCATCACCGCACAGAACATCACACAGATCCAAGGACTCCACGGCATCAGACCGATCAGCAACAGCGGTGTGATACTGGCCCAAATGGCGTAGGCAATGTTGTAGGTAAAGGAGATGCCTGACACGCGAATACGTGCCGGGAACAACCCGACCATCACCGACGGCACCGCGCCGACAACACCGCAAGCCACACCGGCTACCGCGTAAGCCAGGCCGACCCAGTTACCGCCCATGATCAAGCAGCCATACAGCACGCTGATGCCCAGCGGCAGCAGCAGGCTATAGAGCATGACGGTGCGCCAGGCGCCAAGACGATCGACCAGCAACCCGGCGATCACGCAGCCGATGTTGAGGAAGACAATGCCCAATGCACTGAGCGCGAACGTGTGGCTGGCGGTCATGCCAAAAGTTTTCTGCATCATGGTCGGCGTAATGACGACGAACACCACCACCGCCGAGGTCAGCACACAGGTCAGCAGCATCGCTGGCCACATCGCCAGCCGATGCTCACGCAGCACCGTGCGCAACGGCAGTTCAACCCGCGCTTCACGCTGCGCTTCCATGGCCATGAACACCGGGGTTTCGCTCAGCCAGCGGCGCAGGTACACGCCAATCACGCCGAACACGCCACCGAGCAGGAACGGGTAACGCCAGGCGTAATCGAGGATTTCCGCCGGGGTGAACACTTGTGCGAGGAACGTCGCGGTCAAAGCGCCGATCAGGTAACCGAAGGTCAGCCCGGCCTGCAAAAAACCCAGGGCGTAACCACGATGGCCGGCCGGCGCGTGTTCAGCGACGAACACCCAGGCGCTCGGCACCTCACCACCGACCGCCGCGCCCTGGAGGATGCGCAGCGCCAGCAACAGCAACGGCGCGAAGTAACCGATCTGGGCGTAGGTCGGCATGATCCCGATCAGCAGGCACGGCAGCGCCATCATCAGGATGCTCAAGCTGAAGACTTTTTTGCGCCCCAAGCGATCGGCGAAATGCGCCATCAGGATCCCGCCCAAGGGCCGCGCCAGGTAACCGGTGACGAAAATCCCGAAGCTTTGCAGCAGACGCAGCCACTCGGGCATTTCCGGCGGGAAGAACAGCTGGCTGAGGGTCAGGGCGAAGAATACGAAAATGATGAAATCGTAGATTTCCAGCGCGCCGCCAAGGGCCGCAAGGCCGAGGGTCTTGTAGTCGGAACGGCTGAACGGCGCGGGTTTGGCCGGGGATTGGGCAGTCATGGCAAAGAACTCGGAAACAGGCAAAAAACCAAGGCGCCCATGGTCTACGTAAATGGGCGGATGGACAACCCGTTAGACCATAGTCCCGGTTTTGCAAAAGCGGCTCACAAAGCATCGGCAGTTGAATTACTGTTAATGCCTGTCCAGCGGGACCACGCCAACGCCGGCCAACCGTCGTGAGCCCCATGTGGGAGCGAGCCTGCTCGCGAAAGCGTCAGCCCAGCCAACTTCAATGTTGAATGTACCGACCTCTTCGCGAGCAGGCTCGCTCCCACAGGGATCTCTGTGTTGTCGAGATCGGCGAGCGTTCCCGCGGACCACAATAACCATAAAAATCCGAGGTACTCCCTGTGGCCGTTGATATCGAAGATAGCCGCTCCGCACGCTTTGCCCTGCGCTGTTCAAGCTTTGCCGAACGCTGGTTTCCCGACTCCTGGGTGTTCGCCGCGCTGGCCGTGATCATCGTCGCCCTGGCCACGCTGGCCATGGGCGCCAAACCCACCGATGCGGCGATGGCGTTCGGTGACGGGTTCTGGAGTCTGATTCCGTTCACCATGCAAATGGCTTTCGTGGTGATCGGCGGCTACGTGGTCGCCAGCTCGCCACCGGCCGTGAAACTGATTGACCGGTTGGCACGCATCCCGAAAAACGGCCGCTCCGCTGTAGCGTGGGTGGCGCTGATCTCGATGGTCGCCTCGTTGCTCAACTGGGGCCTGTCGCTGGTGTTCGGCGGTTTGCTGGTGCGCGCCCTCGCCCGCCGCACCGATCTGAAAATGGATTATCGCGCCGCCGGTGCCGCCGCTTATCTGGGCCTTGGCGCAGTGTGGGCGTTGGGCCTGTCGTCGTCGGCCGCGCAGTTGCAGGCTAACCCCGGCAGCCTGCCGCCATCGATCCTGTCGATCACCGGAGTGATTCCGTTCACCGAAACGATTTTCCTCTGGCAGTCCGGCGTGATGCTGCTGGCGCTGATCGTGATCTCGATCATCATCGCCTACGCCACCGCACCCGGGCCGAACTCAGCGCGCGATGCCAAGGCCTGCGGCATCGACCCGGCCTTCAACCTGCCTCCGCTGCAACCGCGTACGCGGCCCGGTGAATGGCTGGAACACAGTCCGCTGCTGATCATTGTGCTGGTGCTGCTCGCGGCGGGATGGCTGTTCCATGAGTTTTCGAGCAAACCGGCGATCACCGCGATCTCCGGGCTGAACACTTACAACTTTCTGTTCATCATGCTCGGCGCACTGCTGCACTGGCGCCCGCGCAGCTTCCTCGATGCCGTGGCCCGTGCGGTGCCGACCACCACCGGCGTGTTGATCCAGTTCCCGCTGTACGGCTCGATTGCCGCGCTGATGACCACGGTCAAAGGCGCCGATGCGCAGACCTTGGCGCATCACATCTCGACCTTCTTCGTCAGCATCGCCTCCCACGACACCTATGCACTGCTGATGGGCGTGTACTCGGCGATTCTCGGCTTCTTCATTCCATCGGGTGGTGGCAAGTGGATCATCGAGGCGCCGTACGTGATGCAGGTCGCCAATGATCTGCAATATCACCTCGGCTGGGCGGTGCAGATCTACAACGCGGCCGAAGCGCTGCCGAACCTGATCAACCCGTTCTACATGCTGCCACTGCTCGGCGTACTCGGACTGAAGGCGCGGGATCTGATCGGTTTCTCGTTTGTACAACTGTTGGTGCACACGCCGCTGGTGCTGCTGTTGCTGTGGGCGCTGGGAACGACATTGGCGTATACACCGCCAGTGATGCCGTAAAGATCGTTTTCTTACAATGTCTGTTGCACTGTCCCACATCCTGCGTGGGACAGTCCTGACATTGCTGGTTGGCGTCTTCCTTTAGCTTGTCTCGGATCAACTTAATCTATTCAAGGAAGACCCGATGACCCCAATATCCCAATCGCTGAATGCGCTGCTCCAGGAGATGTATCAGGACGGCAGCGTTTCCGTGGTCGAATACAACACGCTGCGCGACACCGCTGACCTGCGAATGGAGGCCGTTGTCCGTGAGTTTGGCGAGCACAACAACCTGACGGCTTTTCACAAGGCGATGGATGTCGCCATGCAACTGCTGCAGACCTCGGTCATTGATGCCAAGAAAGCCCGACTGACTGACACCGGCGAAGCGATCGTCAAGGACGCAGTCACCGCCCAAGTCCAATACTTGTGTGCTGGCAGCGAACTGGCCTTGCGTCTTTTGTAATCCATTGAGCGATCCAGACCTGCGATAGCCCTTTCATCGAGAACTGTCACCCAACCGTCACACTGTCTTGTTAGCGTCCGCCCGAAACATATTGAAACATTTAGGCAAGACGGGCTGATACATGATCGACGATACAGACGGCACCGACGCATACCCCGCAGACTCCGATAACCCCACCGACACCAGTCGCCGCCGCTTCTTCGGCGGCGTTGCGGTACTGGGTGTCGGTGCAACACTGGCCGGCTGTGGCAGCGCGGGCGATAAGCCGGGCAAACCGGTGGAGCGCCCACTGACGCCAGCCGAGCTGGACAAGGCCCTGCGCGATCAGGTGAAAATCGTGGTGGTGATCTACGCCGAGAACCGCAGTTTCAACAATCTGTTCGGTGATTTCCCCGGTGTCGAAAAGCCGCTGTCTGCGCTCAAGCCCGCTGACTATCAACAACGCGATCGCGACGGCTCGCTGCTGCAAACCCTGCCGCCCGTTTGGGGCGGCGTCCTGCAGATCGGCCCGCAAACCCTCGATGGCGTGACCTACCCCAGCGCCACACAGTTTCAGGAAAACCTGCCCAACGCGCCCTTCGCTCTCAAAGGCCCGAATGGCGAGGACTTGCCGTTCGGTCTGGTGACCCGCGACTTGTGGCACGTGTTCTATCAGAACCAGATGCAGATCAATGGCGGCAAGAACGATGGCTTCGTGGCCTGGGCCGACTCCGGTGGCTTGACCATGGGCCACTACGCGCAGAGCCGTTATTCCCTGCGCCTGTGGGATGTGGCTCAGGAGTTTGTGCTGTGCGACAACTTCTTCCAGGGTGCCTTCGGTGGCTCGTTCCTCAATCACCAATACCTGATCAGCGCCACCGCGCCGTTCTATCCGGACGCAGCCAATTCGGTGGCCAAGTCGCAGATTGCCGCGCTGCAAAGCGACGATCCGGCCGATCCACGCCTCAAGCCGCTGGAGCAATCCCCCGCCAGCGCGATGACCGGCCCGCCGCAGTTCGGCCCGAGTGCGCTGACCACGGATGGCTTCGGCGTCAACACCCTCGCCCCGCCCTACTGGCCCACCTGGATTCGCGACCCCGAGCGCCCGGCGTATTCCAAAGCGGATCTGCCCAACGTCATGGTGCCGCAGACCCACGAACACATTGGCGACAAGCTGTCGAAAAAGCACATCGATTGGGCGTGGTATGCCGGTGCGTGGCAGGCGACGCTGGATCAGTACAAGGATTCCGGCGGCATTCCGAAAATTCCCAACTTCCAGTATCACCATCAGCCGTTCAACTACTTCAAACAGCAAGGTCCGGAGAACCCCGACGAGCGCAACAAACGTCTGCGTGATGCCGGCTTGGGTGACGAATCGAGCAGCAACAAGTTCTTCGCCGATGCCGAAGCGGGCAAGTTGCCGGCGGTGAGTTTCTACAAACCCCAAGGCAACCTGAACATGCACGCCGGTTATGCCGATGTGGCTTCCGGGGATCGACACATCGTGCGCGCGTTGAAAGTGCTGCGCGAAAGTCCGCAGTGGCAAAACATGGTGGTAATCGTCACGGTCGACGAGAACGGCGGCTGGTGGGATCACGTCGCACCGCCCAAGGGCGACCGCTGGGGGCCTGGGTCGCGAGTGCCTGCATTGGTCGTGTCGCCGTTTGCGCGCAAGGGCACAGTGGATCACACGGTCTACGACACGGCATCGATCCTGCGGTTGATCACCCGTGTGTTCCAACTGGAGACCCTCGACGGCCTCAAACAACGGGACGAGGCGATGATTGCCCGGGGTCAGAAACCCATGGGCGATTTGACCAACGCCTTGCATTTTCCGGCGTGAAAACCAGCCCTGTGAGTTTGCGCAAAAATCTGCCGATGACGGCTTCTCTGTCAAACGCGGCTGATCCACTATGAGGCGCCCCCGATACGCGGGGGAACCCACGCTGAAAAGGATCTGAGCATGTTCAAACTCGCAGGACTTAACCCGACAGCACTGGCTCTTGCCGCACTCACGCTGAGCGCGGCCGCCCACGCCGATGTCGATCTGAAACTGGGCAGCACCGAACGCGTCACCCGCCTCTTCGCTTACCCCAACAACTGCAACGTCATCTGCTTCCGCAACTGGACGCTGGAACAGACCGTCACCCATTACTTGAGCCAGAGCGTGCAACGCGATGGTTATGCCGATGCCAAGGTGCTGGTAAAAACCGACAACGGTCAGCTCTACGCCGAAATCACCGGCGTGCCGAAGGATTACGACAAGCCCCTATCGGCGCTACTGGACGCGGGTGATCTGGCCTACACCGGTGCCAGCAAGCTCAACGCCGACGGCAAATGGGCCTATAGCTGGTATTTGTTCCTGCCACTGGGCATGGCCCTGGAGAACCGTAAAAGTGTCGAACTGCTGCACTTCCCGCCGGATTACTCGCTGACCCAGGCACAGGATTATCTGCGTTCGAACACCACCGATCGCTGGGCCACGCTGCTGACCGACAATGGTATTCCTGCCGAGCAGACGCCGGCCTTCCAGACCATCATCGACATTGCCCCGATCGCTGCGCCGTCCAACGCCGGTAGCGATCTGGAAGGCGTCTATGACTACTTCAAGGATTACCAGACCACACTGGTCAAGCAGTTCAGCCAGACCACCAGCGGCACGACGTTGCCGATGGTCGCGTTCGGCGCGCCGGTGCGTAACTGGATCAAGCAGCAATACGGGCCAACCGTGAATGTCTTGGGGCTGGCAACCATCAGCCCGAGCGAAGGTGTGAAAGTGCCGGTGCTGGGTTCCAACCACCCAAGTTATATCTGGTACGCAGCCGACCCGAAGAGTTACACCGGCGACGATGCACAGGCCAAGGCTGATGCTGCGGGCCTGAAAGTCATGGGGCAGGATTTGAGCGCCGCCTGCTGGCAGGCTGGCATGGGCAGCAAACCGGGCAGTGATGCGCAGGCCACTCTCAACAGCTGTACGCAGACGTGGCAGGTCACGCAGAAAGTCAAAACCTGCGAGCTGTTCTACACCTCGATTCGCAACCTGACCCCGGAGCAGGCCGCTGCCAAGTGCACAACCACTGCGATCAAATCGCAACTGAAGCAATTGAAAGCGCCGCTGCCGGCAGCCGCTATTCCCGCCCCACACCTGTAATTGCTTGTGACATTCCCGTGTCAGCCAATGCTGACGCGGGAAAGCGTGTATATCGCCTGTCAGATCTGACAGTAGACCGGCTATACCTAATAAGACACGATTGGATCCAAGTACCGACATCGCAGTAGTGACAGGACGTCAACCCAAGGAAGTCGCAAAAGCCTTGCGACAAGGACTGTTATGAACATCCACGCCATGGCGCACTCTGCGTCACGCGATACTGAAGGCATCTATCCCTTTGCCGGTCTGCCCGTGCGCCTGGGGTTTCCCGCCAGTGCCGATTTCCAAATCATCCATGACGAGTACGGCGCCCCAATGGCGGTTGCGGCGCGGCGCGAGTTCTTGCACACCCATCGAATGTGCCGGGTGTCCGGACAATTACTGCCGTATCGCTGCCGCCAGACCCGACAATTGCTGACGGGCATCCACATCTACGATCCGCGCTTTTGCGGATTGATCGAACACGCGTGCGACCCCAACGTGTTTCTCGACATGAGCGAGTTATGGTTGTGGGCGTTGAAAGATATCCACAGCGGCCAACGGCTGACCATGGACTACACCGCCACTGAAGACAAACTGCTGCACCAGTTTGCCTGCGGTTGCGGTTCGCCACGCTGCCGTGGGTGGATCACCGGCTACGACGAAGCACCCACCCTCGAAGGTCAGCACTTTCTACAGCGCTGGCGGCATTCAGGGTCGCGCTGAAAGGTGCGCTGGAAGCTGAGTTATACCGCGCCAACCGGACGCAAACGATATTGCGGTGGCAACTGCTCGAAACCACTGATGGTGGTGTTGAGACTTTTCCAGCGGCCATCCTTGATGCCGTAGATGCAACCGTGGATCGACAGGCTCTGCCCGCGATGCCAGGCGTTCTGGATGATGCTGGTGTGAGCGACGTTGGCCACTTGCTGGATCACGTTGAGTTCGCACATGCGATCAACCTGCTCTTCTTCAGTCGGCAACTTGGCCAGTTCCTCGCGCTTTTCGTAGTACAGATCGCGGATCGAACGCAGCCAGCCATCGATCAGGCCGAACTGCCGGTCCTGCATCGAGGCACGCACACCGCCGCAACCGTAGTGGCCGGTGACGAGGATGTGTTTGACCTTGAGCACGTCCACTGCGTACTGGATCACCGACAGGCAGTTGAGGTCGGTGTGCAGCACCACGTTGGCGACGTTGCGGTGCACGAACAGATCGCCCGGCAGCATGCCGACGATCTCGTTGGCCGGCACTCGCGCATCGGAGCAGCCGATCCACAGATATTCCGGCGTTTGCTGGCGCGCCAGTTTGGCGAAGAAATCCGGGTCTTCCTTGGTGATCGCGTCAGCCCAACGCTCGTTGTTATCAATCAGGTCTTGTAAGTCATGCATGCTGTAAGGCCTCAAGAAAGATGCGCTGGTATGACAGACGACCGCCCGTCGGGGTCACGCCAGAACCGCAAGTGATTTCATTGGAATTCTCGTGTGCCCGGTGAGTCCACCTAAGTAAGGCCCACAGTATGAGGAATTGCCATGACTGATTCACGACGCCCTTACGATGCAGTGCAACCGGAGCCCATCGATGATAACGAAGACCGCATGGGTTCGGTGCATGAGCTGGATTTCGATGGAGACCAACCCAGCGCGAAAATCGGTGATGAGATCCCGGAGCGTGAACGTGAGCAGTTGATGCCGCGTGAGCGGGTGCGTGAGGCCGGATTGACCGGCGCATCGACCGCTGATCATGAACCCACCGACGATGATCTGAGCCCGGAAACACTGATTCATGAAGATGGCGCGCGGGATGCCGAAGAGGCCGGGGAAGGCAATCAGGCCGATTGGGATCTGAGCATTGTCGATGAAGATGACATTGGCGGTGGCAATGGGTTGGATGAGGCGGAACTGGCGCGGCGTGATCCGCTGGATGGCAACCGCTGATCTGTGTCGGTTGGTAAATAGCTATCGCGAGCAGGCTCACTCCTACAAGGGAACGCATTCCAAATTGTAGGAGTGAGCCTGCTCGCGATGCTTTTAAGGTTTAATCGACCAAAGTGCAGGCCATGACCACGGCATCTTCACGCCCACCCACCGCCGGATAATAATCCCGACGCCGGCCAATCTCGTTGAAGCCATAACGCTCATACAACTTGAATGCGCCCGTATTGCTGTCACGCACTTCCAGAAAACATTCTCGCGCAGAAGCCGCATACGCCCGCGACATCAGGTGCTCGAGCAACGTCAAGCCCAGCCCGCGCCCCTGATTCTCCGGTTTGACGGTGATATTGAGCAGATGCGCCTCATCGAGAATGATCTGCACCACCCCGTGGCCGACCTGCTGCTCACCTTCGAACATCAGCCAGATCTGGTATTTGCCCAGGCCGTCGAGAAAAATCCCCCGAGTCCATGGATGACTGTAAGCGGCGTACTCGATTTTCAGCACGGTTTCCAGATCCGCCTCGGTCATCGGGCGGAACGATACAGCGTCACTCATTCGATTCTTTCCAGCGCGCCATCAGCCGACGCATGGCTTGCCACACAGCGGCCTTGCGCTGTGGCTCTTCCATTAACAATTCCAGACCGGGAATGGCCCAAGCCGAGCCCAGGCCTTCGATCTGCAATTCACGATTGAACGCTTCGGCATCCGCTTCACCAGCAAAACGCACCGCCGGCAGGCCGATCAGCCACAGGCAGGCACACGGAGCGGCTTCCATTTGCACGGAAAGGAATCCCTGCACAAAGTCACGCGCCGCTTCCGGGCCTTGATCCATCGTGCCGCGATTGAGCCACGGCCAGCGCACAGGCTCGCCGACGATTTGCGGTGCATCCGGCAGACCGGCGGCGCGCAGCATGTCTTTGAGTAACAGATAGGCGGGATCGCGGGACTGGAACGGTTCGCCTGTGGGTAACTCGACCAGCAGCAGGCAACGCCCGGCGCGCAAAAGTTGCAATGCAAAACGCGGTGGCGGTACTGGCACGGGTTTGGCGACGACAGGTGTGTCGTCGACCACGTCCACTGGTTTGGCACCCGTGCGAGTGCTCGCCAACGACGGACGCGGCACTTCGATCTTCGGCCGTTCGACCGGACGAGCGGCAGGCTGCGCAGGCGTTTCGACCTGAGGCGCAAGCACCACCGGCGCCTCTACCTCCGGCTCGGGCATGTCCAGCAGCTCGGGCCGCGAGGGTGCGGCGAAGGGCAATTCGGTGCGCGGCAGCCAATTGACCACCTGCATGGCGTTCAAATAGGCGCGGCGGCGGG
>Ga0213828_1001414_pt1 | contig 19761 bp, 13 predicted proteins | sample MC6MC0897MG_FD_180664 | JGI IMG/M metagenome (GOLD analysis project Ga0213828, IMG submission 180664) | Enriched soil aggregate microbial communities from Iowa State University, Ames, United States - MC6-MC0897-MG | ecosystem: Environmental > Terrestrial > Soil > Unclassified | place: USA: Iowa... | reverse complement strand
CGCCCGCGAACTGATGGTCGAACAGCAGATCCGTCCCTGGGACGTGCTGGAGATCCGCGTGCTCGATGTACTGGCACGCCTGCCGCGCGAAGCGTTCGTCGCTGAATCGCACAAGGCCCTGGCGTATGCCGACATCGAACTGCCGCTGGGCTTCGGGCAGAAGATGATGAAGCCGGTCATCGAAGGCCGCACCCTGCAGGCGCTGGATCTGCAGCCGGGCGACGAAGTGCTGGAAATCGGCACCGGCAGCGGCTTCCTGAGCGCCTGCATGGGCGAGCTGGCCCGCGAAGTGCTGAGCCTGGAAATCCAGCCGGAACTGGCCGCCACCGCGCGCGCGCAGCTGGACGCCGCCGGCCTGGGCAACAACGTGCGGATCGAAACCGCCGACGCCCTGACCTGGAATACCGAGCGCCGCTTCGACGCCATCTGCGTGACCGCCGCGGTGGACACCATCCCGTCACGTTTCACCCAGTGGCTGCGTCCCGGTGGCCGCCTGTTCGTCATCCACGGCCGTTCGCCGGTGATGGAAGCGGTGCTGGTCAAGGCCGACGGCAGCACCGAGTCGCTGTTTGAAACCGATATCGATTACCTGCGCGGTGCCGCTCCGGCGCCCCAGTTCCAACTCTGAGTCCAAGGAAGCCGCAATGATCCGCCGATCCCTCGCTATTGCGCTGGCCGCCGCCCTGCTGCCGATGACCGCCTCTGCCGCCGACCTGCTGCAGGTCTACGAAATGGCGCGCAATGGCGACCCGCAGCTGTCCGCGGCTGAATCGACCCGTCTGTACGACAAGGAAGGCGCCGTGCAGGCGCGTGCCGCGCTGCTGCCGCAGCTCAATGGCGAGGCCGCGCTCAACCGCAGCCGCAGCGACGACCGCGGCTTCAACACCGGCACGTCCACCACCAAGCGTCGTACCTACACGATCAACGGCACCCAGACGTTGTTCAACTTCAGCCAGTTCGCCAACCTGCGCTCGCAGCGCGAACTGAGCAAGGCCGCCGACTTCACCCTGGATTCGGCCAACGACAGCCTGATCGTGCGTACCTCGGCGGCGTACTTCAACGTGCTGGTGGCGATCGAATCGCTGACCGCCGCGCAGACCAACGAGGCCGCGGCCAAGAAGCAGTTCGACTTCGCCGACAAGCGCCTGGAAGTGGGCCTGGCCCCGATCACCGACGTGCATGAAGCGCGCGCCCAGTACGACCAGGCACGCGCCAACACCATCGTGGCCCAGAACACGCTGGCCGACAGCTACCAGGCCCTGACCGAGTTGACCGGCCAGCCGGTGGCCGACCTGCGCGCCCTGCCGGCCGACTTCCGCCCGGAACTGCCGGCCAAGTACGCCCAGATCGACCAGCTGGTCGGTGAAGCGGTGGCCCAGAACCCGGCGCTGAAGGCGCAGGAGCTGAAGGTCAGCGCGGCCGAGTCCGGCGTGTCGGCCGCACGCGGCGGCCACTACCCGACCCTGTCGCTGGGCGGCAGCTGGGGCAAGAGCGCCACCTGGGGCGATTCCAACGTCGGCAGCGGCGGCGCCTTCAACCCCGACCTGCGCACCAACAGCGTGGGCCTGACCCTGAGCGTGCCGATTTTCTCCGGCGGCGCCACCCAGTCCGGCGTGCGCCAGGCCCTGGCCCAGCGCGACATCGCCCAGGACGGTTACGAGCAGCAGAAGCGCGCCCTCGACCGCAACACCCGCAACGCCTACCAGACCCTGGTAGCCGGCATCAGCGAAGTGGAAGCACGTCGCCTGGCGGTGGTTTCGGCACAGAGCGCCTACGACGCCTCGCAGGTCGGCCTGGAAGTGGGTACCCGCACCGTGCTGGACGTGATCCAGAACCAGCGCATCCTGTTCTCGGCGCAGCTGGACTACGCCAACGCGCGCTACACCTTCCTGCAGAACCGCCTGCAGCTGGGCCAGGCCGTGGGCACGCTGGACATCGCCGAACTGCAGGACATCAACCGCCTGCTGACCCAGGCTGCTGCCACGCCGAGCACCCAGGTCAACTGAGTTCAACGGCAGCGCACCATTCAAAGCCACCCGAAAGGGTGGCTTTTTTCATGGGCGAGGTGGAACGCCTGCCTGCATGCGGAGCCGACACGGCGGCGACCGTCGTATTTCGTCCCATTCCGATAGGTCTGCAGGATAGGAACCTGTAGCGTTGGACGCGCCGGATATATGGATCACTTCGCTGAACACCGGCAAGCACCATCATTCTTCTGCCTTGAACGACCCGTCTGGCAGGCCTCCCGCTTTCGAAAAGGAAGGTATAGATGAAGGCTAAACGACACATCCTCGTAGCTCTCCCCGTGCTCCTCTTCGCAGCTGCACAAAGCCCAGCGCATGACACCATGACGATCAGTGACGCCGTCATCGACCGCGAGCTCGCCGAGAGAGAGCTTGCGCTAGCTGCCGCTCCAATCCGATCGAGACAGGTCCTGGAACGCTATATCTCCGAAGGAAGGCTGCGCGATAGCGGCTTGCAGCGCATGCCACTGGCCGCCCGCACTCGATTCCTGCAGTCCCTTGTTTTCAATGAAAATGGCGTTAGCAGCTTTGATTACCGGGACATTGTCAGCCATCTCGAACCGATGGAAATTTACGCAGTGCTATCGCTGTTCGGCGCCCAGCGATCCGCAGGAGCGATTCCCGGATTCGCTGAACGTGCAAGAGCGGCCGGAATGCGTTGGCCACCAGAGATGATAGAACCCCCCGTGGACTACCCCGATAAAGTCTGCGCAGCCAAGGCCAGCTGTGCAACATGGGATGGCGGGGTCTGCATAGGAAGCAATTGCTGAAAGAGGCAGACGCTGCCTCACCCGAGGCAGCGTCTGTCATCAGGGATAGTCCATGAGCGCACATTTTCTCCTCCTGCTGGCATCCAGCCTCAGTCCTGGTGTGCAGAGCACGCTTCCTGCGGATTTTGAACGCGTTGTTCAAGCCGAGCTCACACACGCTGGATCCACCTCGGCCGTGCGCGGGAAGGCGATCGCAGACGCATACGAGCAATTGCATTCTGGCGCCCATGCATCGGGACTTGACGCACTTTCCGACAGCGATCTGGATCTCCTGCTGCGCGCCGCGCGCAAGCTGCAGATCTACCGGCCTCAGGAGCGCATTGAGCGCGACATGGCGGCTGTCGTCGATGTGCTTGTTCGCAGAGGCGCGCTGTCGACCGCGCACCTCGAGACGTGGTTCGACGCCGCCATGGCCACGAGGAACTTCGCCACGGCCACGTCCATTCTTCTCGCACACCCCCGGATTGGACGACGGCCTCCGCCAAAGGTGATGGACGCAGCTATCCATGTGGAGGGCGTGCCGGTGTACGCGTTGGCCGATGACGGCCGGTCCCTGCTTCGGAGCCACATTCCCGCGCAGTCCGGACGTTGGCTGGTTGTCGTATCCAGTCCCGGATGTGGCTTTTCCACACGCGCAGCAAACGACCTGCATGCCAGCCGGATCTTTCGCGCACGACTTGCCGAACGGGATGTCTCCACGGCGTGGCTGCAGCCGGTGGAAAAGACCTTCGATATTGCAGGTGCACGGCGATGGCGTGACCGGCACCCCGACTTCCCACTGTACTGGGCGTCCGCACAACATGACTGGCCGCAGTTGGAGACGTGGGATACCCCCGGCTTCTATCTTTTCCAGGAAGGCCACCTGATAGGGGCAGCCAGCGGATGGCACGACACCCGGGATGGTAGTCAGGCAGTGCTCTCACTGCTGGATCAGATCCCCACCCGCCCCCCTCCCTTCTGAGGCGGTACGCATGACGCGGCGCGGCCATCGTGCGCGACGCCAGCCGATCACGTCATTGCGCCACAGTCGCCATCGCACGCCATTTTGCCGCCAACCCGGCATCTTCCATGTTTCAGGGCGTGCGCCGGCATAGCGCCGCGATACGTTGGTATAGATCGCCGAAATCCGCTTGACCGTGCCATCGACACGCTCTAACTTCCGCCCCGCACCCCCCTTCCCTTCCGCCCAGAGACCCCTCCTTGGACAGTCATAGTCGACCTCGCTGCTGCTCCTGAGCCGACGGACCCGCTGACCCCAAGGTTGGCTCCGTCCGCACAGGACGGGGCTTGCCCGCGCATCGCATGATGCGCCCGCCTCGCATCACCTGCATCGCCGTTTCCAACGACCCCGACGAGGGTGCCGCTGGCGTTTCCGATTGCCTGGAGATTGCCCATGCACCATGGCCGTGTGCTGGTCCCGCTGTTGTTGAGCGTGGCCGTGCTTCCCTTCGATACACATGCCGCCGCCAGCCTGCTGGTGGACGACGCCAGCATCACCGATGCGCGCCAGTGCCAGCTGGAAAGCTGGGTGCGGCATACCCGCGACGGCCAGGAATGGACGGCGGTACCGGCCTGCACCGTGGCCGATACCGAATGGTCGCTCGGCCTGACCCGCCTGCCGGGGCAGCCATCCACGCAGTGGGCCGTGGGCGCCAAGCGCGTGCTGGTGGAGCGTCGGCAGCGACGCTGGGGCCTGGCCGCCAGCGCCGGCCTGGGCGGCACCACGCACCGTCCGCGCAGCGATGACTGGAACCTCACGGTTCCGCTGACCGTCGCGCTGGATGCGCAGGACCGGGTACAGCTGCACCTCAATCTGGGCTGGGCCCACCACGCGCATGTGCAGGGCCGCACCAGCGGTGTCGGCATCGACGTCGCGTTGCACCGCGACTGGTCATTGCTGGCCGAAAGCGCGCGCGATGCAGACCGCCAACGCAGCAGCCAGCTGGGCCTGCGCCGGGCGCTGTGGCCGGGCGCCAGCGTGGACCTGCTCGCCGGGCAGGTGCATCACCAACGCACCACGCGCTGGCTGACGCTCGGTTTCAACCTCGCCGCCCCGCCCTGAGCTGCTGCTGCGGGCCTCGCCTGTCGCACGGCGTCGCACCGCGTCGCCCGCCCGCTGCCCTGCCCGCGTCGTTCCCGACGCCCGCTGTGGCACGCATCACCGTTACCTGCTGGAGATTCCCATGAACCGCGAAGACCTTCTGTTCTCGATCCGCACCCTGATCCGCTCGCGCGATGCCGCTGCCTTTGCCAGCATCGCCAGTACCACGCATGCACTGGACCTGGTCGAAGCCCTCGACCTGTTCGGCACCGATGCCACGCTGGCACTGCTGACGCTGCTGCCACCGCCTGCACGTGCCGAGCTGTTCGCGCACTTTCCCGACGGTGCCCAGGACGCACTGCTCACGGCGATGCCGCGCGACGCCGTGACAACGCTGTTCGAGCACCTGCCGTCCGACGACCGCGCCGACCTCTACCACCGCCTCGATGACGCCGCACGGCAGCACCTGCTGCCGGCGCTGGCCAAGGTCGAGCGCGACGACCTGCTGCGCATGGCCGCCTACCCCGAAGGCACCGTGGGTGCGGTGACCACCTCCGACTACGCCAGCCTGGCTCCGCAGATGACGGTGGCCGACGCCATCGCCCACCTGCGCCATACCGCGCTGGACAAGGAGACCGTCAACATCCTCTTCGTGCTCGACCACGACCAGCGCCTGCGCGGCAGCGTCACGCTGCGCGACCTGGTGCTGGCCGACGGCCGCGTGACGGTCGCATCGATCATGCGCAGCCCGCCGACCACCGCCGATGCCTACTGGCCGCAGCTGCAGGCGGCCGAACTGATCCGCCGCTACGACCTGCTGGCGCTGCCGGTCACCCATGCCGACGGACGCATGATCGGCATCGTCACCGTCGACGATGCGATGGACATCGAGAAGCAACAGGATGCCGCGCAGCTGGCGCGCTTTGGCGGCACGGTAAGCGCGCAGGGCAACGACCTGGACGTGCGCAGCACGCCGCTGACGCAGATGTTCCGGGTGCGCGTGTTCTGGCTGGCGATCCTGACCGGCTTCGGGATCCTCACCAGCACCTTCGTGGCCGCGCAGGAGGCGTTGCTGTCGCAGGTGATCGTGCTGGCGGCGTTCATTGCCCCGATCGTGGACATGGGCGGCAACACCGGCAGCCAGTCGGCCACGCTGGTGATCCGCAGCATGGCGCTGGGCGAGCTGACGCTGCGCTGGCGCGACGTGTGGTTCGTGGTCAGGCGCGAGCTGCCGGTGGCCGCCGGGCTGGGCGTCACCATCGCCGTGCTCGAAGCGATCCTGGCGTACTTCAGCAAGGGCGTGGGCATGGACGTGCTGCTGGTGGTCGGCTCCAGCATGCTGGTGTGCACCGCGCTGGGCGGCATCATCGGCGCGCTGCTGCCGTTCGCGGCACGCCGCATCGGCACCGACCCGGCCACGCTGTCGTCGCCGATGATCACCTCGATCATGGATCTGATCGGCGTGTTCATCTACTTCGGCTTCGCCTACCTGTTCCTGGGCGATCTGCTGGTGGCAGCGGCCTAGGAGGCCGAACGCCGCCGCATCTCACGCCACCGGCGGCGGCAGGTGCGGGGCGATCAAGGCCACGGTGCGGTCAAGCGCGCCGCGCCCATTGCTGACCAGCATGCAGCCGGCGCGGGCCATGTCTTCGCGTGCCTGCGGGTCGCGCAGCAGGGTCAACAGCGCATCGCCCACGCCCTGCGCATCGTCGGCGATCACCACCGCACCGGCCTCGCGCATGCGCCGGGAGATCTCGGCGAAGTTGTGCAGGTGCGGGCCGGTCACCGAGGCGGTGCCCATGGCCGCCGGTTCCAGCAGGTTGTGGCCACCGATGGCCTGCAGGCTGCCACCGACGAAGGCGACCTGCGCGCAGCCGTAGAACGACATCAGCTCGCCCAGCGTATCGATGACGAATACGTCGGTGTCGGCCTGCGGCCACTGCTGCTGGCGGCGCGTGGCCACCTTCCAGCCCTGCTCGCGGGCCAGCGCCTCCACCCGCGGGAAGCGCTCGGGATGCCGCGGCGCCCACAACAGCAGCAGGCTCGGCAGTGCCTCGCGCAGGCGCCGGTGCAGGTCGATGGTGGCCTGCTCTTCGCCTTCATGCGTGCTGGCGGCGATCCACACCGGGCGATCGGCCGGTACCAGCGCATGGAACCGGGCCACGAAGTCCTGCACGTTGGGGGCGGCGATATCGAACTTCAGGTTGCCCAGCGCCTGCACCTGCTCGGGGCGTGCACCCAGCTGGATGAAACGTTCCGCATCGTCCTGCGACTGCGCCGCCACGCAGGTGACCGTGCGCAGCGCGCGTCCGATCAGCGCCCTCAGCAGGCGATACCCGCGCAGCGAGCGTGCCGACAGCCGCGCGTTGAGGATGTACACCGGAATGCCCCGGTCCCGGCAGCCGAACAGCATGTTCGGCCACAGCTCGGTTTCCAGGATCAGCGCCAGGCTGGGCTTGAAGTGGCCGAGGAAGCGGCCGACGCTGCCCGGTACGTCGTACGGCAGGTAGACGTGGTCCAGCGCGTCACCCCACAGCGCGCGTACGCGCTCGGAACCGGTCGGGGTGATGGTGGTGATCACCCAGCGGATGTCCGGGCGCAACCTGCGCAGGGCGTTGACCAGCGGCGCGGCGGCGTTGACCTCGCCCACCGACACCGCGTGCAGCCACACCCGCGGCTGCCCGCTGGGGTGCGGGTAGGAGGCGTAACGCTCGTCCCAGCGGCGGAAGTACTCGCGCACCCGGAACCCGCGCCAGACCAGGTGGTACACGGTGATCGGCAGCAACAGGTACAACACGGCCGAGTACAGGCCGCGCAGGATCCATTCGACAGGGCTTTTGCGCATGCGCAGAGGATACGGGAGCGGCGCGGGGAAGGCATCCCGCACCGCCGTGATGGGCCTGCCGGGATGCATCCATTAGAATCGAGGGCATGTCAGATAACGCGTCCACCGCCACCCGCCCGTCCCTGCGCGATCCCCGCCACTGGCCGATGTTCGCCGTCATGTTCGCCGCCTTCGGGATCGCCCGGCTGCCGTGGATGTTGCAGCGTGCGCTGGGCCGCGGCGTGGGCACCGTGGCCTACCGCCTGGCCGGCAGCCGCCGGCGCGCGGCCGAGGTCAACCTGCGCCTGTGTTTCCCGGAGAAGGACGACGCCTGGCGCCAGCGCCTGCTGCGCGACAGCTTCGACGCCTTGGGCGTGGGCATCTTCGAATTCGCCCGGGCCTGGTGGGGCAGCATCGACAGCATCCGCCCGCAGGTCCAGATCGAAGGCCTGGAGCACCTGCAGCGCATGCAGGCCGAAGGCCGCGGCGTGCTGCTGGTCTCGGGCCACTTCATGACCCTGGAGATGTGCGGGCGCCTGTTGTGCGACCACGTCGATCTGTCGGGCATGTACCGCAAGCACCGCAACCCGGTGTACGAGTGGGCGGTGAAGTTCGGCCGGCTGCGCTATGCCAAGGCGATGTACGCCAACGAGGACATCCGGGCCACCGTGCGCCACCTGAAGAAGGGCGGATTCCTCTGGTACGCGCCGGACCAGGACATGCGCGGCAAGGACACGGTGTTCGTGCCGTTCTTCGGGCACACCGCCGCCACCATCACCGCCACCCACCAGTTGGCGCGCATGACCGGTTGCGCGGTGGTGCCGTACTTCCATCGCCGCGAAGGCGGCCGGTACTTCCTCAAGATCGGCGCGCCGCTGGAGAATTTCCCCAGCGAGGACGTGGAAGCCGATACCGCACGCGTCAACCAGGCCATCGAGGCGATGGTGCGCGAAGCACCGGACCAGTACCTGTGGATCCACCGCCGCTTCAAGCGCCAGCCGGGCGGCCGCAGCGATTATTACCGGTAACGGCACCCACGGGTGGCTGCACGAATCCCCTCGGTAGAGCCACCCCATGGGTGGCTGCAGGGTGCCAGACCGCGAACAGCCACGCATGGGGTGGCTCTACCCTTCCATGGGCCACCGCGACCACGCGTGCGGGTACTCCCCCAACGCATTGGCCAATCCCGCACGTATCGGGTTGGCGAGGATGTGCAACGCCTGCCGGCGCAGGGATTCCTCACTTCTCACGGCGTGGTCGAAGTACCCGTGCTGCCAGAGCTTCCCCGTTCGCCGCAGACGCTCGTTCAACAATCGGCTGCTGCGTGATTTGAACAGCAGCATGCAACGCGCCAAGGTGTCTTGCCGCAACTGGATCAACCAATGCACGGGGTCCGGCATGACCACCCAGGCCAACGTGCAACTGACCCCACGACGATCCATGTAGCGCAGCGTGTCGATGATTACCTCTGCATTGAGGGGATCGTCGAACCATCTCCGCCTGCCGTGCGTGGTGGTGGTGAGCGCATAGCAATACCCCGGATGCGAGTATCGGCCGCGTTGGAGGCGTGGGCTGGTCATCGCACGAGAGTGCGTTGGGCCGGGCGTGGTGCCCATCGGTGAATGGCGCGCGCATGCATCGGTGTGTGCCCATGCCTGGGCCAAGAGCAGCCACCCATGGGGTGGCTCTGCCTGCAGCGCACCGGGTAGAGCCACCCCGTGGGTGGCTGCGCGCAACGCCGGATTCCCAATCGGCCACCCATGGGGTGGCTCTACCCGTCGTCGCGCGCCAGCAGGCTGCCGGCGTACAGCGCGGCCAGCAGCAGGGTGAGCCCGCCCCAGAAGGTGGAATAGAACGCCAGGTGGGTGTTGAGCGGGAACACAGTGACCGCCAGCGCCAGCATGGCCGGGCGGGCGCGTTCGCGGGCCGGCAGCGGGGCGAAGCGCCACGCGCGCCAGGCCTGGGCGGCAGCGGCCAGCCACAGCAGCAGGCCCAGTACGCCGGTTTCAGCAAGGATTTCCAGCACGATCTGGTGCGCGTGCAGCGCCGGGCCGTCGCCCCATACTTCCTGCGCCTGCGGTGTGGGGTTGCAGCCGGGATAGGCATCGCGGAAACCGCGCGCGCCCACGCCGTTGACCGGATGGCCGGCAATCATGCAGCCGGCCGCTGCCCAGATCTGCGCGCGCCCGGACAACGCCTGGTTGACGCCGTCGCCGTCGCCCTCCCACGCCATCGCAGTGCGCGCCACACGCTCACGCACCTGGCTGGAACCGAATCCGATCGCGACCGCCGCCACCAGCCCCATCGCCAGGCAGCCCATCAACGCACGCGGGCCGAGCAGGCGCCAGCCGGAGTACGCCACGACCAGCGCATAGGTGAGCCACGCAGCACGCGAACCGGCCAGCACCAGCACCACGCCCACCGCGGCGGCGGCCACGCCCCACCCCCACAATCCGGCGCGTCGCGCGGCCGCAAACAGCAGGAACGGCGAGAGGCTGGCCAGCACCTGGCCAAACTTCAGGTTGCACGGCCCCAGCAAGCCGCTGAGCCGATCCACGGCGGCCACCTGGGCGGCATTGCACAGGCCGTGCCCGCTCACCAGCTGCTTGAGCTGGTCCAGCGACCAGAACAACGCACTGCTGCCGAAGGCAGCCTGGGCCAGCGCATCGGCAGTCCAGACCGCGGTGATCAGCGCGATGCCACCCAGCGTCAGGCGCCGCCGCTGCGGGGTGGCCACGGCAATCGCCACCAGCCACATGAAGGGCAGATAGCGAAGACCGGCCGCGGCCTTGCGCCAGGCCGTCGCCGGGTCGATCGCATCGAACGCGGAAAACGCCTGCGGCAGCCAGTAGCCCAGGAACAGGATGCTGGTGAGCGCCCATGCCGGGCTGCTCAGCAGGTGCTGTTTGCCCTGCATGCGCAGCTGCACCATGCGCACGGCGGCATACAGCGCGCCCAGCACCAGCACGCTTTCGGCGATGCCGGGCAACGGCCACAGCGCCACGAACGCCAGTACCCACCACGGCGCCCAGCGACCGGCGCGGGACGCCGGGGAGCCGGGCACAAGCACCGGCTCAGCCGGCAAGGGAGGTGTAGAGCTTGAGGGTGTCACGCTGCATCGCCTGCAAGGTGAAAGGAATCCGGGTAGGCAGGCTGGGCGGTTGCTGCAGCAGCTGCAGCGCGCGCGACAGCAGCGCCGCACCGTCGTGCAAGGCTACCGCACCGGAGGGTTGCAGCTGCGTCAGCAGTTCACCCACGCCGCCGTGGTTCCAGCCCAGCACCGGGCGCCCTACCGAGAGCGCTTCCACCACCGTGCGGCCGAATGCTTCGGCCTTGTCCGACACCTGCAGCACCAGGTCGCTGGCCGCGTAGGCCTGGGCGATGCGCGTGGTGGGCGCAGTCATCAGCACCGCCTCGGCGATGCCCAGGGTGCGGGCCTGTGCTTCAAGTTCGGCCACGTAGGCCTCGCGGCCCGGCTCGCGGGTGCCCGGCATCCACAACGTGGCGGGCACACCGGCCGCGTGCAGGCCGGCCAGCAGCTGCAGCGCATGCCGGTGGCCCTTCAACCGGGTGCCACGGCCAGGCAGCAGCAGCAGCGGCGCATCGCCGGCCAGCACCGGGTGCTGCGCGGCCACCGCCAGGCGGGCCCGGCGATCGGTGCGCGCCACGCGCGGGAACTGGGCCACGTCCACGCCGCGCGGAATCACCTGCAGGCGCTCGGCGGGCACGCTGGGGTAGTGCGTCTGCACGAAGCTGCGCACCGTGTTGGACACACAGATCACCCGTTCGCCGCTGGTCATCACCGCGCTGTAGCGCCCCGGCGAGTTCAGCCCGTGCACGGTGGTGACCCAGTGCGGGCGCTGGGCCTCGGGAAGGCTGCGCAGCGCGTACAGGCCCAGCCAGGCCGGCAGGCGCGAGCGCGCATGCACGATATCGGCGCCCACTTCGGCGAACAACGCGCGCAGGCTGCGCACGTGGCGCAGGGTCAGCAGCGACTTGCGGCCGATGTCCAGGGTGAGGTGTTCGGCGCCGCTGGCCAGCAGCGGCTCGACCAGCCGCCCACCGGCGGACACGACGATGGCCCGGTGGCCGGCGGCAACCAGGGCAGAGGCGATTTCAAGGGTGGAGCGTTCGACCCCGCCGGAGTGCAGCGCCGGCAGCAGCTGCACCACGGTCAGTCGGCGCACGGGAGCAGCGCTGACTTAGTCGGCCAGCACGAACACGGCACCGCAGTACGGGCACTTGGCCTCGCCGTTGGGCTCGTCTTCGATCGGCAGATACACGCGCGGGTGCGAATTCCACAGCGCCATTTCCGGGGTCGGGCAGCTCAGCGGCAGGTCGGCGCGATGCACGGTGTAGCGCTTCTCGGCGTTGGCGGGCGCAGTGGCGGTATGGCTCATGGCGTGGACACACAAAGGAATTGCGAAGACGGTGATTCTAGCACCCGGGACTGTTGCATCGCCGTCCTCGCGCAGGCCGGCGCATGCCGCCCAGCCGCACCGCCGGCGCACAGCACCGTTCTTTTTAAATCGATCCAAAGTGACTGTCAACCGGAACGGCAAGTGGCTGATTCTTCTGGTTTGGATCGAACTAAATGGCACTTGCCAGCATTGCCCCGGCTGTTGCAGCATCGGTCCGGTTCGATTCCTGCCCCGATCGCATGGCCCGTCCCCCGCCGGACCTGCATCGCCCCTGTGTCCGCCCCCGGCGGCCGGGGTGGTGCCTGTCTGCCGAGGTCGCCGATGCGGGCTCTGCCTGCCGCCTGCCCTTTCCGGGAGTTCCCTGCATGACCCTGCCTGCCCCGCGCCCTGCCCGCCACGCCCTGCTGCCGCTCGCCCTTGCCGTGGCGTGCGCCTCGCTTGCCCTGCCCGCCCTGGGCCAGGGCCTGCAGACCTCTTTCGAGCGCGGCGAACCGGCGCCGCTGGCCGGCACGCAGGCCCTGCAGGTGGAGGTGGGCGGCGGTCCGCGCGCGCCGTATGCGGCCAAGCCCGGGGTCGGCTACAGCGGCCTGCGTGCCCTGCATTACACCGGCAGCGGCGGCACCCAGCAGCGCCGCCTGTTCAACACCGACATGGCCATCGAGGCCGACACCACGCTGAGCTGGCTGGTGCTGCCGGAGATCGTCGGCGCTGACACCGTGGCCTCCACCTATGTGTCGCTGGACCTGCTGCTGGACGACGGCAGCCGGGTCTCGGCCAGCGACGCCCGCGACCAGCATGGCAGTGCGCTGGGCGCGACCGCGCAGGGCGACTCGAAGACGCTGTACCCGCAGCAGTGGGCGCGCAAGGCCGTGCGCCTGGGCGAGGTGCCGGCCCTGCGTGGCCGCCGCGTGGTGGCGGTGGAACTGCAGGTGGCCAGCGCGGCCGGTGCGCCGGTGTCGGGCTGGATCGACGACGTGCAGCTGGGCGCGCAGCCGCGCACCGTACCGCAGCGCCCGTCGGACTGGGTGCTGACCACGCGCGGCACGCAGGCCAACGGCACCTTCTCGCGCGGCAACAACTTCCCCGCCACGGCGGTGCCGCACGGCTTCAACTTCTGGACCCCGGTCACCGATGCCGGCGCGTTGAACTGGCTGTACCGCTGGAACGAACAGAACGACGCGCGCAACCGCCCGCAGCTGCAGGCACTGGCCCTGAGCCACCAGCCCAGCCCGTGGATGGGCGACCGCCAGACCTTCCAGGTGATGCCGTCCAGCGCCCGCGGCGTGCCGGAGGCCGACCGCGGCAAACGTGCCCTGTCGTTCTCGCGCGACAATGAACGTGCGCGCCCCTACCGTTACGACGTGCGCTTCGACAACGGCATCGCCGCGGCGATCGCACCCACCGACCATGCTGCGCTGTTCCACTTCACCTTCCCCGAGAAGGGCGACGCCAACCTGCTGTTCGACAACGTCGACGCACGCGGCGGCCTGACCCTGGATGCGGCCACGCAGACGCTGTCCGGCTACACCGACACCCGCAGCGGCCTGTCCAACGGCGCCACCCGCATGTACGTGGTGGCCAGCTTCGATGCGCCCTGGCGCAGCAGCGGCCTGATCTCCACCGGCCGCCCCACCGGCTACATCAAGTTCGATGCCGGCAGCACGCGCACGGTCACCATGCGCATCGCCACCTCGTTGATCTCCATCGAGCAGGCCCGCCACAACCTGGCCCTGGAGCTGGCCGCCGATGACACGCTCGACCGCGTGGCGGCACGCGCGCAGGACGCATGGGACGCGCGGCTGGCCCCGTTCGACATCGGCGATGCCAGCGACGACCAGAAGACCACGCTGTATTCCAGCCTGTACCGGCTGTACCTGTACCCGAACTCCGGCCACGAGAACGTGGGCAGCGCCGCCGCGCCCGAGTGGCGCTACGCCAGCCAGGCCAGCGCCGCCGAGGACAACACCGACGGCAGCGCCACGCGCAGTTTCGCCCCGGTGCGCGATGGCAAGGTTTACGTCAACAACGGCTTCTGGGACACCTTCCGCACCACCTGGCCGGCCTATGCGTTGTTCACCAAGGATGACGCCGGTGCGCTGGTGCAGGGCTTCCTGGAGCAGTACCGCGCCGGTGGCTGGGTGGCGCGCTGGTCCTCGCCCGGCTATGCCGACCTGATGGTGGGCACCAGTTCGGACGTGGCCTTCGCCGATGCCTGGCTGAAGGGCATCGGCGGCTTCGACCCGGAGGAGGCCTATGCGGCCGCGCTGAAGAACGCCACGGTGGTACCGCCGGACCGCCATGTCGGGCGCAAGGGCATGGACCGCTCCACGTTCCGGGGCTACGCCAGCGCCGACGTGCACGAAGGCATGTCGTGGACGATGGAAGGCGCGCTCAACGACTTCGGCATCGCCAACATGGCCCAAGCGCTGGCCAAGCGCGCCGACAGCGCCGCCGCACGCGAGCGCTATGCCACCGAGGCCGACTATTTCAGCCATCGCGCCGGCACCTACGCCACGTTGTTCGACCCGGCCGCCGGGTTCTTCCAGGGCCGCACCGCCGACGGACACTGGCGCCTGGCCGCCAAGGACTACGACCCACGCGTGTGGGGCCACGACTACACCGAGAGCAACGGCTGGACCTTCGCCTTCACCGCCGCGCATGACGGCGAGGGCCTGGCCGGGCTGTATGGCGGCCGGGCGCAGCTGGCCGCCAAGCTCGACGCCTTCTTCGCCACCCCGGAAACCGCCGATCCCGCCTTCGCCGGCTCCTACGGCGGCACCATCCACGAGATGACCGAAGCGCGCGACGTGCGCATGGGCATGTACGCGCACAGCAACCAGCCGGCCCACCACATCCCCTGGATGTACCTGTACGCGGGCCAGCCGTGGAAGACCCAGCAGCATGTGCGCGAGATCCTGGCGCGGCTGTACGTGGGCAGCGAGATCGGCCAGGGCTACCCGGGCGATGAGGACAACGGCGAGACCTCGGCGTGGTACGTGCTGGCCTCGCTGGGCCTGTACCCGCTGCGCATGGGCGCGCCCGAATACGCGATCGGTTCGCCGGCGTTCCGCCATGCACGGGTGGAACTGCAGGGCGGCGCGGTGCTGACGGTGAATGCGGCCAACAACTCGCGCGAGAACGTGTACGTGCAGTCGCTGAAGATCAACGGCAAGCCGTGGTCGAAGACCTGGGTGCCGCACGAGGTGATCGCCAAGGGTGCCACGCTGGACTTCGTGATGGGCCCGCAGCCCTCGACCTGGGGCAGCGGCCCGGACGATGCGCCGCGCTCGCTCACCGCACGCGGCCAGCGCCCCGCCCTGCTGCATGACCTGCTGGGCAGCGGTGCACGCGCGCAGCTGGCCGATGGCCGGCCAGTGCCGGACCTGCTCGATGACGATGCCGGCACCACGGTGCCGGTGGGCGCAGGCACGGTGGTGTTCAGCGGGGTGAGCGATGGCACGCCCTCGATGTACACGCTGACCAGTGGCAACGCCGCGATCCGCGGCGGTGCATGGACGCTGGAAGCCCGCCGCACGGGCGGCCGCTGGGTCACGCTGGACGAGCGCCGCGGCGAGGACTTTGCCTGGGCGCTGCAGACCCGGCCGTTCGCCATTGGCAAACCCGGGCGATACGCCGAGTACCGGCTGCGCATCGCCGCGCCGGGGCGAATGCAGTTGGCCGAAGTGGAGTTGCTGGCACCCATGGGGGAGAAGTGAGCATGGGCATGCGTGGTTTTTTGGCGCGGGCGGCGGCTTGGGGTGCGGGGAGCCGGCCAGCGGCCGGCGCTACCGGGGCGCGTGTGTCGGTGGTTGCCTGGAGCCGGTCAGCGGCCGGCCTTGCCGTGTTGCTGGGGGCGTTGGGGGTGTTCGATGCGGCTGCGTTCGAGGCCAGCCAGCAGCGCGAGGGGGTGACGCTGAGCTACAGCGATCCGGCCGATGCGCTGGCCGCCCCGATGCGCACGCGCATCATCGACACGTTCTTTGCCGCGTACGTGCGCGAGCGCGCCGACTTCCATCCGGGCGCGCCCTCGCAGGTGCGGATCGTGATCGATCCGGGCTACGACGGCATCGCCTTCGTCGGTGAGGGCAAGGGCGCAGCCACCATCACCATCAATCCGGCCTGGCTGGCCAGGCACCCCGACGACGTCGACCTGGTCACCCACGAGGCGATGCACATCGTGCAGGGCTATCCCGAGTACGCCAACGAACGCGTGCCGGGCTGGCTGGTGGAAGGCATTGCCGACTACGCGCGTGATCGTTACGGCCGCGAAAATGCGGCCGCGGGCTGGGCGCTACCGACGACGGTGAAGGACGGGCATAACTTCGACACCGGCTACCGGGTGACCGGCGCGTTCCTGGCGTGGAGCGAGGCGCAGCATCCGGGGCTGGTCAAGGCACTGGACGGCGCATTGCGCGACGGGCGTTACACGCCGGCGTTGTGGCAAGCCCGCACCGGCATGGCGCTGCCGGCGCTGTGGGCGGCGTACGTGCAGGCGCGTTGAGACGACCACTGGGCCAGGGGCGGCGGGTACCGACCGTGGGTCGGTACGCTTTCGTGGGTCAGCGCGCGCCCACCAGGCCGGCATACAACGCGAACAACTGCTGGAAATAGCGTCGGGTCATTCGATGGCGCATGGCACGGCTCCGGACTCGCAGGGGGATCTGGTCGGGCCCAGGGCGGCGGGAGCCGGTAGCCCGCCGCCGCGGCCGGGCCGCGTGGGGGTATTGGGCCCTCGGCAGGTTGCAGGCGGGTGACCGGGGTGCGGCGTGCGTATGGCAGCGCACGACGCCGGCCCACCAACGGTCGGCAGCTACCGGTTTCGCGGCGCGAAACCAAAACGCGCCCCGAAGGGCGCGTTTTGGCAACTGCCGGGGGAAGAACGCCTTAGGCGTTCTTCTCCGCCTCCAGTTGCTTCCGGATCTGCGCATCCACGGCCGCGATGGCGGTCATGTTGAGCACGCGGCGCGAGGTCGCGCTGGTGGTCAGGATGTGCACCGGCTTGGCCACGCCCATCAGGATCGGGCCGATCGCCACGCCGTCGGTGAACACGCGCACCAGGTTGTAGGCGATGTTGGCCGCTTCCAGGTTGGGCAGCACGAACAGGTTGGCGCGGCCCTTCAGCGTGCTGTCGGGCAGCAGCTTCTGGCGCAGTGCCTCGTCCCATGCGGTGTCGCCCTGCATTTCACCGTCCACGTTCAGGCGCGGGTTGCGCTTGAGCAGCAGCGAACGCACGGTGCGCATCTTCAGCGCGTCGCGGGAATCGTGGCTGCCGAAGTTGGAGTGCGACAGCAGCGCCACCTTCGGTTCGATCCCGAAGAGCTTCATGCGGTAGGCCGCCTGCAGGGTCGCTTCGCAGATCTGCTCGGCGGTCGGGTCTTCCTGCACGTGGGTGTCCACGAAGAAGAACACGCCCTGCTGGTTGATCACGCCGGTCATCGCCGAGGTCGAGGTCACCTTCGATTCCAGCGGCAACACGCTGCGCACGTAGCCCAGCTTCTTGTGGAAGCGGCCGACCACGCCGGTCAGCATGGCGTCGGCTTCGCCGCGCGCCACCATCACCGCGGCGATCAACGTCGGCCGCGAACGCATCAGGTTCTTGGCCGCCGCCACGGTCACGCCGCGACGCCCGGTGAGGTTGTGGTAGTACTGCCAGTAATCGTTGAAGCGTGGGTCGTCGTTGATGTTGGTGATGTCGAAATCGTCACCGGCCTTCATGCGCAGGCCCAGGCGCTCGATGCGCGATTCGATGACGTCCGGGCGGCCGATCAGGATCGGACGGGCCAGCCCTTCATCCACCACGTTCTGCACGGCGCGCAGCACCACTTCCTCTTCGCCCTCGGCGTAGACGACGCGCTGCTTGTCGGCACGCGCACGGTCGTACACCGGCTTCATCATCAGGCTGGTGCGGTAGACGAACTGGGCCAGCTTCTCGCGGTAGGCGCCCATGTCGGCCACCGGGCGGGTCGCCACGCCCGAATCCATCGCGGCCTGGGCCACGGCGGCGGACAGCTCCACCAGCAGGCGGCGGTCGAACGGACGCGGAATCAGGTAATCACGGCCGAAGCTCGGGGTCTCATCGCCATAGGCCGAGCCCAGGTCGCTGGCCTCGCGGCGCGCCATCGCGGCGATCGCGTGCACGCAGGCGATCTTCATTTCTTCGTTGATCGCCGTGGCGCCCACGTCCAGCGCACCGCGGAACAGGTACGGGAAGCACAGCACGTTGTTGATCTGGTTCGGGTAGTCCGAACGACCGGTGCCGATCAGCGCGTCCGGGCGGACCGAACGGGCCACTTCCGGCATGATTTCCGGGGTCGGGTTGGCCAGCGCGAAGATCACCGGGTCCTTGGCCATGGTCTTGACCATGTCCGCGGTGAGGATGCCCGGGGCCGACAGGCCCAGGAAAATGTCCGCGCCGTCGACGATCTCGGCCAGCGTGCGCTTGTCGGTGTCGCGTGCGTAACGCGCCTTTTCCGGGTCCAGGTCGGTGCGGCCGGTGTGGATCACGCCGTCGCGGTCGAAGGCCAGGATGTTCTCTTTCTTCAGGCCCAGCGAGACCAGCATGTTGACGCAGGAGATGCCCGCCGCGCCCATGCCGGTGGTGGCCAGCTTGACGTCTTCGATGCGCTTGCCGGTGACGACCATGGCGTTGAGCACCGCGGCGCCGACGATGATCGCGGTGCCGTGCTGGTCGTCATGGAACACCGGGATGTTCATCCGCTCGCGCAGCTTGCGCTCGACGATGAAGCACTCCGGGGCCTTGATGTCTTCCAGGTTGATGCCGCCGAAGGTCGGCTCCAGCGAGGCGATGATGTCGACCAGCTTGTCGGGGTCGTTCTCGTCGATCTCGATGTCGAACACATCGATGCCGGCGAACTTCTGGAACAGCACGCCCTTGCCTTCCATCACCGGCTTGCCGGCCAGCGGGCCGATGTTGCCCAGGCCCAGCACGGCGGTGCCGTTGGAAATGACGGCGACCAGGTTGCCGCGGGCGGTCAGTTCGCTGGCCTGCTGCGGGTCGGCCATGATCGCCTCGCAGGCGTGTGCCACGCCCGGCGAGTACGCCAACGACAGATCACGCTGGGTCAGCATCGGCTTGGTCGCTGCGACGCGGATCTTGCCCGGCGGCGACATGCGGTGGTAATCGAGGGCAGCCTGTTTGAAATCTTCGTTGGACATCGCTTTCTGCAGATGAATGGGCGAGAGGAACAGGGGATCATACCCCCGTTGGCGTGGATGGACCTGTCGCTACGCTGTCGCGATCATGCTGCAACCGCACATATTCGCCCCGTCCGGCAGCGTATGCGCAGCGTGGCGCAGTGCGATGACAACCCGCATCACCGACGGTACGTGGACAAAAAATCAGGGCCTGCCATCCGGGGGGACGGGGCAGGCCCTGCAACACACGCAAGCATCAAACGAGTATCAGCGGGCCGGGGCGGTCAGCGGCGACGGCAGGTCGTCGGTGGTCAGCGCCGGCAGTTCGGCCTCGCGGCCGTCCAGGGCCAGCGCCAGGCGGTCGCGGTCCAGCGCGCCTTCCCAGCGCGACACCACCACGGTGGCCACGGCATTGCCGATGAAGTTGGTCAGCGAGCGGCATTCGCTCATGAAGCGGTCCACGCCCAGGATCAGCGCCATGCCGGCCACCGGCACTTCCGGCACCACGGCCAGGGTGGCGGCCAGG
>Ga0213828_1001410_pt1 | contig 19785 bp, 20 predicted proteins | sample MC6MC0897MG_FD_180664 | JGI IMG/M metagenome (GOLD analysis project Ga0213828, IMG submission 180664) | Enriched soil aggregate microbial communities from Iowa State University, Ames, United States - MC6-MC0897-MG | ecosystem: Environmental > Terrestrial > Soil > Unclassified | place: USA: Iowa... | reverse complement strand
CCGCAGCCGCGCTGATCAAACAGCAGCACGTTGTAGCGTTGCGGATCGAACAACTGCCGATGCACGGGCGAGCAGCCGCTGCCGGGCCCGCCATGCAGGAAGACGGCGGGCTTGCCGTTGGGGTTGCCGCACATTTCCCAATAGATCTGGTGACCGTCTCCGGTATCCAGCATGCCTTGACGGTAGGGTTCGATCGGCGGATAGAGCATCAGGCGACTCGCTTGAAGATCAGGTCCCAGACGCCGTGGCCCAGGCGCAGGCCGCGTGTCTCGAATTTGGTGAGGGGGCGGTAATCGGGGCGCGGCGCGTAGCCGTCGACGGTGTTCTTGAGGAGCGGCTCGCCGCTCAGCACTTCGAGCATCTGCACCGCGTAGTCTTCCCAATCGGTGGCGCAGTGGATGTAGCCGCCGGGCGCAATGCGGCTGGCCAGCAGCGAGATGAAGGCCGGCTGGATCAGGCGGCGCTTGTGATGGCGCTTCTTGGGCCACGGGTCCGGAAAGTAGATGTGCACGCCGGCCAGGGAATCGGGGGCGATCATGTCGCGCACCACTTCGACGGCATCGTGCTGGATGATGCGCAGATTCTGAATGCTGGAGTCTTCGATGCGGCGCAGCAGCGATCCGACGCCGGCGTTGAACACTTCCACGCCCAGGAAGTTGTCGCCAGGCCGGGCCAGCGCGATCTTCTCGGTGGTTTCGCCCATGCCGAAGCCGATCTCCAGCACCGTCGGGGCCTGCCGTCCGAAGGCGGCGGCCGGATCCAGGCGGCGGGGGGCATAGGGGAGGGACCATTGGCCCATCAGGCGTTCCAGCGCAGCGAGCTGGCCCTGGGTGATGTGGCCGCGGCGATGGACGAAGCTGCGGATGTGCGCGGCGCCGGGACTGTTGGGCGCATACGCGGCGCTGGTCAGCGCGGCCTGGGTTTCCGGGGAAACGGGGGCGGGCGCGGCGTCGGCGGCGGGCGTGGCGGGCGCGTCTGCGGGGAGGTCCGCAGGGGTGTTCGTGGAGCTGTTGGTGGGGTTGTTCGTATTCATAGGCGGGATTGTAGTGGCAGGTCTGCCCGCGCGGAGCCGGTCATAGGGACGAAAACAGGGACACATTTATGCCGGACGGCTGCGGCTATAGTTTCAGCCCGGTTTCCCTGCGCCGCAGTCCTTTGTCATGAACTTTGCCCGGATCGACCTCGTCACGCTTGCCCTGTTTGTTTCTGTTGCGCGCCAGGGAAGCATCTCGGCCGGCGCGCGCCAGTCGCATCTGGCAGTAGGCGCGGCCAGCAAGCGGATTTCCGACCTGGAAGCCGCGCTGGGGTCGCCCCTGCTGTTTCGCAATGCCGCCGGCGTGGAGTTGACCGACGCCGGACAGGCGTGCCTGGTGCACGCGCTGCGGGTGCTGCAGGAAGTCGAGCAGATGGCCGGCGCGCTGTCCGACTTTGCGCAGGGCGTGCGAGGCCAGGTGCGCATTGCCGCCAACACCTCGTCGCTGACACAGTTCCTGCCCGAGGACCTGGCCGCCTTCATGGACGAGCATCCTGCCGTGCGCATCGACCTGGAAGAGCAGAACAGCAGCGACATCGTCACCGCCGTGCTGGAGAACCGCGCGGACATCGGCGTCTTTGCCGACCGCACGCTGGCAGACGGTCTTGCCACCTTCCCGTATCGCCTGGACGAGTTGGTGCTGATCGTGCCGCAGCGCCATCCGTTGGCCGCGGAGCCGCAGGTCGCCTTCGCGGACACGCTGGCCTACGACTACGTCGGCCTGCCGCCCGCGACGTCGCTGGCGACCCGGCTGTCGGAAGAAAGCGGCCGGATGGGCCGGGCGATGCGGCTGCGCATCCAGGTGCGCAGTTTTGACGCCATTTGCCGCATGGTCGCGGCCACGCGTGGCGTGGGCATCCTGCCGCGCATCGCCGCCGAGCCGCACGCGCGGTCCATGCCGATCCGGCTGATTCCGCTGACCGACGAGTGGGCGCGCCGCTGGCTGCTTCTGGGCGTGCGCGACGCCGACACCCTGACCGTGGCCGCGCGGCTGCTGCTGGCCCACCTGCGCGGCGAGGGCTGAGGGTTAGCCCGGGGTTTCTCGTTCCGGGAATGCCCCTTTCCCCGATTGTCCATTCCGCATCGCGCCGCTTTGCGCGCACACTGCCTTCCATCACTACCGTAAGACGCGCCTGGGAGGCGATATGGCAGGGCAGATTCTTGCCGGCATTCGTGTGCTGGAACTGGGACAACTCATCGCGGGGCCTTTCGCGGCCAAGACGCTGGCGGATTTTGGCGCGCAGGTCATCAAGATCGAACCGCCGGGCCAGGGCGATCCGCTGCGCAAGTGGCGTCTGCTGCACGAGGGCACCTCGGTGTGGTGGGAGGCGCAGTCGCGCAACAAGCAGTCGGTCTGCGTCGACCTGCGGCAGCAGGAAGGCCAGGACATCGTGCGCATGCTGGCGCGCGAGGCCGATGTACTGATTGAAAACTTCCGCCCCGGCACGCTGGAAAAATGGGGCTTGTCGTGGGAAGCCCTGCACGAACTGAATCCCCGCCTGATCATGTTGCGCATCTCGGGCTACGGCCAGACCGGTCCCAAGGCGCGCGAACCGGGCTTCGCCGCGATCGGCGAAGCCATGGCGGGCCTGCGCTACCTGAACGGTGAGCCGGGCCGGGCGCCGGTGCGCGCCGGCCTGTCGCTGGGCGACACCATCGCCGGCCTGCATGGCGCGCTGGGCGTGATGCTGGCGCTGTATCAACGCGATGCGCGCGGTGGCGTGGGGCAGGTGATCGACACCGCGCTGTACGAAAGCCTGTTCAACCTGAGCGAGAGCCTGCTGCCCGAGTATTCGGTGTTCGGCGCGGTGCGTGAGCCCGCCGGCGCGTCGCTGCCCGGCATCGCGCCGTCCAACGCCTACCCGTGCCAGGACGGCTACGTGCTCATCGCGGGCAACGGCGACGCCATCTACACCCGGCTGATGGCCCGCATCGGCCGCGACGACCTGGGACAGGACCCGGCGCTGGCGCACAACGACGGCCGCGCGCGCCGTGTGGAAGAGATCGACGCCGCCATCGGCGCGTGGACGCAGGAACGGCGGATCGACGACGTGCTGGCCGCCATGCTGGAAGCGGGCGTGCCCGCCGGCCGCATCTATTCCATTGCCGATATTGCCAAGGATCCGCACTACCGCGCCCGCAACGCCATCACATCGATGGAATCCGCGGCGGGCGTGCAGGTCGAGATGCCCGCCGTCTTTCCGTACCTGTCGTCCAACCCGGGCGCGGTGCGCGAACGCGCGCCCACGCTCGGCGAACACACCGATGCGGTGCTGGCGTCCGTAGGGCTGACCGAAGAACAGCGCGCCGCGTTGCGCGCCAAGGGAGTGATTGCATGAACCACGGACCCGCCCGCATCGAGATCAACGAGGTCGGCCCGCGCGATGGCCTCCAGATCGAGAAGACCATGGTGCCCACCGACGACAAGGTCGCCTTCGTGGATGCGCTTTCCGACTGCGGCTTCGCCCGTATCGAGGTCACCAGCTTCACCTCCCCCAAAGCCATTCCCGCGCTGGCGGACGCCGTCGACGTCATGCGCCGCATCCGCCGCCGTCCGGGCGTGATCTACACCGCGCTCGTCCCGAACGTACGCGGGCTGGAACGCGCGCTGGAGGCCGGCACCGACGAGATGAACCTCGTCATGTCGTGCAGCGAGACGCACAACCGCGCCAACCTGCGCATGACGCGCGACCAGTCGTTTGCCGAGTTGTCGCAGGTGCTGGCCGCCGCGGCAAAGGCTGGCGCGCCGTGCAACGTGTCCTTGTCGACCGCGTTCGGCTGTCCGTTCGACGGCGACGTGCCCGCGGACACGGTGCTGGATCTGGCGGCGCGTCTGGTCGATGCGGGCACTGCCGGCATCACGCTGTGCGACACGACGGGCATGGCGTTTCCGACCCAAGTGGCCGCGTTGTGCGAACAGGCGGCGGCGCGCCTGCCATCCACCGCGCTGACCGTACACCTGCACAACACGCGCGGCATGGCGTTGGCCAACGCCATCGCGGCCTGGCAGACCGGCATCACCCGCTTTGACGCCGCAGCGGGCGGCCTGGGCGGATGTCCTTACGCGCCGGGCGCCAGCGGCAACGTCAACACCGAAGAGCTGGTCCACATGTTTGCTTGCATGGACGTGGAGACCGGCGTGTCGCTGGAGCCGCTGCTGGCCATCGTGCGAAGCCTGCCCGGTTTGGTCCAGCGCGATCTGTCCAACGCATTGCTGCAGGCGGGGCCGAGGCTGGCCTTGCATGCGCCGCCCGCGTGGCTGGCCGAACGGTTTCCGGCCGACGCCTGATTGATCTGTCTTTTCCAAGCTGTACCTGCCGTACCCGAACCACCCACAGATAAAACAATACCCAGGAGACAACGCATGGCCTCTTTCCGCCTGCCCACCGCACTGCGCGTCAGCGCCGCCTTCGCCCTGATCACCGCCGCCGGCGCCGCCAGCGCACAGGCCGATTTTCCGAACCGCCCCGTCACGCTGATCGTGTCCGCTGCGCCCGGCGGCACCACCGACATCGCCGCCCGCCTGATCGCGCAGCCCTTGGGTGCGGCGCTGGGCCAGAGCGTCGTCGTCGAGAACAAGCCCGGCGCCTCCGGCGGCATCGCGGCGCAGGCCGTGGCGCGCGCCAAGCCGGACGGCTACACGCTGCTGCTGCAGTACTCGGGCTTTCAGGTCATCACGCCGCACGTGACGCCCGCCGCCGGCTGGGATCCCATCAAGGACTTCGCCCCGGTCGCCAACGTGCTGTCCGCGCCGCAAGTCGTGGTCGTGCGTCCCGATCTGCCCATCAAGTCCCTGAAGGAACTGGTCGCGTACGCCAAGGCCAACCCGGGCAAGCTGAACTACGCGTCCTCGGGCAACGGTTCGCTGCAGCAGGTCGCCACGGAACTGCTCAACCAGATGGCCGGCACGCAGATCACGCACATCCCGTACAAGGGCACCGGCCCCGCGCTGAATGACTTGCTGGGCGGCGCTGTCGACATGACGATCACCACGCCGCCGCCGCTGCTGGGCCAGATCGCCGCAGGCAAGCTGCGCGCGCTGGCGGTCACGGGCAATGCCCGCTTGCCGTCGCTGCCCGACGTGCCCACGGCCGCCGAAGCCGGCTACCCCGACCTGATCGTGTCGTCGTGGTTTGCCATGTACGCACCCAAGGACACGCCCGCGCCGGTCGTCGACAAGATCGCGGGCGAGATCCAGAAAATCATGAAGACCGACGAGTTCCGCAAGAAGGCGGCCGAGCAGGGCGCCGAGGCGATCTTCATGGGCCCGAAGGAACTGGGCGCCTACACGCAGACCGAACTGGACCGCTGGGGCAAGGTGGTCAAGGCCGCGAACATCACGGCGAATTGATGGCGGCGGGTTTTTTGGTAGGAGGGGGCGGGCTTTTTCGACCCGCCCCGACTGAAAAAACCCGCGCTATAATCGCGGCTCTGCCCGGCCCACGGCTGCGGCACGACACCCGAGCGGGTGTAGTTCAATGGTAGAACGGCAGCTTCCCAAGCTTCATACGAGGGTTCGATTCCCTTCACCCGCTCCATCAATCCCGGCAAGTTCCCTTCATGCGACGCTGATCACTTGATTCTGCGGCGTCGGCATTCATTCCCTGCATCGATCAACGCATTGCCCGAGGATGTCCGCGTCGACCTGCGCTGGGGCGTTCCTGAGCGCGCCTTCCGGTCAAGCGAGCCGGTGACAAACGGCCTCGATGTTGTAGCCGTCGGGGTCCAGGATGAAGGCGCCGTAAAAGTGGGGGTGGTAATGCGTGCGCAAGCCTGGCGGGCCGTTGTCGCGGCCGCCGGCTGCCAAGGCGGCGCGATGAAACGCGTCGACCGCTTCGCGGCTGCGGGCGCGGAAGGCCACATGCACGCGCGGCGCGCAGGGCGTGCCCTCATGTATCCAGAATTCGCCACCGGGGTTGTTCTCGTTGTCCGGTTCTCCGACGCCGAAGCCCATGTCGGTCTCGAACGTCTTGCGTGCCACATAACCCAGCGCCGCCAGCGCGCTCAGGTAAAACGCGCGGCTGCGCTCGAAGTCGCTCACATGGATCGTGATGTGGTCCAACATGCAACGCTCCTTAAGAAAGGTGGCCCATCGGGCCGGAACGATCAGCATAGGCCATCAGGGCGGACGACAGGGCGGTGATTCGCAAGGTGGCGTGATGGGAGGGAGCCGGCGCGGGAGGCGCTCTCACACCTGCGCCATCCCCCATCGACAAACAGCGCGTTGCCATTGACGAAGCTTGCCAATCGATCACCGAAATAATGGACGACTCCGGAAAGATTGGAACGACTATGCGTGTTTGTGGATAATCGCTTCATCTCAAGGAGTCTTCGGCATGGATCAATTGACCGCGATTCGCGGGTTTGCGCGCGTAGTGGAGGCGGGCAGTTTCACGCGGGCGGCGGATTCGCTGGATATGCCCAATGCCACGCTGAGCAAGATCGTGCAGGACCTGGAGGCGCACCTGGGCGTGCGCCTGCTCCAGCGAACGACGCGGCGCGTCACGGTCACGCCGGAAGGGCGCGAGTACTACGAGAAAGCGTTGCGCATCGTGCGCGACCTGGAAGACATCGACGGGTCGTTCAATGCCGTGCAAGGCAAGCCGAAAGGACACCTGCGCATCGACGTGGGCGGCTCCACCGCGAGCGACGTGCTGATCCCCGCGATCTCCGATTTTCTGACGCGCTATCCCGACATCCGGATCGACTTCGGGGTGTCAGACCGCCCCGTCAACCTGATCAGCGACAACGTCGACTGCGTGATCCGCGGCGGTCCGCTCGACGACTCTTCGCTGGTGGCGCGGCAGATCGGTACCGCCGATCTGATCACCTGCGCCACGCCGGGATACCTCAAGCAGTTCGGCACGCCTGCCTATCCGGATGAGTTGAAGAACGGCCACAAGCTGGTCAGCTACCTGTCGCCGCAGAACGGCCGCGCCTTTCCGTTCCGCTTTGAGCGCGATGGGGAAAAGACGGAGATCAAGGTCGAGCATCGCGTCGGCGTCAATGAAAGCAACGCGCATCTGGCGGCGGCGCTGGCGGGCCTGGGGATCGTTCAGACGTTCACCTATGCGGCGGGCCCCGCGTTGCAAAGCGGCGCGCTCGTCGAGATTCTGAAACCGTGGCGGCCCCAGCCTTATCCGTTTCATGTGGTGTACCCGCATAACCGCCATGTGACGCATCGGCTGCGAGTGTTCATTGATTGGCTCGTGGCGAATCTGCCCGCGCGGCTCAAAGGATGAAGGGCAGGTGCTGGTCTAACCAAGCCCTCATCGAAGATGTCATGTTGGGAAAGGCGCACCCCGTCAACACGAAGCGCGCCCCGTTCCGAATTACTGATACGCGTTAGAAACTGGGCTTTCTGGACTGGCTGCGCTGCACATACTCAATCCGCGCATTCATCCATGCCGGGTCATGCATCTGGATGCTGACGCCGCTGTATTTCAATACCGCCTGCGTCAGGTCCGTCGAGCAGCCCATGCCGGGGTTCGTGCTGGGTTTGGTGCACCATTCCATGTTCAGGTCGTTGGGATAGTTGGACTGGCGGCCGTATTTTTCCAGCACGGCTTTGCCCATGGCTTCCTTGTTGGCCGGCGTCCACGGCAGTTCATAGCGGATCTGCGACACCGCCAGCGGCTGTTGCTTGTCGACAGGCACGCGCGGCTCGAAGTGGACGATGAAGCTGACGCCATCTTTGTCGTAGCTGAAGTTCATCGGCATCTTGGTGTTCGTGACGGGGTTGTTCGTCGCGTAGCCGATCCGGATGTCCTTCTTGCCAACATTGAAGTTCTTGGCGGTGGCGGCAAGGGCTTCGTCGAAGTCCATGCCCGTCTTGACGCCGGCAACATCAAACGTGCGGGCGTCGACCGAACGGGGAGACGCGGCATTTGCGGGAGCAACGACGACGGCGGTCAGCGCGGAAATGAGGAGTGCAGCTTTCAACTTCAAAATAAAGATCCTTTTCGAATAGCGCGGGGATTATCCGATCGGGTCTTTATTGTGTCCCTAATAAAGTGCAACCAAACTTGTCATCGGGGCAATTTATTTAAAGGCTGAAGGCCAGGACAAAGCCCAGCAGGGCAACGGTCATCAGCGCGCCCGCGGCGGCCGCGGACGGGCGGTGATCCGGGCCGGAGCCGTTGTCCTTGAACCGGAAGGGCTTTTTGATGCTGATGTACGCGCTGGCAGTCAGGGCGACCGCCGCGACTGCGCCGGCGATGTAGGCGAGCATCTTAACTCCTGGATCAATGAAACGGCCGGGCGCGCGCCCGGCCATCAACTCAAACCGGCTGGCTCGGATCCTCCGCCAGGAACCCCCCGCTCTGGTGCCGCCACAGGCGTGCGTACACGCCATTCATTGCCAGCAGTTCCGCATGGCTGCCCTGTTCGATGATCTGGCCTTGATCCATCACGATAAGCCGGTCCATCGCGGCGATGGTCGAGAGGCGGTGCGCGATGGCGATGACAGTCTTGCCCTGCATGACTTCGTCCAGGCTCTCCTGAATGGCGGCTTCCACTTCTGAATCCAGCGCGCTGGTGGCCTCGTCCAGCAGCAGGATGGGCGCGTTCTTGAGCATGACGCGGGCGATCGCGATGCGCTGGCGCTGGCCGCCCGACAGCTTGACGCCGCGTTCGCCGACGAGCGTGTCGTAGCCGGTGTTGCCGTGCGAGTCGCTGAGCTGCTGGATGAAGTCGTCGGCCTGGGCCCGGGCCGCGGCGGCGCGGATTTCTTCGCGGCTGGCGTCGGGGCGGCCATACGCGATGTTGTCGCAGATGGAGCGGTGCAGAAGCGATGTGTCCTGCGTGACCATCCCGATGGCGCTGCGCAGGCTGTCCTGCGTGACCTTCGAGATGTCCTGGCCGTCGATGCGGATGTGTCCCCGTTCGACGTCGTAGAAGCGCAGCAGCAGGTTGATGAGCGTGGACTTGCCGGCGCCGGATCGTCCGACCAGGCCGATCTTTTCGCCGGGGCGCACGGTGAGGGTCAGGCCGTCGAGGACCTGGCGCTCGTTGTTGTAGTTGAAATAGACGTCGTCGAACCGGACTTCGCCTTGCGTGACTTGCAGGGTGGCGGCGTTGGGCGCGTCCTGCACCTTCGGGACGTGGGTCAGGGTGGCGATGCCGTCCTGCACGGTGCCGATGTTCTCGAACAGCGACGTCATCTGCCACATGATCCAGTGCGACATGCCGTTCACGCGCAGCGCCATCGCGGTCACCGCCGCGACTGCGCCGGTGCCGACTTCGTTGCCGTGCCACAGCCACAGCGCGTAGCCGCCGGCCGCCAGGATCAGCGCCGACACCAGCGCCTGGTTCACGATTTCAAACTGGCTGACCAGACGCATCTGGCGGTAGCCGGTTTCCTTGAAGTCCTCCATGGCGGCGCGCGCAAAGCGGGCCTCGCGATTGGTGTGCGAGAAGAGCTTGACGGTGGTGATGTTGGTGTAGGCATCGGTGACGCGTCCGGTCATGGACGAGCGGGCATGCGCCTGCTCTTTGCCGACCTTGCCCAGCCGCGGCACGAAATACATCATGGCCAGGCCGTAAAGCGCCATCCAGCCGATGAAGGGCAGCATCAGACGCCAGTCGAAGCCCCCGGCCAGCGCGACGATGGTGACGAAGTAGACAGCGATGCCGAGCACGATTTCGCAGAAGGTCAGCAGCACTTCGCGCACGGCAAGCGCGGTCTGCATGACCTTGGTGGTGACGCGGCCGGCGAACTCATCAGAGAAAAACGACAGGCTTTGCCGCAGCATCATGCGGTGAAAGTCCCATCGCAGGCGCAGCGGCAGGTTGATGGCCAGGACCTGATGCTGGACCAGTGTGCGTAGCGCGACGACGCCAACGCTGACGCACAGCACGATGGCAATGCCCCACAGGACCTGGCGTTCGTGTGCCGACGCGGCCTCGCCGGCTTTCCAGGCGGTGAGCATGTCGACGACCTGCCCCAGGAAGGCGAAGAGCCACGCTTCGTAGATGGACACCGCCGCGCTCAGGACCGCTAGTGCGGCGATGTAGCGGCGCGAACCGTGCGTGCAGAACCACAGGAAGGCGAAGAAACCCGTGGGCGGCGGGGGGACGTTCTCGGAAGGGAACGGATTGAGCTGGCTTTCAAATCTGCGGAACAAGGCAGAGACTCCGGATTCTGGATATGGCTTTCGACGAGGCGCGGCGGCGGCGCACATTGGCGCTGCTGGCCTTGGGAAGCGAGTCCCCAATTAAAACGATATTTAAGCGCATTCGGCCGAAGCCGAGAAATGCGGCGACAGAATCGTAGGAGTGGTGGTGCAGCAAGGATCCGTGCCTGCTGACGAGATGCCGGCCGTTAGCACGATGATGCGGAGGGAATCGGACTGACGAGGTCAGCTTTTGGTGGTGGACAACGCCGCCGCGTGACGCGCAAGCCAGCGCCGGAACTCATCCGCAAAGCAATGGACAACCCGGTCCTCGTGCCCGAGCGACGCGGCGCTGTTATGCGGGCTGATCCACACCGACGGCAGCGACCATAGCGGCGACGCTTGCGGCAGCGGTTCTTCCGTAAACGTGTCGAGGTAAGCGCCCGCCAGGCGTCCCGCTGCCAGCGCATCCGTCAGCGCGATTTCATCCACCAGCTCGCCGCGCGCGACATTGACGATGCGCGCGCCGCGCGGCAACAGGGCAATCCGGCGCGCGTCGATGATGCCGGCCGTCTCGGCATTCAACGGAAGCGCCAACACGAGCCAGTCGCAATGGGGCAACGCGTCGTCCAGCTGCGCCATGCCGATGACATCGTCAAAGCCGGCCAGCGGCTCGGCATGCCGGCGAACGGCCGTCGTGCCCAGACCCAGCGCCGAGCACAAGCGCCCGATCTCCTGCCCGATGGCGCCCGCGCCCAGCACCAGCAAGTGCATGGACGACAGATCTCGCGGACGGGCGTCGCCGGTCAGCGGCTGCCATTCGCGCCGCGCCTGCGACGCGAGCCAGCGGTCGAAGCCGCGCGACTGCGCCAGGATGGCGGCCACGGCGGTCTGCGCGATGGGGGCAGCGGTGACGCCGGTGGAGGCGGTGACCGGAACGCCGCGCGCCAACGTGTGCGCATACTGCGGCAGGTCCTGCCCCGACGAACAGACGTGCAGCCAGCGCAGCCCCGGCGCGGCGTCCGCCACCCGAAAGAAGGCATCGGACAGCGGGCCGGGCTTGCGCAGCGAACTGCCTTCGTACAGATCACGTGAAAAGAACGCCACGTCGATACGCGTGGGGTCGGCGTCTTCGACTGGATGGCGTTGCAGGCGCACGCCGGCAGCTTGCGCGAGGGCATCGAGGCGCGGGCCATGCGCGCGGTCGACCTTGGCCGACAGCAGCAGGCCCAGCGCGGGGGCGGCCGTGTTCAACGGACGACCTGCCAGCGGTCGCGTTCGCCGGGATAGACCACACCGTACTCGGCGATGGCGTCGTCGTCGAACCGGAAGGCAAGGCCGGGCTCGGAAGGCACCAGCAGGTTGCCATCCTCGGCCTGAAGTTGGCGGTCGATCAGGCGGCGGAAGTTGACGATGTGGTCGTCCGGCATCCATTCCACGTAGGTCGCGTTGGGCGCGCTGGCGGCCAGGTGGATGTGCACGTCGTGCCAGGCGTGCGGCGCCACGGTGATGCCGTGGCTGTCGGCCGTGGCCGCGATGCGGCGCCATTCGGTGATGCCGCCGCACACGGTCGCGTCGGTCTGCAGGATGGTGGTGGCGCCGCTGGCGATCAGGTCCTTGAAGCGCCAGCGGCCGGCCTCGACTTCGCCGGTGGCGACGGTGACCGGCGTGGCGCGCGCCAGCCGCACGTGGTTGTCGATGTCGTCGGGCGAGAAGGGCTCCTCGATCCAGAAGGGGTGATAGGGCTCGAACGCGCGCATGTATTCCAGCGCGGTGGGCAGGTCGCGCCACGCGTTGTTGGCGTCCAGCATCAGGCGCACGTCGTCGCCGATGGCCTCGCGCACGGCGGCGATGCGCTTGCGCTCGCCGGCCACGCTTTCCAGGCCGACCTTCATCTTGACGGCGCGAAAGCCCTCTTTGACGTGCTGCGCCATCTCGGCGGCCAACTTGTCCGGCGTCTTGCCCGGCTGGTAGTACCCGCCGCTGGCGTAGGCGGGCACGCGGTCTTTCACGGTGGCGCCCAGGTATTGGTAGAGCGGCACGCCGGCGCTGCGCGCGTTCAAATCCCACAGCGCCGTGTCGATGGCGGACAGGGCGCGCATTACGCCGCCGGCGCGGCCCAGCAGCAGCGCTTCCTGGTATAGCTCGTTCCACAGGCCTTCGACGCGCAACGATTCCTGGCCGATCAGGCGGGGCGCCAGCAGGTCCGTCACGGCTACGGACAACAGGCGTCCCGCGCTGTTCACGGCGTAGCAGTAGCCCAGGCCCTCCTGGCCGTCGGTGGAGCGCACGCGCACCAGGCAGTATTCGCGCGCCTTGACCTGGCGTGTGGAGAACGTGACCGGATTCGCGAGCGGCACGCGGGCAATGCAGACAGAGACGGATTCGATGGTAGGCATATGCGGGGATGCTCCGGGTTGGATGGGATCAGTCGAACTTGATGTTGCTTTGCTTGATGACGCCAGCCCATTTCACTTTTTCGCTGTCGATCAATTGCTGGAACTGCGCGGGCGATTCATCCAGCGGTTTCAGGCCCATTTCATCCAGGCGCGCCTGCATGCCGGGCTCGCGGACCACGCGCGAAATCTCCTTGTGCAGGAAGTCGACGACCTGCGGCGGCGTGCCGGCGGGCGCGATGATGCCGAATCACACGTTGGCCTCGTAGCCGGGCACGCCGGACTCGGCCAGCGTGGGCACGTCGGGCAGTTGCGGCAGGCGCTCCTTGGAGGTCACCGCCAGCGCCTTGAGCTTGTTCTGCTTGATGAAGGGCAGGCTCTGCGTGGGCGTGGCGAAGATCAGCGGAATCATCCCGCCGATCACGTCGGTCTGCGCGGGCGCGCCGCCCTTGTAGGGGATGTGGTTCATGCGGATGCCGGCCATCTGGTCCAGAAGCTCCAGCGAGATGTGCTGCGTGGAACCCTGCCCCGGCGTGCCGAAGTCGATGCCGCGTTCTTTCTTCTTGGCCAGCGTGATCAGATCCTTGGTGGTGTTGGGCTCGAACTTGGGATTGGCCACCAGCACGAACGGCGTGTCGGCGATCAGCGAGACCGGCGCGAAGTCCTTGAGCGTATAGGTGAGGTTGGGATACAGCAGCGTGTTGGTGACGTGCGAGGAAATCACCAGCATCAGCGTGTAGCCGTCGGCGGGCGAGCGCTTCAGTTCGCCCGTGGCGATGGTGCTGTTCGCGCCCGGCTTGTTCTCGACGATCATCGGCTGCGGCCAGGTCTTCGAGAGTTCCGCGGCGACCAGGCGGGCCACGGTGTCATTTGAGCCGCCGGGCGCCATGCCGACCATCAGGCGCACGGGTTTGGCGGGATAGCTCTCGGCGAAGGCGAGGGGGGCGGCAGCGGCAAAGGCGGCGGACAGGCAGCCGCCAACGAGGACACGGGCAAGGCGCTTCATGAAGTTGTCTCCTTGGATTGTTCTGCTGTTGTGAACCCATGATAGACAGGCCGTCTTAGTCGATGAATGGATAATTTGGATAAGAAAATCGAGGAAATCGATAAATGCGCGCGGGCATGTAATGGGCGCGCGAATGCGGGCGCGAGGCATAGCTGCCGTCGCGCCCGCAGGCATGCTTTTGTTGGGGAGGCGTCAGCCCAGCGTGCGGGCCAGCGCCTGTACGGCGGGCTGCAGGTGTTCGCGCAGCAGCGCCAGGAATGCCTGCGCGGCCAGCGAATCGGTGGCGTCGCGGCGCCGCGCCAGACAGATGTCGCGCTCGTTGATCGGCAGCGTCAGTGGCACGGCTTTCAAGCCGGCCAGCCGGAACTGAAAGAGCGCCAAGGTGGGGGCGATGGTGACGCCCAGGCCAGCCGCGATGAATCCGGCTGCAGTCGACAGGCTGTTGACCTGATGCGAGCGCAGCCACTGCCGGGGATAGATGGCGGCATCCAGATGCTGGCGGATGCTGCTGTTGCTTTCGAATCCGATGATCGGATAGTCCAGCACGTCCTGCACAGACAGGCGGCGGCGCGTTGCCAGCGGATGGCTGGCGGGGCAGATGAAATGGAACGTGTCGCGCGCAAGCACCTCGATGTCGAGGTCAGTGCTGGGATAGGCGGCCGCGCACAGCGCGAAATCCACCTGGCGGTTGCGGACCATGTCGATGCATACCGTGCTGGCCACGTCCTGCACCTGCACGCTGATGCCGGGGTAATCCGCGGTGAAGCGGGCGATGAGACCGGGCAGGATGCCCGACGATATCGACGGCAGCGCGGCGAGCGCGACGCGGCCCTTGCGGCGCTCGACGTGGTCGCGCATTTCGGCCAGGGCACGCTCGGTCTCGGGCAGCAGGTGGGCGATGATGTTCTGAAAGGCTTCGCCCTCGGCGGTCAGTTCCACGTTGCGCGTGCTGCGCGAAAACAGCTTCACGCCGAGGTCGCTTTCCAGATTGGAGATCAACGCGCTGAACGCGCTCTGGGTCAGGCAGCAGTGCTCGGCCGCGCGCGTGAAACTGCGCAATGCCGCCAGGGCCGTGAAGGCCTTCATGTGGCGTAGCGAAAGATTCATGCGGTGGTCTCCGCTGCGCTAAGGGCTAGAAACCATACAGCGCCGCGGGATTGGCCGCCAGCACCTGGCGCTGGAGTGCTGCGTCCGGCAGCCAGGATCCGATTTCGTGCAGCAGGCGGACGGCCGGGACGTCGCGATACGCGCTGATCTCGGTCGGAAGTTTGCCCGGCTCGCGATTCGTATGCGGCCAATCGCTGGCCCACAGTGCACGTTCCGGATTGCGATCGATGAAGGCGCGGGCCAGCGCGGTTATGCGCTGGGCTTCGCCGCCGTCATGAGGGTCCGCGCTAATGCGGTAGGACGCCGACAGCTTGACGTAGGCGGCGCCGCTGCCGACCAGGTCCAGCACCTGCAGGACACGGGGATCGTCCAGCGCAACCTGCGCCGGAATCATCGCGAAGTGATCCAGCACCACCGGGACCGGCAGCCGGGCCAGCGCGGGGGCGGCGCTGGCGATGGCGTCGAGCGAGGCGTAGACCTGGATGTGCCAGCCTTGCCCCGCCAGACGACCGGCCCACGCCGACAGCGCGCGGCTGACGGCGGCGGCGTCGCTGGCGCCCGTGCTTTCCAGGTTGACGCGGACGCCGCGGACACCGGCGTCGTGCAGGCGCGTGAGTTCGGTGTCGGCGACGTCGTCATCCGCCACGGCAACGCCGCGCGCCGCGCCGTCAAACGCCAGCAGGCTGTCGACGAGCAGGCGGTTGTCGCTGCCATAAATGCTGGGCTGCACGATGACGGCGTGGGCGAGGCCCAGCCGTTGCATGTAAGCGCGCAGCGCATCCGCTGACGCGGGGCCGGGCGTATAGTGCCGGTCCGCCAGCATGGGGTAGTCGGCCTGCGGCGCCACCACGTGGACGTGGCAGTCGCAGGCGCCGGCGGGTAGCTGCGGCGCCGTCATGGTCAGCCCGCCTGCAGGCGCGCGACGAAGGCCGCGCCGGCTTCGCGCGTGCCCAGCTTGCCGCCGACGTCGCGTGTGCATTCCTGCGCGAGGATGGTGTCGGCGATGGTGGCCTCGATGGCGGCGGCGGCCTGCGTGAACGCAGCGTTACCGGTCTTCTGGCCGTGCCAGTTCAGCAGCATCGCGCCCGACAGGATCAGCGAGATCGGGTTGGCGATGTTCTGGCCGGCGATGTCGGGCGCCGAGCCATGCGCGGCCTGGCCCATCGCGTAGTCGCGACCGGCGTTCAGCGAGCCGCCCAGGCCCAGGCTGCCCGACAGTTCGGCGGTCAGGTCGGACAAAATGTCGCCGAACATGTTGGTGGTGACGACGACGTCGTAGCGCTGCGGCGCGCGCACCACGTGCGCCATCATGGCGTCGACGATTACGTCGTCCACGCGCACTTCCGGAAACTCCTGGGCGACCTGGCGGCACATTTCCAGAAACATGCCGTCGCCCAGCTTAAGCACGTTGGCCTTGTGCACCATCGTGACGTGCTTGCTCCGCGTCATGGCCAGCTCGAACGCCGTGCGCGCGATGCGCTCGCAGCACTGACGGGTAATGCGGCGCAGCGACACGACGACGTCGGGCGTGATCAGCATTTCGCTGCCGCCGGACTCGACGTTGCGGTCGGCGTAGAAGCCTTCGGTGTTTTCGCGCACCACGACCAGATCGAATTCGCCCAAACGCGCCTGCATGCCGGGGTAGGTCCGCGCAGGGCGGATGTTGGCGTGCAGGTCCAGCTTCTTGCGAAAGTACATCGACGGATTGATCTCGCCGCGGGCCTCGTCCTTGAATTCATACGTGGCCATGGGGCCGAGCATCAGGCCGTCGGCTGCCTTGACCTTTTCCAGGAGGGCGGGCGTGACGGTGGCGCCGTGCATTTTCAGGCTGTCATGGCCCGCGATGTCGTGGTCGAACTGCAGGTTCAGGCCGAAGCGGCGCGACGCGGCTTCTAGCACGTCGACGGCGACCGCCATGGTTTCGGGGCCGATGCCGTCGCCGGGGAGTACAACGATTTTCATGGGAGCGTTTTCCTGTGGTTTGATCGGCCGGGCTTATTCGACCTGGACCCCGGTGGCTTGCACCAGGTTTTGATACTTGGCGGCTTCGCTGTGCACGAAGGCCGTGAATTCCTGCGAAGTGTTCGGACGCACGGCGGCGCCGTCGCCTTCCAGCCGCGACTTGATCGCGGGCTCGGCCAGGATGGCGTTCAGCTTCGCGTTGAGCTGTTCGACCACCGCCGGGGGTGTCTGCGCGGGCGCGAAGACCCCGCCCCACAGACTGAATTGGAAGTCCGGCACGGCGGCCTCGCTGATGGTGGGGACGTTGGGCAGGATGCCCAGGCGCTCCCGCGAGGATACCGCCAGCGCCTTCAAGCGGCCGCTGTTGATGTGGGGCATGACGGCCGATGCGCTGGAAAAGAAGAAGTCGACGTGGCCGCCCAGCAGGTCGGACATTGCCTGGCCCGCGCCCTTGTAGGGCGCGTGGATCATGCGGGTTTGCGTGCCGAGCGCCAACGCGGCGGCGGCCAGGTGGCCGGGCGTGGCGGTGCCGGAGGACGCGTAGGCCAGGGCGTCCGGCTTGGCGCGGGCCGCGGCGATCAGCGCGGCCAGGTCCGCATAGGGCGACTTTTCTGGAACGGCCAGCACCAGCGGCGAATCGCCCACCAGAATCACCGGCGCGAACTCGCGCAGCGGGTCGTAGCCCAGCGACTTCATGGCGTAAGGGTTGACGGCGATTTCGCCGGTCTGGCCGAGCAGCAGCGTGTAGCCATCGGCCGGCGCGCGCAGCACGATGCGCGACCCCACAGCGCCCGAGGCACCCGGGCGGTTTTCGACGATGAAGGTCTGCTTGAATTCCGTGCCCAGGCGTTCGGCCAGGATGCGGGCGAAGACGTCGCCTTGGCCGCCGGGCGCGTAGGGCACGATCATCGTCACGGGTTTGGACGGGTACGCGTCGGCCCCGCGTGCCGCCCCGGCCAGCATCAGCGCCGTGCCGGCCGCCGCGCCTTGCAAAAGGCGGCGGCGCGTGGGGTTCAGGGGGGAAGAATGCTGCATGGTGTCTCCTTGTTGTCTCTTCGCAGTCAATGCGCGGCGGTTCAGTCCAGCGCCATGCCGGACTTCTTGACCACGCCTCGCCACATTTCCAGTTCGGCGGCCAGCGCCTTGCCGAAGTCGTCCGGAGACCCGCTGATGGCCTGCGCGCCTTCGTGCTTGAGGCGGTCGGCCACCAGCGTGTCGGCGGCGGCCGCGTTGATGGACTGGTTCAGTTTGGCGACGACGTCAGGCGGCGTGCCGGCCGGCGCCAAAACGCCCCACCACGTCGTGATGTCGAAGTCGGGCACACCCGCCTCGGCCACGGTGGGCGTGTCGGGAAAGAGTGGCGAGCGCGTCTTGCCCGTGACGGCCAGCAGGTCCACGCGCTGGTCGCGCACCTGCGACAGAATGGTGGGCACCGTGGCGAAGAACACCTGGACGCGACCGGCAAGCAGATCAACGGTGGCCGGGCCGCTGCCCTTGTACGGCACGTGCGTCATGGCGGCGTTGGTCTTCTGCTTGAACAGTTCGCCGGCCAGATGATTGATGCTGCCGTTGCCGGCCGAGCAGAAGTTCAGGTCGGCGTCCGGCTTGGCGGCGAACTCGCGCAGTCCGGCGATGGAGGTCAGCTTCAGGTCCTTGGCCGTCACGACGAAGAGCGGGCCGCGGCCCAGCATGGCGATGGGCGCGAAGGACTTGCGCACGTCGTAGGTGGTGCTGATGCCGGCGGCCGCGTTGGTCACGAAGGTCGACGTGGCAAAGAGCAGTGTGTAGCCGTCGGGGCGCGCGTTCGCGACCAGCGCGGCGCCGATGGAGCCGCCACCGCCGCCGCGGTTTTCCACGACCACGGATTGGCCCAGCTTGTCGGCCAACGTGCGTGCCATGTCGCGCGCAATGCTGTCGGTGCCGCCGCCCGCCGCAAACGGCACCACCAGCGTGATGGGCCGGCTGGGATAGGTGTCGGCGGACGCGGCCACCGGCGCGCAAAGCGCGGGCAAAACAAGGGCCAGCCCCGCCAGCAGACGCTGCGGGAATACATTGAACTGCTTCATCGACTTGTCTCCGATCGACGGCCGCGCTCAGCCCTGGCGCAGCATCTTTAGGCGTTCCAGCAGGGCCTGGTGAATGTGATGTTGGGCGGCGTCTTGCGCGCCTTGGACGTCGCGGGCGCGGATGGCGTCGACGATGGCCTGGTGTTCCTGGTTGGAGCGGCCGGCCCGCTCGGACGAGCTGAGCGTGCTGCGTCCCAGCAGATAGGTGGTCTCGGTCAGCGAATGCAGCGAGCGGATCAGGTAGCGGTTGTGGGCGGCGCTGTAGATGGCCTGGTGAAAGCGCAGGTTCTGCGCGACGGGATCGCCGTTGTCGCCTTCGTCCAGGATGGCCTGCATGTTGGCGATCTCGGCGTCGGTGGCGTGGCGCGCGGCGAAGGCGGCGGCGGCGCCCTCCAGCACTTCGCGCATGGAATAGAGCTCGCCGACCTCCTGCTGGTCCATCGTGGTGACGACCAGTCCGCGGCCGGGCTCGTGCGTGATGAGTCCTTCGTCCTGGATACGCTTGAGCGCCTCGCGCACCGGGGTGCGGCCCATTTCGAGCTGGTCGGCGACTTCCACTTCGCGCAGGCGGTGGCTGGGCGTGAACATGCCCACCAGGATGCGGCGCTTGATCTCGTTGTAGGCCGCAAAGGCCTGCGAATTGCTTTTCGGAATGGGCAAGATTGTCTCGGCGCGTTTTTTGTATATTTTTGCATACAAAAAAATGAGGGGCAATCCGGCCCTTGAATTCAGGTTGTGTCGGCGCGCGTTACGCCATTGCCGCCACGCGCCGCCGGAACATATCCGCCATGGTGGCGGCCGCCAGCGATAGCGGCGTGCCTTGCAGCGTCATGATGCCGATGCTGGCGACCGGCATCGGCACGTCCGCGCGGATGCGCCGGGCCTCGTCGCCATAGGGTTTGATGTCGAGCATGCCGGACGGGCAGATGATGAGCGCGTCGCTGCGGGTCATGAGGCTCCACATGACGCCGAAGGTGTCGCATTCGATCACGCGGGCGGGCTCGGGCAGGCCGTGCGCGCGCAGGCCGCGCAGGAAGGCTTCGGTATGGCTGCCGCCCGAGACGTTGAGCAGCCATTCGCAGCTGCGGATGTCTTCCCAGCG
>Ga0213828_1001408_pt1 | contig 19800 bp, 19 predicted proteins | sample MC6MC0897MG_FD_180664 | JGI IMG/M metagenome (GOLD analysis project Ga0213828, IMG submission 180664) | Enriched soil aggregate microbial communities from Iowa State University, Ames, United States - MC6-MC0897-MG | ecosystem: Environmental > Terrestrial > Soil > Unclassified | place: USA: Iowa... | reverse complement strand
TCCAGTGCCGGTTAATCGAGCTTCAGTGAATTTGCCCAGTGAATTCAACGCATTGCGAACTTCTGGGTAACTCTGCTCTACCACCGGTTGGCAGTCATTTCGACTGTTTCCCTCGGGAACGGGGCGCATCTTAAGGGGGAGGGAATCACGTGTCAACTGCGGATGTGAAAAAATTTCTACAGTACTGACAGACACTTGCGGCACCAGCACGACATACCAGGGCTCGATCGGGTCGACCGGGGTCAGTTGCTCGCCCACACCCTGGGCGAACGCCGCGTGGCCGCGCACGAACACCGGCACGTCGGCACCGAGGGTCAGGCCCAGGCCGGCCAGGCGATCTTCATCCCAGTCCAGCTGCCACAAGTGCGCCAGCGCCAGCAGCGTGGTCGCGGCGTCCGAGCTGCCGCCGCCGATGCCACCGCCCATGGGCAAGACCTTGGTCAGCCAGATGTCGGCGCCAAGGCGGGTGCCGGATTGTTCCTGCAATTTGCGCGCGGCACGCACGATCAGGTTGCTGTCGTGGGGCACCGCCTCGATTTCGGTGTGCAGGCGGATCACGCCGTCTTCACGCAGGGCGAAGCTCAGCTCGTCGCCATGGTCGAGAAACTGGAAGACGGTTTCCAGCTCGTGGTAACCGTCCGGGCGGCGGCCGATGATGTGCAGCCACAGGTTGAGCTTGGCCGGGGCGGGCAGGGTAAGGGTGGTCATCGATCAGTGCCCCAGCTGGCGCGGCTGCCAGTCCTTGACCACCAACGTCACGTCGAGGTCCTTGCCGTGCAGTTTCAGGCGCTCGGGCAACCAGTAGCCGTTCTGCTCGGTATAGCTCAGGTACTGCACCTGCCAGCCATCCTGTTGCAGGCTGGCCAGGCGGCTGTCGCCGTCCAGGGTCAGCTGGCTCTTGCTGTCGGGCGCGGGCAGGCCGCGTACCCACCAGACCAGGTGCGAAACCGGCAGTTGCCAGCCCAGTTGTTCTTCCAGCAGTGCTTCCGGGCTGGTGGCTTCGTAGCGGCCCTGGTTGGCCACTTCCAGCACCACGCCGCCGGGGCGGCCGGTCAGGCGGGCAGCGCCACGGCCCAATGGCCCGGCCAGGCGGATGTCGTAGTAGTCCTGGCGCTGCAACCAGAACAGCGTGCCGCTGCCGGAATCGCGCGGGGCGCGGATGCCGACCTTGCCGCTGATCTGCCAGCCGTCGAGGGTGCTGAGTTGCGCTTTGTGCTGGCGCCACTGCTGCGGGTCGCCATGGCCCTGCAGGGCTTCACGGCTACCGAAGCCGGCACAGCCCGCGAGCAGGGCAATCAGGGTGAAGGTGATGCAATGGCGCAGGAACATGGCGTTAAAGGGTCTCTGATCCGGTCAGGCGCAGTACGGTCTTGCGCAGGATGGGGCTATCGGGCTGGGCTTCGAAGGCCTTGGCCCAGACCTGGCGGGCTTCGCGGCGCTTGCCGTTGGCCCACAGGACTTCGCCCAGGTGCGCAGCCACTTCGTGGTCGGGGAAGCGCTCCAGGGCCTGGCGCAGGTAGCCTTCGGCTTCGTCCAGGTTGCCCTGGCGATAGGCGACCCAGCCCAGGCTGTCGAGCACCGCCGGGTCATCCGGGGTGAGCTGGTGGGCCTTGTCGATCAGCGCCTTGGCCTCGGCGTAGCGGGTGGTGCGGTCGGCCAGGGTGTAGCCCAGGGCGTTCAGGGCCATGGCGTTTTCCGGCTCGCGGTCGATGATGGCGCGCAGGTCTTTCTCCATCTGCGGCAGGTCATCACGCTTTTCGGCCAGCATGGCGCGGGTATACAGCAGGTTGAGGTCGTCCGGGTAACGCTGGATGCCTTGTTGCAGCACCTGGTTGGCCTGGGCGTCCTTGTTGTTGTTGCTGTAGCTTTCCGATTCGATCAGGTACAGCTGGATGGCGTAGTCCGGCTGGGCCTCGCGGGCTTCGGCGAGCAGGCGCGAAGCCTCGGTGCCTCGGCCGTTGGCAATCAGGATGTCGGCCTGGCGCAGCTGCGCCGGCAGGTAGTCGGGGCCGGTGCCGACCAGGGCGTATTCGCGCAAGGCGCCTTCGGGGTCGTGGCGCTCCTCGCGGATGCGGCCCAGGTTCAGGTGGGCGGCGTCGACGTTGCTGTCGCGTTCGACCAGCTCCTGCAGGTAGCCCTCGGCTTCATCCCAGTCTTTGTTTTCCAGGCATACCAGTGCCAGCGAGTAGCGCAGCTCGTCATCCTCGGGGTACTGCTGGACCAGGCTGATGAACTCCCCCTTGGCATCGGCGATGCGGTCCTGCTCGACCAGGGTACGGGCGTAGGTCAGGCGCAGGCGTTTGTCATCCGGGTTGTCGCGGATCGCGCCACGCAGCAGGGGCAGCGCCTCTTTGCCGCGGTCGAGCGCTTGCAGCAGGCGGGCACGCAGCAGAATCGGGGCGATCTCGCCATTTTGCGGCGGGTGCTCCTCGAGCAGTTCGAGCGCTTCTTCGGCCTTGCCGTCCTGGTTCAGCAGGAGCGCTTTGCCGAACACCAGCTGGCTGTTTTCCGGGTACTTGACCAGCAGGCGTTCGAAGCTCTGCAGCAAGCCGTCGCGAGTGCTCTGGTCGGTCTCGGCGGCCGACAGGGCGAGGAAGTCGAAATGGGTATCGCCCTGGCCTTGCAGGACTTTTTCCATGTAGACCATAGCATCGTCGTAGCGACCGGCGCGGGCCAGCTGGATGGCGGCGGCGCGCTGGGCGTCGAGGTTGTCCGGGTCGTTGCGGGCCCAGATCAAGGCGTTTTCCAAGGCCGGCTCGTCGGCGCCGAGGTACTCGGCGATGCGGTAGGCGCGTTCGGAAACGCCAGGGTCCTGGGTTTTTTCGGCCTGGTCGGCGTAGTTGGCCAGGGCGATGTCGAAGCGGTTGCGCTGGCCGGCCAGCTCCGCCACCAACAGGCTATATAGGGTGTCTTGCTTGAACGAACCGTACACCACGGGTTTTTCGGCCTCGCCCTTGCCGGCCTCGGCAACGGGTGGCTCGGCTTTTTGCGGGGCCAGGCTCTGGCAACCCTGGAGCAGGGCGAAGGCAAGCAGCAGTGCGTAGTGTCTGTTCATAGAAAGGCTTAAAAGGACTCACCGGCGGTCGGAGCATGATGACACAAGCGCGGGGGCAAACCCACCTGCGAAGCATTTGCTTAACTGCGACCATGGCAGGGGCGCCCAGGTTCCGCCACCTGTGTGGGGGCGGCCTGTGGGGGCGGCCTTGGGTCGCGAAAGGGGTGCGTAGCGGCCCCAGGTTTTCAGGTTTGTCAGAGATATTGCCGGGGCCGCTGCGCAGCCCTTTCGCGACCCAAGGCCGCTCCTGCACGACAATAGCGAACGGTGGTTGTTCTAAAACCTGCGAAAGAGGACAATTATCGGCTTCTCGTCACAACCAGCGACCTTGCATGGCCTTTCTTGCACTTGGTATCAACCATAAGACTGCCTCGGTAGACGTACGCGAGCGCGTGGCGTTTACCCCAGAGCAGCTGGTGGACGCCCTGCAACAGCTCTGCCGACTGACCGCCAGCCGTGAAGCGGCGATCCTGTCGACCTGCAACCGTAGCGAGCTTTATATAGAGCAGGACCACCTGTCTGCCGAGGCCGTACTGCTGTGGCTGGCCGATTACCACCGGCTGAGCCTGGATGAACTGCGCGCCAGCGCCTACATCCATGAAGAGCACGATGCGGTGCGGCACATGATGCGCGTGGCCTCTGGCCTCGATTCGCTGGTGCTCGGCGAGCCGCAGATCCTCGGCCAGATGAAGTCTGCCTACGCCGTGGCGCGTGAGGCCGGTACCGTTGGCCCACTGCTCGGGCGCCTGTTCCAGGCCACCTTCAGTGCCGCCAAACAGGTGCGCACCGACACCGCGATCGGCGAAAACCCGGTTTCGGTGGCGTTCGCCGCGGTGAGCCTGGCGCGGCAGATCTTCAGTGACCTGGGCCGCAGCCAGGCCCTGCTGATCGGGGCCGGCGAGACCATCACCCTGGTCGCCCGCCACCTGCATGAGCAAGGTGTGCGCCGGATCGTGGTGGCCAACCGTACCCTGGAGCGTGCCAGCACGCTGGCCGAGCAGTTCGGCGCACATGCCGTGCTGCTGGCCGACATCCCCCAGGAACTGGCCAACAGCGACATCGTCATCAGCTCCACCGCAAGCCAGTTGCCGATCCTTGGCAAGGGCGCGGTCGAGAGCGCGCTGAAACAACGCCGGCACAAGCCGATTTTCATGGTCGACATCGCCGTGCCGCGTGATATCGAACCCGAAGTGGGCGAGCTCGACGACGTCTACCTGTATACCGTCGATGACCTGCACGACGTAGTCGCAGAAAACCTCAAGAGCCGCCAGGGTGCGGCCCAGGCTGCCGAAGAGCTGGTGTCGGTGGGCGCCGAAGACTTCATGGTGCGCCTGCGCGAACTGGCTGCGGTGGACGTGCTCAAGGCCTACCGCCAGCAAAGCGAGCGCCTGCGCGATGAAGAGCTGCAAAAAGCCCAGCGCCTGCTGGCCAACGGCGGCAACCCCGAGGACGTGCTGGCCCAGCTGGCCCGGGGCCTGACCAACAAACTTCTGCATGCGCCCAGCGTGCAGTTGAAAAAGCTCTCGGCCGAGGGCCGCCTCGATGCGCTGGCCATGGCCCAGGAACTCTTTGCCCTCAACGAGGGCTCGACGGACAAATCCCTGCAATGAAAGCGTCGCTGCTGAACAAACTGGATATTCTCCAGGACCGCTTCGAAGAACTGACCGCACTGCTCGGTGACGCTGAGGTCATCAGCGACCAGACGCGTTTCCGTGCTTATTCCCGCGAATACGCCGAAGTCGAGCCGGTTCACACGGCCTATCAGGCATGGCGCAAAGTCCAGGACGACCTTGAGGGTGCCCAGGCGCTGCTCAAGGACAGCGATCCGGATATGCGCGAAATGGCCGTGGAGGAAGTGCGCGAAGCCAAGGAGCAACTGCTGGCGATGGAGGCGCAGCTGCAACGCATGCTGCTGCCCAAGGACCCCAACGACGGGCGTAACGTGTTCCTCGAAATCCGCGCTGGCACCGGTGGTGACGAGGCGGCGATATTCTCGGGTGACCTGTTCCGCATGTATTCGCGCTACGCCGAAAAGCGTGGCTGGCGTCTGGAGATTCTGTCCGAGAACGAAGGCGAACACGGCGGCTACAAGGAAATCATCGCCCGCGTCGAAGGCGATAACGTTTACGGCAAGCTCAAGTTCGAGTCTGGTGCGCACCGTGTGCAACGGGTGCCCGAGACCGAGTCGCAGGGGCGCATCCATACCTCCGCTTGTACCGTGGCCGTGCTGCCCGAGCCCGATGAGCAGGCGGTGATCGAGATCAACCCGGCCGACTTGCGCGTGGACACCTACCGCGCTTCCGGGGCCGGTGGCCAGCACATCAACAAGACCGACTCGGCGGTTCGCATTACTCACTTGCCCACCGGTATCGTGGTCGAGTGCCAGGAAGAACGCTCGCAGCACAAGAACCGTGCCCGTGCCATGTCCTGGCTGTCGGCCAAGCTCAACGACATGCAGACCAGCGCCGCGCAGAATGCCATCGCCAGTGAGCGCAAGCTGCTGGTGGGCTCCGGTGACCGCTCCGAGCGTATCCGCACCTACAATTATCCACAGGGCCGGGTAACCGATCACCGCATCAACCTGACCTTGTATTCGCTGGACGACATCCTTGCCGGTGGCGTCGATGCCGTGATCGAACCGCTGTTGGCCGAGTACCAGGCCGATCAACTGGCCGCCCTGGGGGACTGATGACCATCATCGCCAGCTTGCTGCGCAATGCGCAGTTGCCCGAATCGCCCACCGAGCGGCTGGACGCCGAACTGTTGTTGGCTGCGGCCATCGGCAAGTCGCGCAGCTACCTGCATACCTGGCCCGAGCGCATCGTCAGCAGCGAAGCGGCCGACACTTATACCGGTTACCTGCAGCGCCGCCGCAGCGGTGAGCCGGTGGCGTATATCCTTGGGCAGCAGGGGTTCTGGAAGATCGACCTGGAAGTGGCACCGCATACGCTGATCCCGCGCCCGGACACCGAGCTGCTGGTCGAGACCGCCCTGGAGCTTCAGCCTGCGACACCTGCCAAGGTGCTCGACCTGGGCACCGGCACCGGGGCCATTGCCTTGGCCCTGGCCGGCGACCGCCCGGCCTGGCAGGTGATGGCGGTGGACCGTGTCGAGGAGGCCGCCGCGCTGGCCGAGCGCAACCGCCAGCGCCTGGGGCTGGGCAATGTGCAGGTGCGCGTCAGCCACTGGTTTGACCAGCTCGGCGATGAGCGTTTCGACCTGATTGTCAGCAACCCCCCCTACATTGCCAGCGAAGACCCCCACCTGGACGCTGGCGATGTGCGTTTCGAACCCAGCAGCGCACTGGTGGCAGGTGCCGATGGCCTGGACGACCTGCGCGTGATCATTGCCCAGGCGCCGCAGCACTTGCTGCCAGGCGGCTGGTTGCTGTTGGAGCATGGTTATGATCAGGCAGCGGCGGTGCGCGCCTTGCTGACTGAACAAGGCTTTGCCGAGGTTGCCAGCCGCATCGACCTGGGCAGCCATGAACGCATTACCCTGGGGCGCCTGCCATGCTGAGTGATCAGGAACTGTTGCGCTACAGCCGGCAAGTGCTGCTGGCGCAGATCGATATCGACGGCCAGTTGCGCCTCAAGCAGAGCAAGGCGCTGATCGTCGGCCTCGGTGGGCTGGGCTCACCTGTGGCGCTGTACCTGGCTGCGGCGGGGGTGGGCGAGTTGCACCTGGCAGATTTCGACACCGTCGACCTGACCAATCTGCAACGCCAGGTGATGCACGACAGCGACAGCGTCGGCATGAGCAAGGTGGACTCGGCGCTGCAGCGCCTGGGGGCGATCAACCCGGAGATCAGCCTGGTCGCTCACCGCCAGGCGCTGGACGAAGATTCGCTGGCCGCAGCGGTGGCTGCGGTCGACCTGGTGCTGGACTGCTCCGACAACTTTTCCACGCGCGAGGCGGTCAATGCCGCCTGCGTCGCTGCTGGCAAGCCGTTGGTCAGTGGGGCGGCGATCCGCCTCGAGGGCCAGCTTTCGGTGTTCGACCCGCGGCGTGACTACAGCCCGTGCTACCACTGCCTGTATGGCCATGGCAGCGAGGATGAACTGACCTGCAGCGAAGCCGGCGTGATCGGCCCGCTGGTGGGGCTGGTAGGTAGCCTGCAGGCGCTGGAAGCCATGAAGCTGCTGGCTGGGTTCGGCGAGCCACTGGTGGGCCGCCTGCTGCTGATCGATGCCCTCGGCACGCGCATACGTGAACTGCGGGTCAAGCGCGACCCGGCCTGCGCTGTCTGCGGCAAGCGCGATGGCTGAGCGTTCGGCGCCGATTGGCGTGATGGATTCGGGGGTCGGCGGTTTGTCGGTGCTTGCCGAGATCCAGCGCCTGCTGCCCAACGAAACCCTGCTGTATGTGGCCGATTGCGGTCATGTGCCCTACGGTGAGAAGTCGGCGGACTACATCCGCCAGCGCTGCCGACGCATTGCCGAGTTCTTCCATCAGCAAGGCGCCAAGGCCATGGTCCTGGCCTGCAATACCGCAACGGTGGCGGCGGTTGCCGACCTGCGTGAGCTGTACCCGGTCTGGCCGCTGGTGGGTATGGAGCCTGCGGTAAAGCCTGCAGCCGCCGCCACCCGCTCCGGTGTGGTCGGGGTGCTGGCCACTACCGGGACCTTGCAGAGCGCCAAGTTCGCGGCATTGCTCGACCGCTTCGCCAGCGATGTACGGGTGGTCACCCAGCCTTGCCCAGGGCTGGTAGAGCTGATTGAAACCGGCGACCTTGGCAGCCCCGCGTTGCGCCAGTTGCTGCTCGGGTTTGTGCAGCCACTGCTGGATGCCGGCTGCGATACGCTGATTCTTGGCTGCACCCATTACCCATTCCTGCGCCCCTTGCTGGCCGACATGGTGCCGGCAGACGTGGCCATCATCGATACCGGCGCCGCCGTGGCGCGCCAGCTGCAACGGCTGTTGCACGCCAACGACCTGCTGGCCGAGGGCCCGGCGCTGGATACCCGCTTCTGGACCAGTGCCGACCCGCAAACTCTGAGAAAAATCCTACCGTTGCTGTGGCATAAGTCCGACAGTGTGCAAAGCTTTGCGTTGTGAAAAAAACGTCAAAAGCAGCTGAACTATCGTACCACTGCCGATTTCTACCGATTTGCCTGGCAAGAGGCGAACACTAACAACAGCATCAGGAAGAAGGATGTTTCTTATGAGGAAACTGCTCGGCTTGGCGGCGGTTGCCGCCTTAACTTTGGGGCAAGTGGTGTCGGCGCAGGCTGCCGATGTTTCATTTTCGGTGGGGCAGACCGGTGACTCGACCATGGTCTATCGGCTGGGGTTGCAGTCGAACTGGGAGGCGAGCTGGTGGCAGACCAGCGTTGGTCGTCTCACCGGTTATTGGGATGGGGCTTACACCTATTGGCAGGGTGACGAGACGGCGAGCAACCACAGCTTGTCGTTTGCGCCAGTGTTCGTCTATGAGTTTGCCGGGGAATCGGTGAAGCCTTACATCGAGGCGGGCATCGGTGTCGCGGCCTTCTCCAGCACCGAGCTTGAAAGCAACGAGCTAGGCTCGGCGTTCCAGTTCGAGGACCGGATCGGTTTCGGCTTGCGCTTTGCCGGTGGGCATGAAATTGGCGTGCGCGCCATCCACTATTCCAACGCCGGTATCAAGCAGCCCAACGATGGTGTGGAAAGCTACAGCCTGCATTACCGTATGGCGTTGTAACCCACCTGCTTGGGCAGTGGGAGCGGGTGAGCCGCTCCCACTGCGGTAGCACCTTGCCAACCCTTGGGTCAGCGCGGCAGCGGCCACAAACTGCTAGGGTCCAGCGTCTCCAGCACCAGTTCAGGTTCTCGAAGCGGCAGTCGCCGCAGCAGTTCTTCGGCAGCGCTCTGCGCTGTCCACATCTCCGGCATAGCCTGCGCCGGTGTCACGGGGGTCTTCAATGATTGCGGCGCCACCACCGTCAGGCTGATCTGCAGTTGGTCCAGTACCTGGCGTTGCTCGCGAAACCACTGCGCGGTGCTGTTGAAACCGCTGGAAACCTGTGTGGGCGCAAACAGCTGCGAGGCTGAATAGCGATTGAGGATCGCCATTACCTGAGGCGCTTCACCCTTGGTCAGCAGCGGCAAGGCACTGGCCAGGCATTGTTCGCTGGCCAGCAGGTTGCTGGCGGCGATGGCCTCGAACAGCTCGGCATCAGGTATGGCGTCGGCCACATACTCACCGGTGCCGGCATTGATGATCAGGCAGTCCAGCGACCCCCAGTTGCCCAATAGCAGCTTGCTGGCTGCCTCGACCTGATCCAGCGCCTGCAACTGGCCCGGCAGGCGCAGCAATTGCGTGCCGTAGCGTTCGCCCAGCGTGTCCAGTGCTTCACACTCCCTGCCGCTTGCGGCTACCCGGTGCCCCTGTTCGAGCAACTGTTGTACCAATGCCAGCCCTAATCCATTAGTGGCCCCTGTCACCCAGACACTGCGAGCTCTATTCACGATACTGCCCCTTAATGCTGCCGACGCGGAAGGCCTTTGAAGGCTTCTAATGCGCGCTGGCGACTGCTGCCGAGATCGACTATTGGATTGTGATACGAATGGGTAGCAAAAAGATCCGCAGCCTTAACTGGCTGATGAATGGCTTTATCATCCAGCGCCTGCAGTTCCGGTACCCAGTGACGAATGAAGCGCCCCTGCGGATCGAAGCGCTGAGACTGCGAAACCGGGTTGAAGATGCGGAAATAGGGCACGGCGTCGGTGCCGGTAGATGCGCTCCACTGCCAGCCGCCGTTGTTGGCTGCCAGGTCGCCGTCTATCAGGTGACGCATGAAATGCCGCTCGCCTTTGCGCCAGTCGATCAGCAGGTTCTTGCTGAGGAACATGGCGACGATCATGCGCAGGCGGTTGTGCATCCAGCCGGTATGCAGCAACTGGCGCATGGCGGCATCGATGATCGGAAAACCGGTGCGCCCCTGTTCCCAGGCCGCAAGGTCTTCAGGTGCATCACGCCAGGGCAGGGCTTCGGTCTGGGCACGGAAAGCACGGTGACGGGATACCTGTGGATAACCCACCAGGATGTGCTTGTAGAACTCCCGCCAAAGCAACTCGTTGACCCAGGTCTGGATGCCGGTGCTGCCGCTGTCGAACTCGCCACGGTTGCTGGCCAAGGCCCCGTGCAGGCATTGCCGGGGCGAAATCACCCCGGCGGCCAGGTAGGCGGAGAGCTCGCTGGTGCCAGGCTTGGCCGGGAGGTCGCGCTGGTGTTGGTAGTCTTCCACCCGCTCATCGAGAAAACGCGACAGCCGTGCTTGCGCTTCGGCTTCGCCCGCTGGCCAGCCATCGCGCAAGGTACGCGGTACTGGGTCGAAGCCCAGCACATGCTCAGGTAGCGGGTCGCTGGCGATCGCCAGAGGCGCCTGGGGCTTTAGCCGTGGGGCCAGCGCGGGGAGGCTGCGGTGCAGATGCTCCAGGCAGCTTTTCTTGAATTGGCTGAAGACCTGGAAGTAGTCACCACTGCGGGTAAGGAGGGTGCCAGGGCGGAAGAACAGCTGGTCGAGGTAGCTGTGCGCCTGCACGCCTGATTGCTCCAGCCGCGCCCGCACAGCCTGGTCGCGGCGCTGTTCGTTGATGCCGTACTCGTCGTTCCAGTGCACGCTATCTATCCGATGCTGATGGCATACTGACATTATTGCATCTGATGCCTGATCCCACCTGTCAATTGAGCGGATCAGCAGCGGGATGTTGAGTGTGCCCAGTGCCTGGCGCAGCTCGCGCAGGTTGCGCAGCCAGAAGTCTACTTTGCAGGCGGCGTCGTCGTGAGCCTGCCATTGGCCGGGGCTGAGCAGCCACAGGGCGACGGTCGGGCCGCGCTCACAGGCGGCGCTCAAGGCGGTGTTGTCGTCGATGCGCAGGTCGCTGCGCAGCCAGATCAATTGCATGGTGCATTCATCTCTACAGGCCGGCGGTCATTGCCTTGAAGCAAACGCAATGCCGCCTGCGGGGTATCGAACAGGAGCAGGTCGGGGAGGTCGAGGGCGTTCAGTTGGGCTTCATGCAGGGCGAGCGTGGCGCCGCCCAGCAGTTTTGCCCCCGGCGTACCCTGCAGCGTGCGCTGCAAGGCCTTGATGTCGATGCGTGGCCCCAGGTGCAGCAACAGGGCGCGCGGTTGCAGCGCGGCGATGGCCCGTTGCAGTTGCGGGCCACCCACCGGCTGTTCAAGCACCTCGACAGGGATGCCGTTGCTGCTGAGCAGCCAGGCGCACAGCCACAGCTCAGGGTCGAAGGCGCGTTCGCTGTCTTCGGCCAGCAGCACTGGCGCACCCTGTAGCAGCTGGTTGTCGTGATACACCCGGGCGCCGAGTTTGCTGCGCAGCCAGCTGTGGAAGAACACTTGCTCAAGCCGTGCATTGAAATAGTTGCGCCAGCGCAGGTCCAGGCTGTCGAGCAGGGGTAGCAGCAATTGCTCGCACAGGGTAATGGCGGGGTACAGCGCCATGGCCTGGTTGAGTTGCTGGTCAAGTGCCCGCTGCGAGAGGTTGGCGATAGCCTCGATCAACTGCGTCTGTCGCGCCTGCCAGTTGCTTTGTGGGGCGGTGCTGGCCGGTTTATCGAGCAGTTCGCGCACCTGCCCCACCGATGCGCCGCGCTGCAGCCAGGCCAGGATCGCTTCGACCCGTTCGACCTGCTCGTTGGAATACAAGCGATGCCCTTTTGCGGTGCGCTGTGGCTTGAGCAGGCCGTAACGGCGTTCCCAGGCCCGCAGGGTGACTGGGTTGACGCCGGTGCGGCGGGCGAGTTCGCCGATCGCTAGCAGGGCCTCAGACGGCATTGCGCAACCCTAGGCTTTCGGGGTGTGGCTGCAGGTAGGCCTGCTGCATCAGGTAAGGGTCGGGGTGCTTGCGCAGGTGGTGCTTGAGCAGCGTCAGCGGTACCACCAGCGGCACCACGCCCTGTTGGTACTGGCTGATGATGGCTTGCAGTTCGGCCTTGTCCTGCTGGGTCAGGGCGTCTTTGAAGTAACCGCTCAGGTGCTGCAGTACGTTGCAGTGCGTGCCACGGCTGGCGCAGCGGCGCAGGGCCTGCATCAGCTGGCTGAAATAGTGTGGGCCGACCTGCTGCGGGTCGTCATCACGGCTCATGCTGCCCAGTAGTCGCCCCAAGGTGCGGTAGGCATGGGGGTTGTTGGCCATCAGCAGGTACTTGTAGCGCGAGTGAAACCGCACCAGGGCACCGCGGCTCAAGCCTTCGGCCAGCAGGCGCTGCCAATCGGCATAGGCGTATACGCGGCTGATGAAGTTTTCGCGTAGCACTGCGTCATGCAGGCGGCCTTCCTCCTCCACCGGCAGATCCGGGCGAAGGTTGCAGAAGGCCTGGGCATACACACCACGTCCGCTATGCAACGCAGGGTGGCCGTTATCCTGGTAGACCTTGACCCGCTCCAATCCGCACGAAGGCGACTTCTGCATGAAGATATAGCCGCAGATATCGTCGAGCTCGCCGGCCATCTGCTCGCCATAGGTGCGCAGCGGGCCGGTGAGGTCCATGCCGGGGTTGCGGGTACCGACCACTTCCGGCTGCTCCGGGTCGCCTACCAGGCGAATAGGGTCGCGCGGTACACCGAGGCCGATAGCGACCTCGGGGCAAACCGGCAGCCATTCGAAGTGCGCTTCAAGTTGCGCGCGGCACAGGTCGGATGCCTTGTGCCCACCGTTGTAGCGCACACTGTGCCCGGTCAGGCAGGCGCTGATGGCGATGCGAGGCTTGCAGTGAGCGGAAGGGGATTGCATGGCTGTCTCCGGTAAACTTGTACGCGATATCTATTTTGTACAAGTTTATTCCAGCACAGCCTTGGCGTTATGCAAACTGATTTTTTTGTACAGGCTCAGCGCCCGTTCAGTCGAGATGCTCCAGCAGCCGGCGAGCGGCTTCCTGGCCACTCAGCCAAGCCCCCTCGACGCGGCCGGACAAACACCAGTCGCCGCAGGCGTACAGGCCTTGATCGGCATCGGCCAACGCGCCCCACTCATGGTGGCTGGTGGGGCGTGCATACAGCCAGCGGTGGGCGAGGGCGAAGGTGGGTGCCGGCACCACACAGCCGACCAGTTCGGCGAATTCGCCCCATAACTGCTCGATCACCTCTTCCTTGGGCAGGTCGATATGCTGCCGGCTCCAGCTCGACGTGGCATGCAGCACCCAGGTGTCGAGATGCTCGTCACGCCCGGGCTTGCTGCGGTTGCGGGCCAGCCAGTCGAGCGGGTTGTCCTGCACGAAGCAACCTTGCATGGGGGTGTCCAGTGGCGTCTGGAAGCCCAGGGCGACGGCCCAGGTAGGCTCCATCTGCACGCCGGCGGCCACGGCAGCCAGTTTGGGCGTCGAGGCCAGTAACGGCGTTGCCTGCGGCGCAGGCACCGCGATCACCACGCGGCTGAATGGGCCGTGGCTGCAGCCTTCGGTGTCTTGCAGGTGCCAGTACTGCTTGCCGCGGAATACTTCAGCGATGCGGCAGCCAAAGTTGACCGTCACATCCTTGAGCATGCCGCGGGTGATGGCACTCATGCGCGGCACGCCTACCCAGCGAGTCTGCTCATCCGGGGAGGGTGTGAGTTCGCCGTCGCGGTAGTTGTACAGTTGCGGCTTCCATTGCTCGGCCCAACCCGCAGCCACCCATTGCTGGACCTGATCGACGAAACGCCGGTCACGGGCAGTGAAATACTGGGCGCCGAGGTCCAGCGCGCCAGCGTCGCTGCGCTTGCTGGCCATGCGCCCGCCACTGCCGTGGCCTTTGTCGAACAAATGCACGGATTGCCCGGCCTTTTGCAGCGCCTGGGCGGCGGACAGACCGGCGATACCGGCACCGATGATGGCAATAGGTACTGTCATGATGGCCTCTTCAAACCTTGCTGTGAGCAGACTACGCTGTCAGGCAAACCTGTACAATGCACAAATTTTGTATAAGGTTATTCCGCTTTATAGAGCAGGTTGGCCTATGTTTATCCGAGAGCGTCGGGTCAAAAAAGTGCCTTGTTCTAAAAATAGACCACTGCCGCATTCTGCGAGGACACAGCCATGCATATATTGCTGACAGGCGGCACCGGTTTGATAGGCCGGCACCTGTGCCAGCTCTGGCTCGGCCAGGGCCATCGCCTTACGGTTTGGAGCCGCCGGCCTGATCAGGTACCCAAACTGTGCGGTAGCCAGGTGCGCGGCATCGCCCGGCTTGAAGAACTGCAGGCGGATGATCAGTTGGATGCGGTCATCAACTTGGCCGGCGCGCCGATTGCCGATCGGCCTTGGACCGGCGCCCGGCGTAACCTGCTGTGGGCCAGCCGGGTCACCCTGACCGAGCAGTTGCTGGCTTGGCTGGGCAGCCGTGAGCAGCGCCCGGAGGTGCTGATCTCCGGGTCTGCGGTGGGCTGGTACGGGGATGGCGGTGAGCGCGAACTGACCGAGGTATCGCAGCCGGTACGCGAAGATTTTGCCAGCCAGTTGTGCATCGCCTGGGAAGAAACCGCCCAGCGTTCGCAGGCACAAGGCATCCGGGTGGTGCTGGTGCGAACGGGGCTGGTGCTGGCCAGCGATGGCGGCTTTTTGTCGCGCCTGCGCCTGCCCTTCAAACTGGGGCTGGGCGGGCCGTTGGGCGATGGCCGGCAGTGGATGCCGTGGGTCCATATAGACGACCAGGTCGCCCTGATTGATTTTCTCTTGCAGCACAAGGACGCCAGCGGTCCTTATAATGCCTGCGCCCCAGAGCCTGTGCGCAACCGCGAGTTCGCCAAGCGCCTGGGCCGGGCCATGCACCGGCCGGCCGTGCTGCCCGTGCCTGCGCTGTTGCTCAAGGCCGGCCTTGGCGAGCTGTCGACGCTGTTGCTCGGTGGCCAGCGGGCGCGCCCGGTGCGCTTGCTGGCGGCAGGGTTCACCTTCCGTTTCAATGATCTGCAATCGGCCCTGGACGACTTGTCCAGCCGCCTCTGACATAGGACGCTGCATGACTGATCACGCCCTGCTGCTGGTCAACCTGGGTTCCCCGGCCTCCACTTCGGTGGCCGATGTGCGCCGTTACCTCAACCAGTTCCTGATGGACCCGTACGTGATCGACCTGCCCTGGCCGGTGCGGCGCTTACTGGTGTCACTGATATTGATCAAGCGCCCGGAACAGTCGGCGCACGCCTACGCCTCCATTTGGTGGGAGGACGGTTCGCCACTGGTGGTGCTGACCCGCCGTCTGCAAGCCGCGATGGTCGAGCACTGGCCCCATGGCCCGGTGGAGATGGCCATGCGCTATGGCCAGCCGGCATTGCCCGAGGTGCTCGAGCGCCTGGCCGCCCAAGGCGTGCGCACGGTCACCCTGGCACCGCTTTATCCACAGTTTGCCGACAGTACGGTTACCACGGTGGTCGAGCAGGCGAAGCAGACCATCAGCGAACGCCAGCTGCCGCTGCAGATGCGTGTGCTGCAGCCGTTCTACGATCATCCCGACTACATCGACGCGCTGGTGGCCAGTGCCAGGCCCTATCTGGAGCAGGATTACGATCACCTTCTGCTGAGTTTCCATGGGCTGCCGGAACGGCACCTGAAGAAGCTGGACCCCACCGGCAAGCATGATTTCCGAGCGGCCGATTGTTGCAAGGACGCCAGTGCCGAGGAGCGCGCAGTGTGCTATCGAGGGCAATGTCAGGCCACGGCCAAGGCGTTTGCGCAGAAAATGGGTATCCCGCACGGCAAGTGGTCGGTGTCGTTCCAGTCGCGGCTGGGGCGGGACAAGTGGATCGAACCCTATACCGAGAATCGCTTGGATGAGCTGGCTGCTGCGGGGGTGAAGAAGCTGCTGGTGATGTGCCCCGCGTTCGTTGCCGATTGCATCGAGACGCTGGAAGAGATTGGCGACCGCGGCAAGGAGCAGTTCATCGAGGCGGGGGGCGAGGAGTTGGTGCTGGTGCCGTGCCTGAATGATCACCCGGAGTGGGTGCGGGTGTTGGCGGGGATGTGCGAAAAGGCTTGAATGCAAAGGGCCGCATTGCGGCCCTTTGCGAGCGGTCTGGCAAGGCCGCTCTTACACATCCAGCTTCTTGTTCTTCCAGCCGTCATTGCCCGGCAGAATGAGGTTCAGGGCAATGGCCACTACGGCGCACAGGGAAATACCCTTGAGGCCCCAGTCGTCCGGGCCGTCACCGCTGCCGATCAAGACCCCGCCAATGCCGAACACCAGGGTCACCGAAACGATCACCAGGTTGCGCGCTTCGGCCAGGTCGATCTTGTGGCGAATCATGGTGTTCATGCCCACCGCCGCGATCGAACCGAACAGCAGGCACAGAATGCCGCCCATGACCGGTACCGGAATGCTCTGCAGCAGCGCGCCGAACTTGCCGATGAAGGCCAGGGTGATGGCAAAAATAGCCGCCCAGGTCATGATCTTCGGGTTGTAGTTCTTGGTCAGCATCACCGCGCCGGTCACTTCGGCGTAGGTGGTGTTGGGCGGGCCACCGAACAGGCCGGCAGCCGTGGTCGCCAGGCCATCACCCAGCAAGGTGCGATGCAGGCCGGGCTTTTTCAGGTAGTCGCGGCCGGTCACGCTGCCCACAGCGATCACCCCGCCGATGTGTTCGATCGCCGGCGCCAACGCCACCGGCACGATGAACAGGATGGCCTGCCAGTTGAACGCCGGCGCGGTGAAGTTGGGGATCTCCAGCCAAGGCGCGGCGGCAATCTTGGCGGTGTCGACCACACCGAAGGCGAACGCCAGGGCAAAGCCCACCAGCACGCCGGAGATGATCGGTACCAGGCGGAAGATGCCCTTGCCGAACACCGCGACGATCAAGGTGGTCAGCAGCGCCGGCATCGAGATCAGCATGGCGGTCTGGTAAGGCATCAGCGCAGCACCATCACCGCCCTTGCCCATGGCCATGTTGGCGGCGATCGGCGCCATGGCCAGGCCGATCGAGATGATCACCGGGCCAATCACCACGGGCGGCAGCATGCGGTCGATGAAACCGGTGCCTTTGATTTTGACCATCAGCCCCATGAAGGTGTAGACGAAGCCTGCGGCCATCACGCCGCCCATGGTCTCGGCCAGGCCGAACTGGCCCTTGGCAAGGATGATCGGGGTGATGAAGGCAAAGCTCGACGCCAGGAACACCGGTACCTGACGGCCGGTGACCAGTTGGAACAGCAGCGTGCCGATGCCAGCAGTGAACAGCGCGACGTTCGGGTCGAGGCCGGTGATCAGTGGCATCAGCACCAGCGCGCCAAATGCCACGAAGAGCATCTGCGCGCCCGAAACGACCTGGCGCCAGAGCGGGTCGTTGAAGCCGTCCTGCATGGTCAGGCGTCCTTTTGCTTGGTGCCGAAGATCTTGTCGCCGGCATCACCCAGGCCCGGCACGATGTAGCCGTGCTCGTTGAGGCGCTGGTCGATCGAGGCGGTGTAGATCTGTACGTCGGGGTGGGCTTTTTCCACCACGTCGATACCTTCCGGTGCTGCAACCAGGACCATGGCGCGGATTTCCTTGCAGCCAGCCTTTTTCAGCAGGTCGATGGTGGCGACCATCGAGGCGCCGGTGGCCAGCATCGGGTCGATGATCAAGGCCAGGCGCTGGTTGATATCCGGTGCGAGCTTTTCCAGGTAGGTGTGGGCTTCGAGGGTTTCCTCGTTGCGCGCGACGCCAACGGCACTGACCTTGGCACCCGGAATCAGGCTGAGCACGCCGTCGAGCATGCCGATACCGGCGCGCAGGATCGGCACCACGGTAATCTTCTTGCCGGCGATTTTTTCGACCTGCACCTTGCCGCACCAGCCGTCGATCTCGTAGGTTTCCAACGGCAGGTCTTGAGTAGCTTCATAGGTCAGGAGCGCGCCGACTTCCTGGGCGAGTTCGCGAAAATTCTTGGTGCTGATGTCGGCACGGCGCATGAGGCCGAGCTTGTGGCGGATCAGCGGATGGCGGATCTCACGAGTGGGCATAGGGGGGCTCCGAAAGGCGGGCAAAAAAACCGCGCTAGATTAATCTATTCAACCTGTGCTGTCGTGTAGTCCTTTTGGACGTTAGTCCATAAATGCTTGATCTGTGACGAGCGGATGCGTACCTTTGCCCGCTTTTCCAAAATACCCCCGGAGAGCGCAATGTCCGCCGATCTCGAGCACATCCGTCAAGTCATGCGCGAAGCTGACTGTCTGTACAACGAAGCCGAAGTCGAAGCGGCCATCGCCAAGGTCGGCGAGCAGATCTGCAAAGACCTGCACGACAAGAACCCGGTGGTCTTCTGCGTGATGAATGGCGGCCTGATTTTCACCGGCAAGCTGCTGACTCACCTGCAGTTCCCGCTGGAAGCGTCGTACCTGCACGCCACCCGCTACCGCAACCAGACCAGCGGCGGTGAGCTGTTCTGGAAGGCCAAGCCTGAAGTCTCGTTCATCGACCGTGACGTGCTGATCGTCGACGACATCCTCGACGAAGGCCACACCCTCAGCGCCATCATCGAGTTCTGCAAGCATGCCGGCGCTCGCTCGGTGCACACCGCGGTGCTGATCGACAAGGACCATGACCGCAAGGCCAGCCCGGACCTCAAGGCCAACTACGTCGGCCTGCCGTGCGTCGATCGCTACATCTTCGGCTATGGCATGGATTACAAAGGCTACTGGCGCAACGCCAACGGCATCTTCGCCGTCAAGGGGCTGTGACCATGCGCCAGCCCGCGTTCATCGACCAATCGCTGTTCGCTGGGCTGGCGCAAAAGGCTGCCGCCAACCCTCGCGGGCGGCAGCACCACAATTTCCACGAGATGGAAGAGCCCTGCCACCGCATGGCGGTCGGGTTGCAGCCGAGCACGTACATCCCGCCGCATCGGCATCTGAATGACGACAAGGCCGAAGCACTGATCGTGCTCAAGGGGCGCCTGGGCCTGCTGATTTTCGATGAGCAGGGCGCGCTCATCGACAAGCGTGTGCTGCAGGCTGGCGGTGACTGCCTGGGCGTGGACCTGGCACCGGGTACCTACCATGGGTTGGTGGTGCTGGAGCCAGACAGCATCTTGTTCGAGTGCAAGGCCGGGCCGTACCGGCCGGTGGGCGAGGGCGAGCATGCGCACTGGGCGCCACGCGAAGGCCAAGCGGGCGTGGCCGAGTACCAGGCCTGGATGCGCGCGCAGTTCGATTGAGCGGCGGCTCCGGTACAGGCTGAACACAGCATGCTAGAGTGCCTGTTCATGCCAAGGAGCCTCACATGCGTGCGATTGTTCCCCTCCTGTTGGCGGTCAGCCTGCCGATCGGTGCAGCACCGCTGCACAGCCAGTTTCTGCCGCCCGATGACCTGTCGTTGCGCCAGGAAGCGCCGACTGGACAGCAACTGCTGCAGGTGACCGATTATTCGGTCGTAGTAGGTGCCCAGCGCCAGTCCGACCAGCAGCCGATCCCGATCACCGCCTCGTTGCAGATGCGCCTCAAGGGCAAGCCGCTGAGCAAGGGCGCCACCCTTGCCCAGGTGCTGTTGACCTTCGATGGCGAGCCCGGCAAAAGCTTGAAAAAACCGGTCTATGACGAAAAAACCCGCACCTTGAGCCTCAATTACCCGGTCAGCGATTACCGCGTGATCATGGACCTTTTGCGCAACGAGACGCTCTACGTGCAGTTTCTGACCTATGGCAACGGCCATATCTGGGCCGACCTGCACACCGGGACCGTACGTACGCGTTGAGGCGCGCGCCCTGCGGGGGGTAAACTGCCGGCCTTCGAAATTCCGTGATGGTCCAGTTGGAGTCGGCAATGCGTAAAGACAAGAAACAGGTAATCGGTGACGAAATCAG
>Ga0213828_1001407_pt1 | contig 19804 bp, 19 predicted proteins | sample MC6MC0897MG_FD_180664 | JGI IMG/M metagenome (GOLD analysis project Ga0213828, IMG submission 180664) | Enriched soil aggregate microbial communities from Iowa State University, Ames, United States - MC6-MC0897-MG | ecosystem: Environmental > Terrestrial > Soil > Unclassified | place: USA: Iowa... | reverse complement strand
ATGAACCAGTTCGCCGTGATTTATGCAGAACGCTTCACTGACCCGTATCGCTGAGATAGCATCAATAGCCTGATAGAAACAACTATCAGGCTTCTAACGCCTCAAACACAAAAATACTGACACTCCCCCCTGGTGAGATTCGCGTCATGCAAGCGCATCGCCCAAGGGTGTCAGACACCGGCAGAAGAATGAACGCCGCCACTCATTCCGGCCTGCGAATACGCCCGGCTCGCCATTAATCGTCACTTGAACTCCAGTGTCCGATGGGCGGCGCGCGTACGGGTCGGCAAGCTGTGGCAGGCGGTCGGCGCGCGCCGCCCATCACCGCCCCTCCCCCTTGTTCGTGATGCCATCAGCACCCCAACCTCCGCAAGCGCGAAGCGCACATCGGTACGACGTCCCACGGCTCCGATGCCGATTGCCGCCGCCCGGGCGGCAGCAATTCGGCGGCCCCGCAGATCTCCTGCCCTGCACACAGGTCTTACAGCGCGCAAACCAAAGACCCTCGCAGCACGGCGTCGCGGTCACCGTGGGTGCGAGCGCCGTCGATGCGCCCGAGGGAATCTGAAGGGAAGGCCGAAGGCCTGGACGAAGATGACGAGGGGGAAGTCCGGAGCGAAGGCTCCGGACCGCAATCGTGGGCGATCGCACCCACGATGACCGCGGCGTCGGGCGACCTACGAAGAACTTCGGGGCGCCAAGATCACCGACCTAAGAAGAACGCTTCCGCGACAAGATCAGCGCAACAACATCAAGTCTTCACAGACCGATGCCGACTAATACTCATCATGATCCCAAACGCAATCCCCATCGTGAACAACGCCGTCCCCCCATAACTCATGAACGGCAACGGCACCCCCACCACGGGCAAGATCCCCGTCACCATGCCTACGTTCACGAACACGTAGATGAACAGCATCATCGTCAGCGCTCCCGCCAGCAGCCGGCCGAATTGCGACGCAGCCCGGGATGCGATCGTCAGACCGCGCGCCATCATCAGGCCGTACAGCACCAGGATCGCAATGCCGCCGTACAAGCCGAATTCCTCGGCGTACACGGCAAAGATGAAGTCAGTCGTGCGTTCCGGGATGAAGTCCAGGTGCGTCTGCGTTCCCTTCATGTAGCCCTTGCCGTACACGCCGCCCGAGCCCACTGCGATCATTGACTGGATCGTGTGAAAGCCCTTGCCCAGCGGATCCGAGCTGGGATTGAGCAGTGTGCAGACCCGGTGCTTCTGGTATTCATGCAGCACCACCCAGTCCACGTCCGGCTCGCAGAGCTGATCTTCGTAGTAGACCAGTGTGCCGATGGCAATGACGCCGGCCAGCATCACCGGCACCAGCAGTTTGAACGACAGTCCCGCGAAATAGATCACGAAAAAGCCCGCGCCGAACACCAGCAGCGCCGTGCCCAGGTCGGGCTGCAGCACGATCAGGCCAAATGGTGCGGCCAGCATCGCGGCGGCGGCGAGGAAGTCGCGCACGCGGACCGCGCCTTCGTGGCGCTGGAAATACCAGGCCAGCATCATCGGCACCGCGATCTTCATCATCTCGGACGGCTGGATGCGGGTCACGCCCAGGTTCAACCAGCGGGTTGCGCCCTTGCTAGTTTCGCCGAAGAACTCGACGCCCAGCAGCAGCACCACGCCCACCACATAGAACGGCAACGCCAGCTTCATCAGCAGCTTTGGCGGAATCAGCGCCATTGTCCACATCGCGAAGAACGCGATGATGAAGTTGCGCGACTGTTCCGCGAAGCGCCAATCCGTGCCACCGACGGCCGAGTGCATCACCGTCAGGCCCAGCGCCGCGAACATCATCAGGATCGCGAGCAGCGGCCAGTCGAAGGCCGTGAACACGCGCAGCAGAATCAGGCCAAGACGTTTCATTGTTGGCGCACCAGGTCGGAGGCGATGTCATCGACGGTCGCCATGGTGTCGGCGGGTTGGGGACGCGCGATCTTGTCCTGGCGATCCTTGGCCAGCCAGTAATCGAAGACCTTGCGCGCGACCGGAGCCGCCACGCTGGCGCCCCAGCCGGCGTTTTCGACGATCAGCGCCACGGCGATGCGCGGTTGCTCAAGCGGCGCGAAGCCCATGAACAGCGCGTGATCACGCAGGCGTTCGTCGATCGCGCTGGCCCGGTAGTGGCCGCCACGCAGACTGAACACCTGCGCCGTGCCAGTCTTGCCGGCCGCCTGGTACGGCGTGTTGGCGAACGCGCGCCGCGCCGTGCCGGCGCGCACCACGTCGGCCATGGCGTTCTTGATGACGTCCACGTTGGCCTGCTTGAGCGGGATGCGGTAGTCCGGCGGCGCCTCGGTGGGCTTGACCACGCCCGAGCGCGAATCGCGCACCGCATGCACCAGGTGCGGGCGGCGGTACAGGCCGTTGTTGGCCAGCGTGGACGTGCCCTGCGCCAGTTGCAGCAGCGTAAAGGCGTTGTAGCCCTGACCCACCGCCACGGAAATCGTCTCGCCCGCGTACCAGCGCTGGCGCTCCTTGTCCTTGTAGGCCGAGCGCTTCCAGTCGGTGGACGGCAGCACGCCGCGCTTCTCGCCTTCCAGGTCGATGCCGGTGATCTGGCCGAACCCGAACTGCTTGGTGAAATCGTGCAGGGCGTTCACGCCGATTTCAGGGCCAAGCGAATAGAAATAGGTGTCGGAGGAGACGACGATGGCCTTGTGCATGTCCGTCATGCCGTAGGCCGCGCCGCCAGCGTTGCGGAACTTCTGTCCGCCGAATTCGTAATAGCCCGGGTCCGAAACCCGGTCGGTCGCGCGGCGTTTGCCCAGTTCCAGCGCGGCCAGGGCCACGAAAGGCTTGTAGGTGGAGCCGATGGGATACGTGCCGTACAGGGGACGGTTGATCAGCGGATGGTCCGGCGATTCGTTCAGCATGCGCCAGTTGTCGACGTCGATGCCATCCACGAACAGGTTCGGGTCGAACGACGGCTGCGACACGAACGCCAGGACCTCGCCCGTGTCCGGGTCGATGGCGACGAGGGCGCCGCGCTGGCCCTCGAAGGCCTCTTCGGCCACCTTCTGCAGGCCCATGTCGATGGACAGCATGATGTCCGAGCCCGGCACCGGATCGATGCGGCGCAGCGTGCGCATGGGCCGGCCGCCGGCGGTGACCTCGACTTCTTCGAGGCCCGTGCGGCCGTGCAGCTGCTCTTCCCAGGTCTTTTCGATGCCCTTCTTGCCGATGACCTCGGTGCCGCGGTAGTTGCCGAGCTGCCCGGCACGGTCCAGCTCTTCGATGTCGTTGTCGGCGATGCGGCCAATGTAGCCGACCACGTGCGCGGCCGACACGCCCTGCGGGTACTCGCGCACCCAGCGGGCGCGCAGTTCGACACCGGGGAACTGGAAGGCGTGCGCGGCAAACCACGCGGCTTCGGTTTCGTTCAGGTTGTTGCGCAGTTGCAGGCTGGCGTAGCGGCTGGATTCGGCCGCGCGGCGCTTGAAGCGGCGCTGGTCGGACGGGCTGATGTAGACGACTTCGGTCAGGCGCTCGAAGAGTTCGTTCATGTTGCCCGCGTGGGCCGGTACGACTTCGAGCGTGTAGGTGCGGTAGTTGCGGGCCAGGACTTCGCCGTTGCGGTCCAGGATCTCGCCGCGCCGCGGCGGAATCGGCACGACCGCGATCCGGTTGCGGTCGGCGCGTTCGGACAAGCCTTCGTAGCGGTCGACCTGCAGATACCAGAAACGGCCGACCAGCACGCCGAAGCAGACCAGGGCGAAGGCGCCGCCCACCCAGGCGCGCAGGCGAAAGCGCTGCTTCTGCTGCTGGCCGGTTTTCTTGAATTCAAACATGACGCAACGCCGCCGTCAGGCGGATGAGGATTCGGCGTCGTCGACACCGCGTTGCGGCAGGTGCAGCACCCAACCCGCCAGCGGCCACAACGCAGCCGTCAGCAGCACGCTGATGCCCCAGTCCCAGCCCGGCCATTTTCCGGCCAGCCACGCGTGGATGATCTGGGTGACGAAGCGCGCAATGAAGAACACAGGCAGCATGTGCATCGCCTGGCTCCAGAGGTCGAACCGTTGCAGCCGGCGATGCAGGACCACCGCGCCGTAGGCGACGAGCGTGTACGACAGCGCGTGCTCACCCAAGAGGCCGGCGTCGTGCACGTCCATCAGCACGCCGAAGAAGAAAGCCGTGAACAGACCCACGCGGCGCGGCTCGTGCACGCACCAGAAAGCGATGATGAGCAGCAGCACGTCGGGCGCGCCCTGCCACAGACGCCACGGCAGTAGCGACACCAGCCAGGCGAGCAGGACGGTGCCCCACACGAAAAAGGCATGCGCGGGACCCGACAGCCGGTCGGGATGCACGTTGCTGGGCGTGCCAAGGCGGCGCGGGGACTGCCCCGCAGCGTGTTGGTTAGTCCGATCCACCGGAATCGACCTCCTGACGGTTGGACTCGGCGCGATCCACATCCACCTGCAGAACCAGGAAATGGCGATAGCGTTCGGGATGGGCCAGCGGTTCACATACGGCGCGCGCGAAACCTGAGGCGGTATCGCGTTCCACCGAGGTCACCTTGGCCACGGGCAGGCCGGCGGGAAAGAGGCCGCCGACGCCGCTGGTGACAATAGTATCGCCTTCCTTGATGTCGGCATTGGCCGCCAGGTAACGCACTTCCATCTTGCCGGGCGAGTTGCCGCCGAACGCAATCAGACGAAGTCCGTTGCGCAGGAGTTGCACGGGGATGGAAACCTGCTCGTCGGTGACGAGCGCCGCCTCGGCGGTCATGGGCGTCACGCGAACGATCTGGCCAACCACACCGCCTTCGTCGATGACGGGCATGCCGGGCGCCAAGCCAGCCTTGCTGCCCTTGTTGAAGACCAGGCGCTGCGTGAACGCGTTGGTGGGTTCGTACATGACTTCAACAACCACTGCGGACTGCGCCACGGTGTCGGTCACGCCAAGCAGGCGGCGAAGCTGGGAGTTTTCGGCGGCAAGCTGCGCCGCGTGGGATGCGACCTGGGCGAGTTCGATGCGCTGACGCTGCAAGGCTTCGTTTTCGCTGCGGATGAGGTTGGCCGCGTTAACCCATTCGTTGACTTGCTGGACGAGATCGCGCGGCGCCATGACGGCACGCTGGAACGGATAAAGCCCTACGGCAATCGCGCGGCGCGCCGGTTCCAGCATGCGCCATTGGGAATCCATGACGATCAGGGCCAGAGCAAGGACGACCAGAACGACCAGCCGCACCTCTGCCGGTGGGCCGCGCCTGAATAGGGGGGGAGTCCCTTGTCGTTGCATGAATCTCAGCCCGGGCGCCCGCGTCCGAGGCCCCCGCAGCGGCCGGAGCCAGAAAAAAGCGGGGCTCCGGGCTGGCGGGCAATATTAGTCGTTGATGAAGATGGCGCCCAGTTTCTCAAGGTGTTCCAGCGCCTCGCCGCAACCGCGCACGACGCAGGTCAGGGGATCGTCGGCCACCACGACCGGCAGGCCGGTTTCTTCTTGCAGCAGGCGGTCCAGGTCACGCAGGAGCGCGCCGCCACCAGTCAGGGCGATGCCCTTGTCGGTGATGTCGGCGCCCAGTTCGGGCGGCGTCTGTTCGAGCGCGATCTTGACGGCGGAAACGATCTGGTTGAGCGGATCGGTCAGCGATTCGAGGATCTCGTTGGACGAGACCGTGAAGCTGCGCGGCACGCCTTCGGCCAGATTGCGGCCCTTGACTTCGATTTCGCGGACTTCGGAACCCGGGAATGCGGAGCCGATTTCCTTCTTGATCAGTTCGGCCGTGGGTTCGCCGATCAGCATGCCGTAGTTGCGGCGGATGTAGTTGACGATGGCTTCGTCGAACTTGTCGCCGCCGACGCGCACGGAACCCTTGTAGACCATGCCGCCCAGCGAGATGACGGCCACTTCCGTGGTGCCGCCGCCGATGTCGACGACCATCGAGCCGCTGGCGTCGGACACGGCCAGGCCGGCGCCGATGGCGGCGGCCATGGGTTCTTCGATCAGGAACACGTGGGAAGCGCCGGCGCCGAGCGCCGATTCACGGATGGCGCGGCGTTCAACCTGGGTGGAGCCGCAGGGCACGCAGACGATGATCCGCGGGCTGGGCGCCAGCATGTTGCGGGGGTGCACCATGCGGATGAACTGCTTGAGCATCTGTTCGGTGACCGTGAAGTCGGCAATCACGCCGTCTTTCATGGGCCGAATGGCCTCGATGTTGCCGGGAACGCGACCGAGCATCTGCTTGGCTTCGTGCCCGACGGCCTGAATGATCTTCTTGCCGTGGGGGCCGCCTTCATGACGGATTGCGACCACGGAAGGCTCATCGAGAACGATGCCCTTGCCGCGGACGTAAATCAGCGTATTGGCGGTACCTAGGTCAATCGCCATATCGCTGGAAAAATAACTGCGCAGGAATCCGAACATGGGAGCTCAGCTAAATTCTGGGGGGAATTGGGGTCAAGCCGCGGGGCGTTTGGCCCGTGAAACAACGGGTCCGCCTGTCATCACGGCGATTAAACCGTGAATCATAACTTATAATTTCCCCGGAAATAGCGCATAAATGCAGGCTATTCAAGCTTTGTAACGGGTTTGGCGTATGCATACTGCCCACTCCCGCCCCGCGGCCTTCGCTTACCGATTTTTGCAATCCCCCATGGCGCTCAACGACAAAGATGTGGCCCGCATTGCCCGGCTGGCCAGAATCGAACTGACCCCCGACCAGCGCACTGTCGCGCAGGCCGAACTCAACGGCATCCTCCACCTGATCGAACGGCTTCAGTCCGTCGATACCCAAGGCGTCGAACCCCTGGCTCATCCCCTGTCCGCGCACGAGGACATCGTATTGCGCCTGCGTGAAGACGCCGTGACCGAAGCCGGATCGGAAGCCCGCCGCCAGGAACTGCTGGCCAACGCGCCCGATGCCCAGGACGGCCTGTTCCTGGTTCCCAAGGTCCTGGATTAAGTCATGACGAAACCTGCCCTGCATACCCAATTCGAGGGGATCGCCGCGTTGCGCGCGGCCCTCGCGCAACGCGAAGTCAGCGCGGTAGACCTGGCGCAAAGCGCCCTGTCGGCCGCCGAAGCGGCCAGCGGCCTGAATTCCTTTTTACATATTGACGCCGAATTGACGCTGGCCCAGGCCCGCGCGGCCGACGCTGCACTGGCAGCCGGCACCGCGGGTCCGCTGGCCGGCATCCCGATCGCCCACAAGGACGCGTTCGTGACGCGCGGCTGGCGCACTACCGCGGGCAGCAAGATGCTCGATGGTTACGTCAGCCCGTTCGACGCGACCGTCGTGGAACGCCTGGGCGCGGCCGGCGCGGTGTCGCTGGGCAAGCTGAACTGCGACGAATTCGCCATGGGCTCGGGCAACGAGAACTCGGCATACGGCGCCGTGAAGAACCCCTGGGATCACGTTGCCGTACCCGGCGGCTCGTCGGGCGGTTCGGCCGCCGCCGTGGCCGCCCGCCTGGTCGCCGCCGCCACCGGCACCGACACCGGTGGCTCGGTCCGCCAACCCGCCGCGCTGTGCGGCGTCAGCGGCATCAAGCCCACTTACGGCACCGTGTCGCGTTACGGCATGGTGGCCTTCGGCTCCAGCCTGGACCAGGCCGGCCCGCTGGCCCCCAGCAGCCGCGACCTGCTTGAAATCCTGGATGTCATCAGCGGCTTCGATCCGCGCGACGCCACCAGCCTCGAAAAATGCGATGGCGCGGTCAACGAACCCGGCCGCGTGCGCCGCGACTTCGACGCCGCGCAGGCCCATTTCGACGCCGCCGGCAGCCAGCCGCTCAAAGGCCTGCGCATCGGTGTGCCCGAAGAGTATTTCGGCGCTGGCCTGGCCCCCGATGTGGCCGCCGCCGTGCAGGCCGCGCTTGAGCAATTCGAGGCGCTGGGCGCCGTGCGCGTGCCCGTCTCGCTGCCGCGCACCGAGCTGGCCATTCCGGCGTATTACGTCATCGCCCCCGCCGAAGCGTCCAGCAATCTGGCCCGCTACGACGGCGTGCGCTACGGCCACCGCGCCAAGCAGTATGGCGACCTGAACGAGATGATCAGCCGCTCGCGCGCCGAAGGCTTCGGCGACGAGGTCAAGCGCCGCATCCTGATCGGGACCTACGTGCTGTCCCACGGCTATTACGACGCCTACTACCTGCAGGCGCAGCGCCTGCGCCGCCTGATCGCGCAGGACTTCCAGCGCGCCTATGCCGATCAGTGCGACGTCATCATGGGACCGGTGACGCCGTCGGTCGCCAAGAACATTGGCGACAACCGCGACGACCCGACCGCCGACTGGCTGGCCGACGTCTACACGCTGGGTGTCAGCCTGGCGGGCCTGCCCGCCATGTCGATCCCCTGCGGCTTCGGCGGCGAAAAACAGAATCGCCCCATCGGCCTGCAGATCATCGGCAACTACTTCGACGAAGGCCGCTTGCTGGCCATCGCCGACCGCTACCAACACGTGACGGACTGGCATCAGCGTGCCCCTGTCCAGCAAGGCTGAGAACATGAACTGGGAAATCGTCATCGGCCTGGAAACGCACACGCAGCTTTCCACGGACTCCAAGATCTTTTCGGGCAGCAGCACGCAATTCGGCGCCGCGCCCAACACGCAGGCGAACGAGGTTGACCTGGCCCTGCCGGGCAGCCTGCCGGTCATGAACCGCGGCGCGGCCGAACGCGCCATCCGCTTCGGCCTGGCCGTGGGCGCCAAGATCGCCCCGCGCTCGGTTTTTGCGCGCAAGAATTACTTCTACCCTGACCTTCCCAAGGGCTACCAGATCAGCCAGTACGAGCTGCCGGTGGTGGTGGGCGGCTCGCTGTCGTTCTTCGTCGGCGAAGAAGAAAAGACCGTCAACCTGACGCGCGCCCACCTTGAAGAAGACGCCGGCAAGTCCCTGCACGACGACTTCAACCTGGGCAATGGCAGCCCGGCCAGCGGCATCGACCTGAACCGCGCCGGCACCCCGCTGCTGGAAATCGTGACCGAGCCCGAAATGCGCTCGGCTGCCGAGGCCGTGGCCTACGCGCGCGCGCTGCACAGCCTGGTTGTGTGGCTCGGCATTTGCGATGGCAACATGCAGGAAGGCTCCTTCCGCTGCGATGCCAACGTGTCGGTCCGCCCGGTAGGCCAGAAGGAATTCGGCACCCGCACCGAGATCAAGAACGTCAACTCGTTCCGCTTCCTGGAACGCGCCATCACCTACGAAGCGCGCCGCCAGATCGAGCTGATCGAGGACGGCGGCACCGTCGTCCAGGAAACGCGCCTGTACGACGCCGACCGCGACGAAACGCGCAGCATGCGCAGCAAGGAAGACGCGCACGACTACCGCTACTTCCCCGATCCCGACCTGCCCACGCTGGTGATCTCCAGCGCGTGGGTGGACGAGGTCCGCGCCGCCATGCCCGAACTGCCGGCCGCCCAGCGCGCCCGCTTCGAAACAGAATACGGCCTGCCCGCGTACGACGCCGCGCAACTGACCATCAGCCGCGATCTGGCCGCGTACTTCCAGGCGGTCGCCAACGCGCTGCCGGCCGGCCAGGCCAAGCTCGCGTCCAACTGGGTCATGGGCGAGGTCGCCGCCGTGCTCAACAAGGAAGAAAAGACCATCGCCGAATCGCCCGTCGCGGCGCCGGCGCTGGCGGCCCTGATCGGCCGCATCATCGACGGCACGATCTCCAACAAGATCGCCCGCGAAGTCTTCGGCGCCATGTGGGCTGGCGAAAACGGCGGCGATGCCGACGCCATCATCGAATCGCGCGGCCTGAAGCAGATCAGCGACACGGGCGCCATCGGCGCGATGATCGACGAGGTGCTGGCCGCCAACCCGGCCATCGTCGAGGAGTACCGCGCCGGCAAGCAGAAGGCGTTCAACTCCCTGGTCGGCCAGATCATGAAGGCCGCCCGCGGCAAGGCCAATCCGCAGCAAGTGAATGATCTGCTGAAGCAGAAGCTGGATAGTTGATGGACCGCCGGTTCTCCCCACGGAGAACCGGCGCAATATCAGACTGAATCGGGGGCCGCGGCATATTGCCGCGGCCTTTTGTTTGGCCAAGAATGATCTGGTCGATTTCGCCGGAGGCTTGGCCATGAACTACACCGAGGTCAGCAGCAACGACTTGCTGCACCGATTCACCGATTACCTGCAGGCCCTCAGCCAGGGGCAGCACTTCATCATCGCTGTCGACGGCGTTCGCCGCGCAAGGCTGACGCCCGTCCTGCCCGACACCTCGCTGAACGCGCACGATGCCCTGGAAGCCATGAAGCGCCTCCACACCGCGGCTCCGGTCTCCCACGACATCATCCGCGCGTGGATTGAAGAAGGTCGGGAATGAACACCATCCGTCTGGTGCCGGACGCGTCGGTCGCCCTTGCCTGGCTGCTGTACCGCGTGGATGTCCACGAATCGCTGCTTGCCCAGCATCTGCTCGACGTCGCGCACGGCTCGCAAAACACCGTGCCTCACATCTGGCGCGTGGAAGTTGCCAATGGCGTTTTGCGTGCAGAGCGCAGCCAGCGCATTTCGCGGGCCCAGGTCGCTGCGTTCAATCAGCTTCTCGACAACCTGCCCATCGCCGCCGACAACGACGATGCGGCTTCCAGCATCGCGCGCACCTGCCAGCTTGCCCGCGCCCATGGGTTGACTGCCTACGACGCCAGTTATCTCGAACTCTCGCTGCGGCAGCGCGCGTGCCTGGCCACCTTTGACCGCAAGCTGGCGGACGCGGCGCGGGCCAGCGGCGTCACCGTGTTCGGGCAACCGCACGGCGTCGCCGAACCCGTTGCGCCCTATCTGTGGCAATGACGTTTTGGCAATTGCATCTTTGCAATGACAAAGGGCGGCCCATGGCCGCCCTTTGTCATTGCTTTCAGCAACGAGACCCTTACTTCACCCCGTACTTCGTCCGATACGCCAGCACGGCATCCCGGTTCTCCGCAAACGACGCATCATCCTGCAGCAGGGCCAGGATGTCGGTCAGCGAGGCAATCGCCACCACGGGGATGCCGTAGGTCTTGGCCACGTCCTGCACGGCCGAATGCGGCGACAGGGCGTCGTCCGGGCCGGCGCGCTCCATGCGGTCCATCGCGATCAGCACGGCGGCCGGTTCGGCGCCGGCGGCGCGGATGATTTCCACGGACTCGCGCACCGACGTGCCGGCCGTGATGACGTCGTCAATGATGACGACCTTGCCTTTGAGCGGAGCGCCAACCAGCGTGCCGCCTTCGCCGTGATCCTTGGCTTCCTTGCGGTTGTAGGCGAACGGCACGTCGCTGCGGCCCTGCATGTCCGGGTGGCCGGCCAGCGCCACGGCGGTGGCGGTGGACAGCGGGATGCCCTTGTACGCGGGGCCGAACAGCATGTCGAATTCGACGCCGGAATCCAGCAGCGCCTGTGCGTAGAACTGCGCCAGCTTGCCGACCGAGCGGCCATTGTTGAACAGGCCTGCGTTGAAGAAATAGGGGCTGATGCGGCCCGACTTGACCTTGAAGCTGCCAAAGCGCAGAACGCCCTCGTTCAAGGCGAAACGGACGAAATCCAGGGCGGTGACGGAGGACGGGGCGGCGGGCATGCAGGGTGATCCGGTAGGTGGCAGACCCCGCATTTTATCCGCTGTCGGGGCTGTTCCAGGTGGCCGCGGCGGAGTCGGTTAAATTCCTGGCATTGTCCGCCCCCCCCCTGCGGCCGCATTACAGGAGTTTCGCTTTGCTGCGCATCACGTCGATCAACCTCAATGGCATCCGGTCCGCCTTCAAAAAGGGCCTGCAACCGTGGATGGAAAAGCACGCCGCCGACGTGCTGTGCCTGCAGGAAATCAAGGTATCCCACGAGGACCTGACCGACGAACTGCGCCATCCGCCCGGCTACACCGGCCACTTCCACCACGCCGTGAAAAAGGGCTACAGCGGCGTGGGCATCTACCTGCGAGATGCCGCCGAGCGCGTGAACAACGGCTTTGATTGTGAAGAGTTCGATAGCGAAGGCCGCATCATCCGCGCCGACTGGAAGGATCTGTCGGTCATCAGCGCCTACCTGCCTTCCGGCTCCAGTGGCGACGAACGCCAGCAGGCGAAGTATCGCTTCCTGGACAGTTTCGGCCCGTGGATCGATGCCCTGATGCACGAGCACAAGACGACCGGCCGTGAATTCGTCATTTGCGGCGACTGGAACATCGCGCACAAGGAAATCGACCTGAAGAACTGGAAGGGCAACATGAAGAATTCGGGCTTTCTGCCCGAAGAGCGCGCGTGGCTGACGGACGTCTTCGACAAGCGCGGCTTTGTGGACGTATTCCGCACCATCGACGACCGCCCCGACCAGTACACCTGGTGGAGCAATCGCGGCCAGGCCTGGGCCAAGAACGTCGGGTGGCGCATCGACTACCAGATCGCGACCCCCGGCATCGCGGCCAAGGCGCGCAGCGTCGCCATCTACAAGGACGAACGCTTCTCGGATCACGCGCCGTTGACGGTCGATTACGACTTCACTTTGCGCGCGTGATTTTTCTCAAAATAAATATAGGGACGCATTAAGGGCGCCAAGCGGGCGGCGGCGTCTTTGCGACGCTGCCGGATGCCCCGCAGCGGCGTATCAGAAGGCGCCCTGCCCTATGCCGCATCGGCGAAATTAAACGGGGACACTTCAAAAATCCCTGAATTTTCAAGCTCCCCCGTTTGATCAGCCCGGTTTCCATCCACAGGCGATCAACACTCCGCTTTTATACGTCCCCGTTTATCGTCTGGAAAAATCTGTTTGTTATCAAGGTGATGGCGCAGTTTTTCGCTTTGCGCAGGGCAACATTTTGCCCCTACAATCCCCGCACCATACAGGTGCAGCCATGCACCAAAACAAACTGATCGCGCCCCAATTTGGCGCAATTTCCGCACCTATTCGAAGCACCCCCGAGGAGATCATGGTGAAAGTGCAGAGTCTGGACGACTTCCTGCGTGGCGTCGCCGCGCGCGACCCGCAGCAACCCGAATTCATGCAAGCCGTCCAGGAGGTGATGCTCAGCTTGTGGCCCTTCGTCGAGAAGCATCCCCACTACGCCGAGCACGCTCTGCTGGAACGCCTGGTCGAACCGGAACGCGTCATCCAGTTCCGCATCTGCTGGACCGACGATCAGGGCCGCGCCCAGGTCAACCGCGGCTTCCGCATCCAGCACAGCTCCGCAATCGGGCCTTTTAAGGGCGGCATGCGCTTTCACCCGTCGGTGAACCTGTCGATCCTGAAGTTCCTCGCCTTCGAACAGACCCTGAAGAACTCGCTGACCACGCTGCCCATGGGCGGCGGCAAGGGCGGTTCCGACTTCGATCCCAAGGGCAAGTCCGACGCCGAAGTCATGCGCTTCTGCCAGGCGCTGATGATCGAGTTGTATCGCCACCTGGGTCCGGACACCGACGTGCCCGCCGGCGATATCGGCGTGGGCGCGCGTGAAGTCGGCTTCATGGCCGGCATGATGAAAAAGCTGTCCAACTCGACCGCCAGCGTCTTCACCGGCAAGGGCCTGACCTTCGGCGGCAGCCTGATCCGCCCCGAAGCCACCGGCTACGGCACCGTCTACTTCGCCGAAGAAATGCTCAAGCGCGTCGGCAAGTCCTTCGACGGCATGCGCGTGTCCGTGTCGGGCTCGGGCAACGTGGCGCAGTACGCCATCGAGAAGGCCATGGCGCTGGGCGCGCGCGTCATCACCGTGTCGGATTCGAACGGCACCGTGGTCGATGAAGCCGGCTTCAACCACGAGAAGCTCGTGGCGCTGATGCACATCAAGAACGACCTGCGCGGCCGCCTGGACACCTACGCCCGCCAGTTCGGCCTGCAGTACGAAGCCGGCAAGCGCCCGTGGCACGTGCCCGTCGACGTCGCCCTGCCCTGCGCCACGCAGAATGAGCTGGAGCTGTCGGACGCCCAGACGCTGATCAAGAACGGCGTGCTGGCGGTTGCCGAAGGCGCCAACATGCCCGCCACGCTGGACGCCGCCAAGGCCTTCATCGCCGCGCGCGTGCTGTACGCGCCGGGCAAGGCCAGCAACGCCGGCGGCGTCGCCGTGTCGGGCCTGGAAATGGCCCAGAACTCGGCCCGCCTGTCGTGGACCCGCGAGGAAGTGGACACCCGCCTGCATGCCATCATGCGCGACATCCACGAAAACTGCGTGCGCCACGGCCATTCGGAGCGCGAGTACGTGAACTACCTGGACGGCGCCAACATTGCCGGCTTCGTCAAGGTCGCAGACGCCATGCGTCAGCAAGGGCTGTATTGATCGCCGCCCGCTGAAGCGCGCGCGACAACGCGCGGGCCCGGCATGCAAAAGGCCGACTCGGATGAGTCGGCCTTTTGCATTGCGGCGATGGCGGGCCGCGGATGGGGCCGCGGATTGGCCCGCGCATGCGCCGCTAAAAAAGCGCGCAGCCTGGCGGGGTGGCGCAAAGATCAGTGCTTCATCGCGCCGTGATCGTGGCTCATGCCGGGATTATGCGAAGCCGGCTTGACCTTGAATTCCACCGCCACTTCGCCTGCCTTTTCAAACTTGAGCGTGGCGGGCACGGTGGCGCCATCCTTGAACGGCGCCTTCAGCTTGATGAACATGACGTGATAGCCGCCCGGGCTGAGCTTAACCTCGGTGTCGGCGGGCAGCGCGATGCCGCCTTCGACCTGACGCATCTTGGAGACGCCGTTTTCGGTCTGCACGGTGTGCAGTTCGACGCGTTCGGCGGCATCCGACGAGACCGACAGCAGACGGTCCGGCGCCTTGGCATCGTTGTCGATATCCATGTACCCCGCACCGTTGGCCTGTCCGGGCGCCGAGGCGCGGACCCAGAGATCGTCGACTTCGACCTGGCCGACCTTGTAGTCCTTGGCCCACGCCGAACCGGCGGTGCACAGGCCGATCGCGGCAACAACGGCAAACTTGCGGATGTTCATGGGTGTCCTCCTGAGACGTTAGCGGCGCCTGACCAGGCTGCGGGCGGCTGACAGCACCGAGTCGGTCAAGGCTTCCATGGCCTCGGAGTTTACCCGCCAATGCTGCCAGTAGAGCGGCACGTCCTCCCACGCCCGGCCGCGCAGCAGAACGAGTTGACCGGCATCAAGATGTTCCTGCACGAGCGGCAGCGGGTTCATGGTCCAGCCCAATCCGCCCAGCGTGGCCTGCACGAAGGCGCGCGTGGACGGCACCCACCAGACCGGCGGCTCCCACGGCGCGGGGTCGGCGATCTTGTGCGCAAAGCGCGCCTGCAGCGCGTCCTTGCGGTTGAAGACCAGAACGGGCGCCTGAGCCAGCGTCTGCGCGTTGACGCCCGAGGCGAAGTAGCGCTTGTGGAAGTCCGGCGTGCAGGTGGCCACGTAGCGCATGCTGCCCAACGCGTGGATGCGGCAGCCCTGCACCGGATCGGCCAGCGTGGTCACGGCGCCCAGCACGGAGCCGTTGCGCAGCAGCGCGGCCGTGTGATCCTGGTCTTCGGACAGCATGTCCAGCGTGGCGCGGGTGCGTGCCGCGAACTGCAGGGCGGCGTCGACGAACCAGGTTTCCAGGCTGTCGTGGTTGACCGCGATGGGGATGCTGGCGTGGGGCACGTCGTCGTCGGCGACGCCCAGCCGGTTCAGCGCGTCGTGTTCCAGCAAGGCGGTCTGCTCGGCCAGTTGCACCAGCACCTGTCCGTCTGCCGTGGCGGCGGCCGGCACCGTGCGCTGGACCAGCAGCCGGCCCATCCGGTCTTCCAGCGCCTTGATCCGTTGCGACACCGCCGACGGCGTGACGCTGAGCGACAGCGCCGCGCGCTCGAAACTCCCTTCGCGCACCACCGCGGCCAGGGCGCGCAGGTTGCCGTGATCGATTTTCATGAGATTAGAAATACTTAATATAGTGAAGGAAAATTAGCTGTATTTCATATACATGGCAAGGGAAAATGGCGCATTGCCGATCGCTCTCAGCATTCGGCCACCCATCAAAGCGCCGCCACAGGCGTTGCAGTCACAGGTATTTTTCCATGTTTGCCACCTTGTCATCCCCCGCCTTTCTTACCGCCTGGGCCAGTGGCACGGCCACGGGCCTGGGCCTCTTTGCCGTCGTGGGCGCGCAAAGCGCGTTCATCCTGCGCCAGGGCCTCATGCGCGCGCATCTCTTGAGCGTCGTCGCCATCTGCGCGCTGATCGACGCGGTCTTCATCTTTGCCAGCGTGTCCGGCCTGCAGGCGCTGACCGCGTGGTTCCCCTGGCTGACGACCGCCGTGCTGTGGTTCGGCGTGGCGTTCCTGACCTGGTACGCCGCGCAATCCGCGCGCCGCGCCTGGACCGCCACGGGGGGTCTGGCCGCCGCCCGCGACGTGGTGCCGTCGCGCCGCGCCGCCATGCTGGGCGCGCTGGGTTTCTCGCTGCTGAACCCGCACTTCTGGCTGGACATGGTGGTGGTCGGCTCGCTGGCGCACGGCTTCGAAGACGCCCGCATGGCCTTCGCCGCCGGCGCTTTCACCGCCAGCCTGCTGTGGCTGGCGGTACTGGGCATCGGATCGCGGCTCTTTGCACCCTTCTTTGCCAGCGCGTCGGCCTGGCGCGCGCTGGACGGCATCATCGCCGTGGTCATGGCTGGTTTGGCGATCAGCCTGGCGCTGAAGGGCGTCTGAGCCTCGCCATGTACACCTCCACGTTCATCTTCGCCATAAAGCAGTTCGACGATGCATTCCACCGCCTCGACCAGCGCATCGCAGAGGCGGCGCGCGCGATGCCGGGCTACCTGGGGGAAGAATCCTGGGAAGACACCACGCGCGGGTTGTTCGCCAATGTCTATTACTGGCAATCGCTTGAAGCGTTGGACGCGCTGATCCGGCATCCGGCGCATCAGCAGGCCAAGGCCGCGCAGTCGCAATGGCTGGACGGATACCGGGTGGAGATTGCCCAGGTGCTGCGCCAGTACGGGCACGGCGTGCCCGCGCCGGCACTTTTATAATCGGCGCCTCACCACTTTCTGTCGGGCGCCGGGCCGGCCCGCCAACGCGCCATGCGTGGACCTTCGCCTTCCAAAGACGTGCGCCTGCCGCCGCTTGCCGCCATCCAGGCGTTCGAAGCGGCCGCGCGGCTGGGTTCCTTCGAGCGTGCGAGCGAAGAACTCTTCGTCACCGCCAGCGCCATCGGCAAGCGCATCGCCTCGCTGGAAACCCTGCTGGACGTCACGCTGTTCATTCGAAGCAGCCGCGGCGCGACGCTGAGCGCCGCCGGACGCGAGTACCTGGAACAGGTGCGCACGGCGCTCGATCTGCTGTCCGACGCCTCGCTGCACAAGCGCAACGAACCCAAGCTGGAAACGCTGCGCGTCGTGTCCACGCCGACATTCGCCCGGCAGGTGCTGATTCCGGCCCTGCCCGGTTTCACGGCGGCAAACCCCGGCGTCGAACTTGAAATCATGCTGTCCATTCCCTATCTGGACATCATGCCCCCCAACGCCGACGTCTGGATCCGCTTTGGCAGCGGCAAGTATCCCGGCCTTCATGCGCATCCGCTCACGCAAGATCCGGTGTTCGCGGTGTGCGCACCGAGTTATCAAGCGGCGCGCGGCCCGTTCAAGCGGCCCGCCGATCTGGCGCGCGCCGACCTGTTGCGTTGCCCGATGGAACCCTGGCGTCCGTGGCTGGCAGCGGCTGGCCTGGACTGGCCCGAGCCGTCGCGCGGCGTGTGGCTGGTAGACCTGGGCATGATGCTCGCTGCGGCGCGCGCCGGCCAGGGCGTGGCGCTGACTCGCCGATCGCTGGCCGCCGAGTGGCTGGACGAAGGCAAGCTCGTTCGCGTGCTGGATGTGGAGATCCCCGGCGAGTCGCAGTACTACCTGTGCACCGAAGCCACACGCACACCGGGCGGCGCGGCCCAGGCGTTTTCCCTATGGCTCGCCGAGGTCTGCAAACGCGCAGCCCAATGGCCATGCGGGCCGCAGGCCGGTCAGGAATAAATTTCCAGTTATCTGCGGAATGAATTTCCGCGCGACGCCGCACCCTGATCGCTAGGATGCGGCCAGCGTGACTGCGCCCGTCCCGGAGACACGCTGTGTGGACAAGCGGAAGCGGACGCATTGCAAACGCAACACCGACGCACGCCCATCTCACCGCCCATTCCACTCACAGCATTCAGCAAGCTGAAAGGAACCTTGCATCCGCACTAGGTATTTACGCGGAAAAGCACCGCCGGGTCAGATTCGCGTAAGCGATTAAGCAGACAGTCACGACACGCAACAAAGGAGCGCGCCAACAAAACACCATCCGCCGATTGGCGCCGGCACACGGCTTTCCACGCAGTTCACCCAATTACAACGGAGACATCCATGGATTTTCGTTTGAAGCTGCTTGCAGGAACCCTTGCATTTGCCGTATCGGCCGCGTCCCACGCCGCCGACCCCATCAAGATCGGCGTGGCCGGCCCCTACACGGGCGGATCGTCCTCCATGGGCGTCAGCATGCGCGACGGCGTTCGCCTTGCCATTGAAGAGATCAACAAGAACGGCGGCGTGATGGGCCGTCAGCTCGTCGCTGTCGAACGCGATGACGAAGCCAAGAACGAGCGCGGCGTGCAGATCGCGCAGGAACTGATCAACAAGGAACAGGTGACCGCCACCGTCGGCTACATCAACACCGGCGTCGCATTGGCCTCGCAACGGTTCTACCAGGACGCCAAGATCCCGGTGTTCAACAACGTGGCCACCGGCAGCGTGATCACCCATCAGTTCAAGGCGCCGGAATACCCCGACAACTACGTGTTCCGCAATGCGGCCCACGACAGCATCCAGGCCCCGATGATCGTGGAAGAAGCGATCACGCGCCGCGGCTTCAAGAAAGTCGCGATCCTGGCCGACTCCACCAACTACGGCCAGCTCGGCCGCGAGGACCTGGAAAAGGCCCTGGACGCCAAGGGCATCAAGCCGGTCGCCGTCGAAAAGTTCAACATCAAGGACGTCGACATGACGGCCCAGCTGCTCAAGGCCAAGGCCGCGGGCGCCGAAGCCGTGCTGACCTACGGTATCGGCCCGGAGCTGGCCCAGGTCGCCAACGGCATGACCAAGCTGGGCTGGAAGGTGCCGATCATCGGCAGCTGGACGCTGTCCATGGCCAACTACATCGACAACTCCGGCGCCAACGGTGAAGGCGCGCGCATGCCGCAAACCTTCATCCAGGACCCGGACACGCCCAAGCGCAAGGCGTTCATCGACGCCTACCTGGCCAAGTTCAAGCCCAAGAACAACCGCATCGATTCGCCGGTGTCGGCGGCGCAGGGCTATGACTCCATCTTCCTCTTGGCCGCGGCCATCAAGCAGGCGAACTCGACCGACGGTCCCAAGGTGCGCGAAGCACTGGAAAACCTGCAGACCCCGGTCGAGGGCGTGGTGATGACCTACAACAAGCCCTTCTCGCACGACAACCACGACGCGATCACCGCGAAGGAAGTGGTCATCGGCGAGGTCAAGGGCGGCCGGGTCATCAAGGCCAACTAAATCCCGACAAGCAGGAAGGCGGCGGCTGCCCGGCCGCCGCCGCCCGCGCCTGAAGCTTCGGGCGCGGGGCATGCAGCCGCCTGAAAACAGCGTTCTGCCCAAGGGGGTTGGGACGGAACACAGCGCCTCAAGACACACACCATGATTCTTCTACAGCTCATCTATAGCGGTATCGCGCTAGGCATGATCTATGCGGTCATTGCGTTCGGCTACCAGCTCACCTTCGCCACATCGGGCACCTTGAACTTCGGCCAGGGCGAAGCCCTGATGCTGGGCGCGCTCGTCGGCCTCACGCTCGTCGGACTGGGCGTGAACTACTGGGTCATGATTCCCATCGTATGCATCTTCGGCTTCGCGCAGGGCGCG
>Ga0213828_1001395_pt1 | contig 19926 bp, 15 predicted proteins | sample MC6MC0897MG_FD_180664 | JGI IMG/M metagenome (GOLD analysis project Ga0213828, IMG submission 180664) | Enriched soil aggregate microbial communities from Iowa State University, Ames, United States - MC6-MC0897-MG | ecosystem: Environmental > Terrestrial > Soil > Unclassified | place: USA: Iowa... | reverse complement strand
GATGATAATATTTTTTTAACCTTCGTATCTTGTGCTGAGGACTTAAAATCTATAAAACTATTTGGTATTTCTGTTAGATTAAATAAATTAGAAAATAAGCAAGGATTCCCTTCTTCTATGGTATAAGTTTCATATTCACTACTTACCCCACTACTGTCTATAGTATACGCTCCAAAGCTACCCTGATGAAATTCTAAGGCTAATGAATAATATTTATCTTTATACATATCCTTTAGATTATACCCCATGCTTTTATAATCATTAGAAATATTGCTTATATATTGATTTCCACTCCAAAGAACTATTTTATCATTTCCATTTTTACTCTCACGATCTAGAATCCATTTAACGTTATCAGCTAAATATTTTCCTTCCATATTCAAAGCTTCCTTAATGTTATGCTCTGGTCCACTGTATATAGCTAATTCTAAGCTTCTAAGGATATTCTGAAGATATTTCGAAGCCTCTTCATACTCCCCTTCTGAGGTATCTTTTATAAATTCTTCTTTCTTTTCATTAAATTTACTAGCTAGAAGTTCTACCTTTTCCTGCTCGTTTCTTAATTCACTTGTAGGTATAGTCCTCACAGGCCTTCTTTTCACTTCCTCTAGTTGCTCTCCAAATTCGTTGTATAAGCCTTCATCCACACCTCTTAAATAATTTAATACAAAATTTGAACTATCATCTATCTCAGTAACTTGAATACCATAAAACTTAATTTTTTCCTGGTGATTAGAATCTTCATTGTACTTTCTCATCCATTCTATTAACTCCAAAGATTCCTTAGCTGACCAAGAATAACCTCCATTTATCTTTGTTTGTTTCACTATATTTTCAGCATTGCCTTCCCCATTCAATATATAATTATTAATTAATGCAGTTCTTCCAAAATCCACATCTATAGCAAAGGTTCTATACCCCATTTCCTCTACTAAAAATTCCAACATACGATGCTTAATTTGGAAGAACTCCTTTGTACCATATGTTGATCCCCCTAAGGCTATAATTTGTTTATCCTTTAATATATCTTTTAACCCTCTTAAATCTTCAAAGCCATTGCCAACCTCTAAAGTACTTAAAGGCATTAATCTGTCTTTTATAATTTCAGCTTCCTCATTAGGACTAAGTTTCTCCCCAGATAGTCCCATACATACCAATATGATAATTATTATAACTGAAATAATTAATAATGCCTTCTTACCCCTTTTCATCTTCATATATCCCCCTAAATACCCCTTTTACCCTTAACATAATATGTATTAAGCTCTAGTTACATACATATTATGATAGTTTTTAAAAAATTTCAATATTTATACCAAATTTTATACTAAAAATAATTAAAATTCACCTACTTTTCACTGTATAGTAGAAATATAATAAAAAATCAGTAAATCTCTTAACTGAAATTTACTGATTATATAATTAGTCTAATATATTGCCAAAGCCTTCCCCTAATACCTCATGGACATTATGAGTTATGATGAAAGCATGTGGATCCACTTCTTTTATAAAATTTCTAAGCTTAATAAACTCTTTTTTACCCATTACGGTTATCAAAGCATCACTTTTTTCTAAGTTATATGCTCCTACAGCTCGATAAATAGTAGCACTTCTACCTAGCTCTTCAATAATAAATTTTCTTATTTCTTCAGTTTTAGAGCTCATTATTTCTATCCTCTTAGTTATATTAAGCCCATCTATAACAAAGTCTACCATTGAGCCATTTATTATAACTCCAAGTAAAGCATACATTCCTGTAGTAGCTCCAAAGGCTATCACTGCAAGTAAGGTTATACTAAAATCTATAATTAAAAGCCCTTTCCCAATTTCTAGATGAGCATATTTGTTTAATATTTTAGCAGGTATATCCGTTCCTCCTGTAGATGCATTTTTATTAAATACTATAGCCATACCTATAGCTCCAATTAATATACCAAAGATTAAATTTATAAGTATATCCTGTGAAATTGGCTCAGTAACTGGCACTATTTTTTCTAAAATAGATATTATTATTGAAAGCATAAGACTAGAATATATAGTTTTTGTTCCAAAAGCCTTCCCAATAAAAATAAAACCTATGACAAAGAAAAATATATTTCCTATAAGCATTATAACACCAATACTGAGGCTAGGAATGTAATGGTTTATTACCATAGCAAGCCCTGTAAGTCCACCAGCTGCTAAGTTGTGTGGGACTAGAAAAAAATGAATACCCATAGCTATTAAAACTAATCCAAAAGTTATTATAATGTAATCTTTAATTTCCTTTTTCAAACCCATTCCTCCTTAATTCATCCTATAAATTATTGTAAAAATATTTTATATTTTTCAATTTAATGTTAACCTCTTTACCTAATCATATATCAATGAGCAAATTATTACAATATCTCTCTTTTTCGTATATATATGTTCCACTATTTAAATACTAATATACGTAAAAAGCTACTACTATAAAATTTAACTGAATTTAATCAGAACCTTTCATAATAGTAGCTTATTCTTTATCTTGACTTATTATATTTACTTATAGTATTTTTATTTACAATGAAATGTAGCACACTCTGTTTCTCTAGGTTTACATGCATGATCTCCAGAAATAGAAATTTCTGAAGCATCACATTCATGATTTTCATTGTAAACACAATTAGTAGCTTCACACCCTACTACCATTTCTGGATTAGGTGTTTGATTACTGTTTGACATAGCTCCACTTTTTTCTGCAAAGCTATCACAACAAGTAGATGATTTATGAGTAGCTTCTCTTCCACCTACTTGAATAGAATCAATACAACAATAATAATCATTATTATATGCACAACTACATGCATCACATTTTAATTTAGTCATAAAAACGCCTCCTAAAATTTATTTTTATATTATTGTTTCAATTTAGTAGGCAAATTATTCTTAAATAATTTTATTGATTTTCTACTTTATCTTTACCAATACGGAAAATTGAATTTCTGTAGACTCTATATTTTAGCTTCATTCTATGTTTATATAGTATTTAATTAATTTCAGCAAATTCTTCTAATGTTATTCCATCATTATAAATCTTTTCTGCCATTTCATTACCCACATATCTCACATGCCAAGGTTCATAGTTATATCCTGTTATATCCTCTTTTCCTGCTTCATATCTTACTATAAATCCATACTTATATGCATTATTAGCTATCCAATTAGCTTCTGGACATCCTTCATTTATCCATCCAGAACTAATTGCTAAATCCATAGCCTCTCCTAGTTGATGCTCACTTGCTCCTGGCTTTGCTACATATTTATCTGAGTAGGATTTACCTTGGGTTTCCACATTATATTCATATAAGTTTTTTTGTGTTTCATAAGATCTATAGCCTGATAAACCATATAAATAAATTGCATCCTTTGAAGCCGCATCCACCATCTCTTCTACAGCCTTAGCTGACTCAGCTGTCATATACCTTTCCTCTTCTGTTACTTCTGGCAAAAAATTTATTTTAACTGAAACTAAATCCTTAGGCTTATAATTTGATGTTAAAACATAGCTTTTATTTACTACTACTCTATCATAATCATTAATAAAAAAATATCCCTCTGATTTCATATGAAGTTTATTTATTAAATAATTTGTAGTACACATCCCTAATATAACTATCACTAGTAATTTCAGTATAGCTCTTCTTGCTCTTCTAATTTTTTTCTTCTTTCCCATAAGATCCTCTCCTTAAGTTCATATACCTATTTTAAATCTAATGGGCTTAATATTTATTACTTAAAGCTTACAAATTTATTACTTATTTATTAAGACTTGAAAAACAATCTATCCCTTACCTTTCGCAAACCATCCTCTACTATAAAATAGCTATCTCTATATGAGTTTTAGTCATTTTGAGATAGCTAAGTTTCTTAAATTCTAAATTTATAATGTATATGTATTTTTTCCTAATGATTTAGATAGATATAATTTTTCATCAGCCTCTTTTACTAAATTATATATATCTTCTTCATTAACTATTCTGGTACTTTCTATACCTATACTAACAGTTATTCTATCACTAACTTGTGAATATTCATGAACAATATTAAGGTCACTAAGATGCTTCATAAATCTCTCTATATTTTCAACAACTACTTTTTTACTCTTTCTAGATATTATAGAAAATTCTTCTCCTCCATATCTACAAATTATATCCTCATTAAATATATCTCTCAAAGATTCCGATACTACCTTTAAAATTTTATCTCCTTGAACATGTCCATAGTTATCATTGTATAATTTAAAATCATCTATATCTACCATTAAAAAAGTAATAATTTCTTTATTCTCACGAGCTCTTAATAATTCCAAGTGCATAAATCTTCTATTATATGTATTAGTTAAAAAATCTCTCTCGCTTATTAGCTTTAGCTCCTTATTTATTCTAGATATTGCTTTATTTTCTATTACTAATATAAATATTATAATAACTAAAAATATATTTATAAACTTACACTGACTTTTTTCTTTAACAAATATTATACTAACTAATAGTAGCAATATAAATAATACTATTAGTTTTTTTTTATATTTTTCTAATTTCATAAAAATTAATTTTAGCGCTCCTCTCATTCTAGGTAAAGTATTATAATCTTTTTTGTAATTATTTTGCATAATAATTTTAATCTATTATAACTTTATCCTAAAGATTTAAACACTTATGCAATATTTCTAAATCATAAGACCCAAGATTTAAACTTTAGTATATAACGCCACTGTACATCTATAAAAATAGACAACCATAATTTCATATTAGATTGCCTTTTAAATATATTGTAGTAATATTTCATTAGTTAATTATGTTATGTAAGTAATTTTATTTGAATATAAATATTTTCTTTACTAGTAAGTAACTCATTTTTTCAATTAATGTAAACTTTCATATGTAAATTATTTATCTTATAATTTTTTCTTTAGTTTATCCTCTATACCTTCCCCTTATCATTTGTTTATATTAACTCTTAATCTAAGAAATCCTTCAAACTAACCTCAAGTGCAATAGCCAAACTATTTAGAGTTTTTAGAGATGGCACTGTTCTTAAATTTTCAATATCAGATAAGTATGTATTGGATATACCAGATAATTGAGCCAATTTATTTTGATTTATGCTCTTTGATTTTCTAATAAGTTTGATTTTTTTTCCTACTTCCACTCTATCACCCCAAACACTATTTTACGCTAATACAGTAAAAAATCAATAGTTTTATTATTTTTTTACTGTCTACACATACTTTTTGTTCGTTTACTTATACTAATACTTAAACTATAATTTTATTATAAAAGTACGTAAATAGCGTATTTTATTGGAGGTATATATATGAATTCAAGAAAAAAACTTAGAGAACTTAGAAAATCTAAAGGATTAACTTTAAAAGAATTAGCTACTAAAACAAATTTATCAATATCTTTTATAAGTGATATTGAACACAATAGAAGTAATCCTTCTATATCTACTTTAAAGATACTTTGTAATGCTTTAGATGTACCTATAACATATTTATTAGAAGATGATAAAACTCCATCTAATTTAGTATGCACTGATTTAGATGAGGTACTAACAATGCTAATAAATGATTTCTCTTCTTGGAGTTATGATGACAAAATAGAATTAATATGCTATCTAAAAGCGAAAAAACGTATTCGAGAAACGCAAAAAAAGATATGAATATATAAGCTTATATAAATAATTAAAATACTATTTAATCAAATTAAATTTTAAATTTAACTTATGGAATTACTTAATTTGTTTTATATTATTTATAACATTCATCTCGCATTATGGCTTTTTTTGTAATTTTTGTTTCATTTTTCTTTCACTTGTTATATAATTGAAACATAATTTATATAATTTAACATGATTTATAATCTTAAATAGGAGTGATTGCTATGTATAATAATCTTTTCAACAAAACACACCTAAATCAAGAAACTATAGATGAATTAATCCCTATTTTAAATGAATTTGATGATTGTATATGGATAAAAAATATAAGAGGAGAATATTTAGCAGTTAATGACTCATTATGCACTCTTCTAGGAGAAGATAAAAAGACTTTATTACATAGTACTGGTCTTGATATTTTTGATTATTCTAGCTTTAAATTTGTAATTAAAGATGATATAAATGTTATAAATAGAAAGAAAAAAAGTATTATGAATGAATATTTATATGTAAAAAGTCGAGAAGTTATTTTACAAACTCATAAAATTCCTATTATAAATTCTGACGATAGTTGCTCTTCCTTTCTAGCTATTGCGCAAGTTATTAATACAGATGAATTATATTACAATAATTTTATTATAGATAATAATTATAAAACTCTGTGTAATCTAATTACTGAGAGTGAAGAAAATCGTGAACAAGTTTCCTATGAAGAAATCTATGAATATCTTATGGATATATATGAATCTATGGATATAAATGGTACAAGCCTATGGATCTATGACGATTTTAAAAAAATATTAATAAAAAAAATGTGTTTAGGAATTCCTGAAACCGTATCAGATAAAACTACCTTTGCTATAAGCGATTTCTATAAAGATGAATTAATCAATATCTCTACTAAAATAAATTCACCTACTCCTTTAAAAAACTGTGAAGATTTTTTTTGTAATACTGGTTTTTGCCAAAGCTATAAGCATTTCCTTAAAGATAATTATATAATTGTTCTTCCTATAGTCTATAATAACTCTAGGCTTCTAGGTATTTTAAATTTATACTATAACGACTCATTTGATGCAGAATCTAACACTAAATATATGTTGCGAACTTCTAAAAGATTAGCCTTATTACTTAAAAATATCTATTTATCCAACCAATTAGCATATCAATTACAAAAAAAGATTAAACTTGAAAATGAATTAAGTAGATTTCTTAATATAGCAGTTGATTTATATACAATTATAGATACAAAGGGTTATATAAAAAAAGTAAGTTCTAATATTCCTTTCATATTAGGATGGTCCTTTAATGACTTAAAAAACATTCCTATTCAAAACCTAATAGCTTCAACAGAAAATAGTATCAATTTCAAAGATACTTTGCATACTTATAACAAGAAATTTTACGGTGGAATATGTAAAGTCAAATGTAAAAATAATTCTTTAAAATTAATTGAATGGTATTATTACCACCAACAAGAAACTGATGAAATATTTATTACAGGTAAAGATGTAACTAGCTTTTCTAAACTTGAAGAAAAAGTTGCCTCTTTAGAAGAAAAAATAGAATGTGAAAAATTCAAAACAGAATTTCTAGCAAATATTTCTCATGAATTTAAAACTCCTTTAAATATAATATTAGCAAGCATTCAATTAGAGCTTAATCACTGTGATAGTATAAATGATAATAATAGTATTTACTACAATCGTCTTAATATGATAAAACAAAATTCATATAGACTACTTAGATTGGTTGATAATTTAATTGATATTACTCAAGTAGATAGTAACCATATAACACTATATAAAGAAAATATTAATGCTATTTGTTATTTTGAAGATATTGTAGACTCTGTTTCTTACTCTATAAAGAAAATGAATAAAAATATAATATTTGATACTAATGAAGAAGAAGTATTTTTAGCTTATGATCCTGAAAAAATTGAAAAAGTAATTTTAAATTTAATATCTAACTCTATAAAATATACAGAAGCTAATGGGAATATATGGATTACCCTAACAACTAATTGGGATGAAAACAGATTATATATTTCAGTAAAGGATGATGGTGTAGGTATACCAACAGATAGCTACGATATTATATTTGAAAGATTTAAACAGGCAGATAATTTATTCATAAGGAGAGCTGAAGGAAGTGGAATAGGATTGACTTTAGCAAAATCCTTTATTGAGCTTCATGGTGAAGAAATATGGGCAAACAAGAATCTAGACAAAGGATCAGAATTTATATTTTACTTACCTATAATCTCTGTTAAAGATGCTAAAGTTAATTATTTTTATAATAAAGTTGTAGACTCTAGATCTGAGAAACTTAAGATTGAGTTTTCAGATATATATTCTTATTCTAATTAAAGTTATGTATACTACTTTTAAAATAAATAACCTATATAAAAACTTTTTATAAATTAAAGACTTTCTACTATTTTGCAGAAAGTCTTTAATTTATGCATAATGTTGTGCATGTACAATCAAAAATCTTAAGTATAGTAGTGATTTTTATTCATCGAGCCTCATGCTTCCCATTTCTACAATACTTTATTTAAGCTACAACATCTTTATCATTTTCTTTTTCAATAAACTCTTCAGCTGATAACCCATTAGCTATTGGTTTGCTTTCATCTAATGGCTTCATTGCAAATCCTGTATATCCGTAGATTGCAGATACAATAGGGTTAATTAGCCCTAAGAAATGGAATGGTGCATAAGCAAAAGCACTTACTCCTAAGGTAGTAAAGTATATTGCTCCACAAGTTGACCAAGGTACTAGGCCAGAAGTTAAAGTTCCTGCATCTTCAAGTACTCTTGAAAGGTTTTTAGGATGCAGATTTAACTTTTCATATACTTTTTTATACATTTGACCTGGTATAACTATGGCCATGTACTGATCAGCAGCCATAAAATTCATAGCAATACAACTAATAATATTTGATAGAACAATACTTCCTCTGCTATGACAGAAAGTAAGAATTTTAGCTATTATTGTATCTAAACATCCTATTTGCTTTACAAGTCCACCAAAGCATAGTGCACACATAACTAAAGAAATAGTTTCCATCATTCCAAGCATACCACCTCTATTAAGAAGTGAGTCAACCATAGCATTTCCTGAGTTTATCTCAAAGCCATAGAATAATGATTGTACAATATCTGAAATAGTATTTCCTTGTCCTACTGCGAATATAACTCCTATAATAGTTCCACCTAACATTCCTGGAATTGCTGGAACTTTAAATATGATCATCAAAACTACTGAAAGTGGTGCTATAAATAGTATTGGACTAATACTAAAGTTTCCTTGTAATGTATCTATAATAGCATTTATTTGACTAGTATCCGCAACAGACGTATCTCTAAATCCTAATCCTATCAAAGCATATAATATTACAGCAATTGTAAAACTTGGTACTGTCGTATATAACATATGTCTTACGTGATCAAACACATTTACTTCAGCTACACCTGCTGCTAGATTTGTACTATCTGAAAGTGGTGATAGCTTATCTCCAAAAGAAGCTCCTGTAACAACTGCTCCTGCAACTATAGCTGAAGGTATTCCAAGTCCTGCTCCTATCCCCATAGCAGCTGTTCCCATAGTTCCTGCAGTAGTCCAAGCGCTACCCGTTGAAACTGAAACAATAGCACATATTATTGGAAGTAAGACTAAGAACATAGTTGGTGTAAATAATTTAAGTCCATAAAAAATCATTCCTGGAACCACTCCCCCAGCAATCCAAGATCCTACTAAACAACCAACTATCATAATAATAAAGTTAGCTTGCATAGCCATGGAGTTTGTCTTTATCATTGAAGCTTCCATATCGTCCCAGCTATGTCCTAATAATTTCCCTATAATTGCAGTGATAGCACAGCATATAACTAATGGTATCTGTGGTGCTGAATCAAAGACTAGTACACCTAATAGCATAAAGCAAATTAAGCAAACAAATGGTATCACTGATACCAACAGTGATGGTTTTTTAATTTTTTTCCCCTCGTTCATAAATTATAGTCCCCCTTGTTAGTTAAATATTTATCTTTAAGTATTTTCTTTTTTTAAAAAAATACTTATAAGCGTAATTTTAATAATTTATTTATAGTTATTTCACAATTATTAATGTGTGATAAAAAGTAAAATATGTAATTATATTTAATTTAAATATAATTTTGAACAAATATCCACTTATTACATTGACTATATCATGAATTTTTTGAAATTTCAATAAAGTTTACCGTTCAAATAGTTTATTTATTCATTTATTTTGTATTTTTATGTATTTTTATGTATTTTTATATTTTTATTTACATTAATTACTTATAAACTTTTTTTAAAAAATATGAGATAATTGTTAACTTTATAACATTCATATGAATTATTTTAATAAGGAAGAGTTTTAAAAACTGTTAATAACTCTACTTATTCTATTGATCCCCAATATGATATTTATACTGTAAAAAGGTCTATCTCAAAATAAAATTTTGAGATAGACCTTTAATTTTTTTATTTAGTTACTTTAATATAACTTCCAACAAAAGATGTAGTTCCACTTTGGTCAAAATTAATGTAAGCATTGTCAATTTTATCTTCATCTACTGCGTAAATTAAATGAGTTTCTTTTGTTTCATTTGGTGCAAAATCACAGAAGTAGAAGTGTCCTCTTTCATAATCTGATTGATCAAAGTATATTGGTGCATTATCCATTTGAAGTTCATTACCATTTCCCCAATAATCACCTAGAGATCCGAGCGCACCATTTGATGCTTTCTTCATAAACCCAATTCTTGGATAAATATTTATATCTTTTAGCTCTTTATCAAAAGGATTCTTCATAGTTAGAGTCACATAAACATACTTCATTCCTACTGTTTCAGTAACAGTATTCATTTTATTATTTTCCCACCACTCAACATTAGTTCTTTCATAATCCTTTAGAGTTCCATCTTCATTTATAAATTCAAGATACTTATTATAATCAGAGAACTTATTTTTATCTACTTCAGGTAACTTATCCAATACTTCAATGTTATTTACAGTAAAAGTTGGGTTTTGATTAGGGAACCCTTCATCACTTATTTCTTCACCAATATTAAATAAATGATCAGTTGTAATTGCAGGTTCTACATATTCTATCACTTCTTTATCATTGTCTTTATTATCTACAATATCTTTTAACTCTTTTGAAAAGGCAGGAACCTCTATAAATTCTCCAGGAATCTCTTCACATTTAATATTTTCTGCTACTTTTTTAAGTTCTTCTAAAGAGGTATTGTCAGCGCCATAAATTGTAACAACATAACCACCATCTTCATAGAACAGATTGATAATATGGTTGTACTCCAGTCCTTCTCTTGTAAGAATTTGCGCCTTTACGCCACCAAGGGTAGTTTCTTCTACATCACTTACGTAAATTTCCTCAAAATGATTTGTATAGACAGGTGGACAAATAGTTATTCCACCTACACTATGGTCACCATTAGGATGATATTTTCCAAGAGCATTTGCAGTTTCTATATATCCTTCAGGAATGTACCCAGGAACCACCTTCATTGCAGGTACTTTAGTAGGAGCAGCTTCTGTTTGAATATCACAAGTAAGTGTTCCTGTTTCTTCATTCTTACTTGTTGTAACTAAATAATGTCTAACCGCACCATAGGCTGTTACAGATATTGCTAAAGTAGCCGTAATAGCTGCAATAAGTACTATTATCTTTTTCTTCATAATTTTTTTCCCCTTTTTATTAATACTTTGAAAAGAATCTTGATTATTAATGATTTTCATTCTTTCACTTTTATATTTTTCCGAAAATTCATGGGGCTCCGTAGTGCGATTTAACTCTTCTATAGCATTTTCTTGCCCTAAAAGATACATCAATTTATCAAGATCAGTTTTATTATTCATACAACTCATCTCCCATCATTTCTTTTACCATCTTTCTGGCACGTTCATACCTTTTAGCTGCAACATCTTCACTGATGTTTAATAACGATGATATTTCCCTATAGCTAAGTTCATAAAAGCAACGATACTGAATTATCTCCCGGTATTTTGATGGTAATTTAGAAAGTAATTGTGTAATCATATGTCTATCTTCCACTGTTTTTACAGAAGGAACCCCCTTTTGATTTTCACTTGTCACTTTTTCTTCTACCTCTTTAATAAATAATTGAGTTTCTTTCCTATTCCTACGATATAAATCAATAGCTATGTTTTTTATTGTATATACTACTAATCGCTTTGTCTTTATACTTTCTATTCTCTGAATAGTTGAAAGATGTGGAATTAGCTTTATGAATGCATCATGAACTGCATCCTCTGCTTGTTCTACATTATTTAAAATTGAGTATGCAATAACATACATTTTATTTTCATAGGCATCATAAAGTTGTGCTAGCATATTATTTTGAAAATTTTCATCCGATGAAATCTCCACTTAATCACTCCTTGCTGTTTAAGGCACCTTCAAAAAATAAATAAGTCAGAATGCTCGTCTATTTTGTGTTATCTGATGACTACCCGCTCTAATACTCCCATCTTCTTCAAAGTGGGAGTAAAGAGCGGCTACGTCCCTAGATAACGATTTCTAACCTTCAGTGGGAGTAAAAACCCCCTCTGAAGCAAAGAACTCTGTTTATACTGCGTCAACAGAACCCTTAGATAGTGCTACTATCTGCAGAACCTGTTTCCTTGTCTAACTCAAAATATACTTCCCATCTTTGGCTTATTATTTATTTTCAGATGCCTAAGAGTACTCTTACTAAATATAACGATTGAGAACTTACAATTCTGACATTTTTATTTTAAATTTAAAATAATTACTACTTATATAATAATATAGGTTAATTTTAATAAATACTATTATTAAAATTAAGCTTTAAAATAGTAGTTTGATTTGTAATCTTAAACATATAACAAAAAGGGTAAAACTCTCGTTTTACCCTCATACTTGTTTATTATATTAAATTTTCTCCTAGAACTCTGCAGTTCCTGTTGTTCTTGGGAATGGTATTACGTCTCTGATGTTGCTCATTCCAGTTACGTACATTATCATTCTTTCAAAACCTAAACCAAATCCAGCGTGTTTTGTGCCACCGAATTTTCTTAATTCTAGGTACCACCAGTAGTCCTCTGGGTTTAATCCTAATTCATTGATTCTATCTACAAGAAGATCGTATCTTTCTTCCCTTTGGCTTCCTCCGATGATTTCTCCTATACCAGGAACTAATAAGTCCATAGCTGCTACAGTTTTGTTGTCATCGTTCATTCTCATATAGAAAGCTTTGATTTCCTTTGGATAATCAGTTACGAATACTGGTCTTTTGTATACTTCCTCTGTAAGATATCTCTCATGCTCTGTTTGAAGGTCACAGCCCCATTCTACTGGGTACTGGAACTCTTTATCTGCTTTCTTTAATAATTCTACAGCTTCTGTATAAGTTACATTACCAAAGTCTGAAGTTGCTACGTGATTTAATCTTTCAAGTAATCCCTTATCTACAAAGCTGTTGAAGAATTCCATTTCTTCTGGAGCATTTTCAAGAACATAGTTTATGATATATTTTATCATATCCTCTGCTAATGTCATGTCATCCTTAAGGTCTGCAAAAGCTATTTCTGGCTCTACCATCCAGAACTCTGCAGCATGTCTTGCAGTGTTAGAGTTTTCTGCTCTGAAAGTCGGTCCAAAGGTATAAACATTTCTAAATGCAAGGGCATAAGCTTCTGCTGCAAGCTGACCACTAACTGTAAGGTTTGTTTCCTTACCAAAGAAGTCATTTTTATAGTCTATTTTCTTATCCTCAGTCATTGGGATGTTCTCAAGGTCCATAGTTGTAACTCTGAACATTTCTCCTGCACCTTCACAGTCACTTCCTGTAATGATTGGAGTGTGAGTATAAACAAATCCTCTTTCATTGAAGAAGCTATGAATTGCATAAGCAACTAAAGAACGTACTCTAAATACTGCTGAAAAAGCATTGCTTCTTGGTCTTAAGTGAGCTATAGTTCTTAAATATTCAAAGGTGTGTCTCTTCTTTTGAAGTGGATATTCACTGCTTGATTCACCTTCTACTATTATTTTTGTAGCTTTAATTTCAAAAGGTTGCTTACTTCCTGGAGTTAATACAAGCTTTCCTTCAACTATTATAGATGAGCTAATGCTTAACTTTTCTATTTCTTTAAAGTTATCAAGGCTATCCTCAAATACAACTTGAAGGTTTTTAAAGAAGCTACCATCATTAATTTCTATAAACCCAAAAGCTTTAGAACTTCTTAAAGTTCTAATCCATCCTGAAACACAAACATCTTGGTCTGCGTATTTTTCACTTTCTCTGTAAAGACTTTTTACTAAAACTGTTTCCATAATAAAATCCTCCTTTTATAAATTTATATAAGCTTCACATTTCTACGTTAGTTTCAGTCACTACGGTATTCATTTATGTTTAATAAACTTCACTCCTTGTTTCTCCACTGCCTTGAACTGTTCGCTTCTATAAATCTATGATTTTTAATATTGATGTTTCCTCTTCATATTTTTCATAAGGTTATATATAAAGTCTAGAAACTTAAATTACTTAATTACAATACTGCTTTAATTATTGCCTGTTGAGGTAATATGATTCTATTTTAAGACAATAAAAAAACCTTTCCTTCCCTAAAAAAACAGGGACGAAAGGATACATTCCGCGGTACCACCCAAATTATCATATTGATCAACTCTACAAGTACAAAGATTACTCTTGATACTCTTCTCTATTAACGGTGAGACTCCGTCTAAGTCTACTCTCCAAGGATTTCGGTTAGAAACTCCGAGATGTTCTTCAATAAGAGCTTCGTATTGACCTTCCACCATCGTCAATTCGCTTTAACTACTTCTCATATCTACTCTTCTCATCACAGTCTTTATTTTCATCTATTAACTAGTATTTTCAAATTTATATTATTTATTCAAAACACTTATTATCTATTATTATATGTTCATGATTTTAGAATGTCAACTCTAATAGAAATAATTTATGATATAATTATAATACCTATAATCTCAATAATTTTATACGCAGGACTTACAACACTAACATTTTTATCACTAGAATAATTAGAGGAAGCAAAAAATTTGAGTAATATAATTTTAATTTATATACGACATTAATTAAATGAACGAGCCTAGATATTAACATATCTAGGCTATTATTTATTATTTAATTAAGATTTAATATGGAGTCATCAGAATTAAAGGTATTTGCATTGTATAAGAATAACATGTCTGTTATCCCTTTTGATTTAATCAACTCTTCTATATTATCCATATAATATCTCAAGTCTACCACATCTATTTCTCCATAATGGGAAGTTAAAAAAGGTAGGAAACTATTTGCATAGGAATCTTTAATTATTAATAGTTTCTTCTTGGGATCTCCTAAAGATTTAATATTAATATGTGGATGATTTCCATCTGTAAATACTTCATACTTATCCTTTTTATCTAAATTCTCACTGCTATATAAGCTAGTAGTTCTCTTTTGCTCACTTATATAATTAACCACAATTTCTCCATTTTCTTTAGGTATATATACATTTATATAATCTGGCTTTCCTCTCTTATCCCCTACTTTTGAAGTTAAGCTCCCATAAAAATCATTAGCGACTAACTCAACTTGAAAATCTCCCTCTTTTTTAGGCTCTAGACCTACAGCTTTACAGAATTCCACGTAGGCAATGTAAGCCCCTTGGCTAGTCCAGTGATGGTCTGTCTTATAGTATAGATATTTATCCTTATTATTAAGGAGAGCATCATATGGATTTATAAATTTAATATTGGAACTTAACTTACCTTGTATATACTTCATATATTCCAACTGACTATCCACTGGTGCATATTTAGGTAGTTTTTCCTTTAAAATCTCCGTAGCTGTGGGTATCAACATAAAATTTGTATTTATATTTTCATGTTTCTTTACAAATTCATTAACAGCTAAAACCTTCTCATCCGTTTCTTCTTTAGACCTTTCCTCAAAGTCCTCTATTAGCTGATTATCCTTTCCTATAAATACATCATTACTTTCACTTTTACCCATTAATTTATCTACCTTAGCCTTAGTATTTACAAAGAAACTTCTTCCAGGAAATTGGTCCGATATATAACTTTCATATTTTTTAATATATTCACCACTAATAAGACTATTTATAGAAAACTCTGGTCTACCTGCTAGATTTCTATTTTCTTCTTCTGAAAATGCTTTTTCTCTTCTTAATATATTACTTACAGACATTATAGCTATAAATAAGAGAAATACTACTGCCATTAACCTTCTATTTACCTTGTTATTTTTATCCATTTCTCTCACTCTGCTTTCTTTAAAATCTAAAATATAGGAAAGGATTATAACTTTCACTAATTAAATAAACTACAGATATAAATAAAACTAACATATTTATAGCTATTACTATAAACACTCCCTTTAACTTATACTTCTTTTTTAGATGTATAATCAAATTTTTAATTAAAGGTGTAGAGCAAATAATAGCTATTACTAAAATTATTAGATTAGTTTTCAATGTATATTTAGCCATGTTATCTATAAATATATTTTCTCCTATTCCAAACATAATCTTTATATAACTTAGTGCATCACTAACCTTAGCTGTATCAAAGAATACCCAGCTTATAATTACTAAAACTAAGGTATATATATGAGCAACAGCACTAGGTACTTTTTTAAGAACTTTTCCTAAAAATAATTTTTCAAGGAATATAAATATTCCAAAATATAGACCCCAAATTACAAAGTTCCAACTAGCTCCATGCCATAATCCTGTAGCAAACCATACTATAAGTAAATTTCTAAACTGTACAGCCTGGCCTCTTCTATTCCCTCCTAGTGGAATATATATATAGTCCCTAAACCATGAGCCTAAAGATATGTGCCATCTTCTCCAAAACTCACTAATACTCTTAGACATATAGGGATGATCAAAGTTTTCTAGAAATTCAAATCCAAACATCTTTCCTAGGCCTATTGCCATATCAGAGTAACCACTAAAATCAAAATATATTTGTAGTGTAAAGGCAATTATCCCTATCCAAGCTGATAATACAGATAACTCTCCAACAGATATTCCCTTAATAGAAGTCCAAATCATTCCTATATTATTAGCAATAAGAACTTTCTTACCTATCCCTCTTATAAATCTTTCTACTCCTTCTCCAAATTTATCTACGGACTCAATTCTATTATTAAGTTGATCTTCCACATCATTATATTGAACAATTGGTCCAGCTACTAGCTGAGGAAACATGGTAATATATGCACCAAAATTAATAATGTTTTTTTGTGCAACCACCTTTCCCATATATACATCTGCTACATAGGATATAAGCTGAAAGGTATAAAAGGATATTCCCAGTGGTAAGGGTAGATTTCTTATCTGTAAATTAACACCTAAAATTTCATTAATATTATCAATTAGAAACCCATAATACTTAAAGAAAAATAAAAAACTTAAATTTAACACAATTACTGTAATAAATATAGCTGTTCTTTTTTCACTATCTTCCTTATTGGCCTCTATCATAAGACCACCTATATAATCAATTAATATGGAACCTATCATCAAGAAAATATATACGGGTTCTCCCCAAGCATAAAAAATCAAGCTCATTATAAGAATTACTAGATTTTTAAATTTCCTAGGACATATATAATAAATTATTAAAGTAATTGGTAAAAACATAAATAAAAATATCAAACTACTAAAAACCAAATTAATCACTCCAATTAAAATATAGTTACTACTTAAACTCCTTATTTATTGCTGCTTCTATGGTCGCCGAATCTCTTGAAATGATCAATATTAAGTACTTCCCTTTTATATCTAATACACGATTACTTATTATGTCATATTCTTCCGGTCTATAGCTCTTAAAACTATCGGACTGTTTTTTTATCCTTCCTTCAACTTTAACTTTTAATTGCTCTATATCTTCTTCACTCTTTGCTTTCAATACAAGGACTTCATTAGCATCCATATTGCTTTTAGGTGCATATAAAATAAAATCTTCTACTTCATTTTTGTTAATATAATATAATTTTCTTAGTTTTGAACTATCACCTACATCCATATGTTCACCATCTATAACCTGCGAAAGACTCTTTCTTAAGCTATCCATATCTGCATCCTTAACTTTAAGAACTTGATAAAGGGCTATAAATGTAATTAATACCGTTGCTATCAATATGTAATAATAATTTTTATACTTTTTCATATTTATCTCCTAATTATTTGATGTAATCCCTTGTTGTAAATAAGTTAACCATTTTAAATAAAAGTCATATTTAAAGTGAACTCCATCAGCCTCATATAATTCATCTTTATCTCTCACCAATATATCTATATTTACATAATTAACTCCCGTTTCTTCACTTACTTCATGAGCTAGTTTTCTAAACTCATCTAAATTAGTATTAGTAAGCCTTCCATTAGTTTCTTTAGCCCTATCCATAACTGGTAGTGGGGCTTGTATGTATATATTAGTATTAGGTAGTTTTGTCTTAATATCATTTATAAATTCTATGTAATGAGACTTAAACTTGTCTGGACCCCCAGCTCCGCCTCCATCAAATTCTATTACATCATTCATACCGTACAAAAGCACTACATTTTTAGGCTGCAACGATACAACTTTATCTATGTTTTCTCTTCCTTTAACTACAGTGTCTCCCTTGTTACTTATTACGTTATATTGATTCACTAACTCCATCTCCATAAGACCTTCTGTGATAGAATCTCCCATAAATACTGTGTTTTCATAGAACTTATAAAAATCATTTTCTTTATCCTCTACAACAACCTCAGGAGTATGATGCTTTTCTATTTTCGCTTCGATTACACTTAAATCAGCCTGTTCTAACTCTTTCAAGTGCTTTCTCCCTAAAAGTATCCTTTGCTTTTCATTCATACGAACTTTTTTATTATCTATAAAGGTATGTATACCTATTGCTGCTATTATCATTACTATTATCATTCCTATAAGTGTCATAATTCGAAAATTTCTTTTTTTCATGATATCTTCCTCTTCTGTCTAATATTTATCTTACCTAATCATTCTAATACAATGAATTTAATATTTGGTTACAAAATCCTTACGTTTATAAAAATAAATTCCCTTCGCACAAAGAAACCTAAGCATAAGTATACTTAGGTTTTTTCATCATTATAATATATGTTTCTCAAATCTTTAATATTTATTATAGGTCCTTCTAGTTAAGCTTTAACATATCACTTAAATTTTCATTTTTAACAATAAATTTAAATGCTAAAACTCCTATAATGGAAACTACCACAAATTCTCCTATTGCAACTTGTAATGCAGAAAGCCAAAACGGTAAATTTAACATGTAATAAAGTTCTGCTCCTATAATTAAAGCATTTGATATAGTTGCCCATAAAGATGCTATAAATAGTACAAGTGTTTTATTATAGCCTTCTTTTTTAGTTAAAAGCTTCTTAGTCTGCCAAATTAAAACTAAAGCTATTAAACTAGCTAAGCTTCCAAATATCATATCTACTATTGCCATAGGGCTAAGTAGAAAATTCGAAATGGCACATCCTATAGTTAATGCTGGAATATATAGTGGGTCTATAAATGCCAAAAGTACCATTACCTCTGATACTCTAAATTGAATGTTTCCAAAGGCAAAGGGTGCGATAACAGCAGTAACTGCTACATAAGCAGCTATAATTAGAGCCATCTTTAATAATTTTTTAGTATTGTTGCTAGTATTCATAAATATAATACCCTCCTCATTTTTTAATAGTGTAAGCTCTTAGCCTTACTAGATTCATATATTGCCCTATTTAACCCCATACAAACCTACTAATAAAATAATGAGTCTAGCTATGTCACCTCACTAGCTCCGCACCTATCTTTAACTCAGCATTTTCTTTCTCTTTGTCTCAAAGAATCTCACCACATACTTATTAGTGATTAAATCATATACTTCTATAATATATATTTTCATATACCTTATAGAAAAAATAAAGGCCGTCGTTCAAATGACAGCCTTGTAATCTTTGCACATAAATAAAGCTCTAAACTTTTCTTGATGAGCTAATTAAAAGATTTCAATGCCGTAGTTTTATTTAAAGACAGGAGGCTTACGAACTGTCTCACTAATTTTGTTCATACTTATTATATCTTCTAAGTTAAATAATTTCAAGTTATAATATGAT
>Ga0213828_1001392_pt1 | contig 19943 bp, 15 predicted proteins | sample MC6MC0897MG_FD_180664 | JGI IMG/M metagenome (GOLD analysis project Ga0213828, IMG submission 180664) | Enriched soil aggregate microbial communities from Iowa State University, Ames, United States - MC6-MC0897-MG | ecosystem: Environmental > Terrestrial > Soil > Unclassified | place: USA: Iowa... | reverse complement strand
GACGACTCGGTCGGCGAGTTCCACTCGGTGGCACTGACCCACCATCGCCAGCAGGCCGACACCGGCACCAAGATGATCCACGTCGGCAAGCGCACCAAGAGCAAGATCATCAGCAAGGGTATCAGCGCCGGCCGCGGCCAGAACACCTATCGTGGCCTGGTCAAGGTGGACCGCAACGCAGACGGCGCGCGCAACTACACCCAGTGCGATTCGCTGCTGATCGGCAAGCAGTGCGGCGCCCACACCTTCCCCTACATCGAGGTGAAGAACCCGGGTGCCACCGTCGAGCACGAGGCCACCACCTCGAAGATCTCCGACGACCAGCTGTTCTACTGCCGCGCCCGTGGCATCAGCCAGGAAGACGCGGTGTCGATGATCGTCGACGGCTTCTGCAAGCAGGTGTTCCGCGAACTGCCGATGGAATTCGCGGTGGAAGCCAAGAAGCTGCTGGAAGTCTCGCTGGAAGGTTCGGTGGGCTGATCGCCCACCCTGCGCCCTCGCACAACGCATTCTCTTTACCGGCGGGCCCCGGCCCGCACCACGGAAATCCCCATCATGCTGAAGATCGAAAACCTCCACGCCCGCATCGGCGACAAGGAAATCCTCAAGGGCCTGTCCCTGGAAGTGAAGCCCGGCCAAGTGCACGCCATCATGGGCCCCAACGGCGCCGGCAAGTCCACCCTGGGCAATGTCCTGGCTGGCCGCGACGGCTATGAGGTCACCGAAGGCAGCGTGCAGTTCGAAGGCGTCGACCTGCTCGACCAGGACCCGGAAGCGCGCGCCGCTGCCGGCCTGTTCCTGGCATTCCAGTACCCGGTGGAAATCCCCGGCGTGAACAACACCTACTTCCTGCGCGCCGCGCTGAATGCACAACGCAAGGCGCGCGGCGAGGAAGAACTGGATTCCATGCAGTTCCTCAAGCTGGTGCGGCAGAAGCTGGCCGTGCTGCACCTGAAGGATGAACTGCTGCACCGTGGCGTCAACGAAGGCTTCTCCGGTGGCGAGAAGAAGCGCAACGAGATCTTCCAGCTGGCCGTGCTCGAGCCGAAGCTGGCGATCCTGGACGAAACCGATTCGGGCCTGGACATCGATGCACTGAAGAGCGTGGCCGACGGCGTCAACGCGCTGCGCAGCGCCGACCGCTCGTTCCTGGTCATCACCCACTACCAGCGCCTGCTGGACTACATCAAGCCGGACGTGGTGCACGTGCTGGCCGATGGCCGCATCGTCAAGAGCGGTGGCCCGGAGCTGGCGCTGGAACTGGAAGCGCACGGCTATGACTTCCTGAAGGACCGGGTCGTGCCCGAGGCGGCGGTCTGATGAGCGCCCTGCTCGATTCCATGGCCCAGGCCTTCTGCGGCAGCGATGCGCGCCGCGAAGTGCTCGACAGCGTGCTGCGCGACGGTCTGCCCGGCGCACGCAGCGAAACCTGGAAGTACACCTCGCTGCGCCAGCTGGAGCGTCGCAGCTTCGCGGCCGCGCCGTTGGCCCCGGCGCTGCTGGATGCCGCCGCGCTGGAGGACATCCCGGCACCGCGCCTGGTGTTCGTCAATGGCCGCCTCAACGACGCGCTGAGCGACGTGCAGGGCTTGCCGGCCGGCGTGCAGCTGGAAACGCTGTCCTCCGCACTGGCCGCTGGCGAGGACGCCGTCCGCTTCCTCGGCCGCCGCTACGAGCGCAGCGATGAAGTATTCGCCCGCCTCAACGCCGCCCTCGCCGATGAAGGCGTGGTGCTGCGCGTGGACGATGGCGTGCAGGTCGAGGTGCCGCTGCAGCTGGTGTTCGCCAGCGTGGCCGGCGACACCGACCTGGCCTGGCACCACCGCCACCTGATCGAACTGCGTGCCGGCGCCAGCCTGGGCGTGGTCGAGCACCGCTTCAGCGTCGGTGATTCGGCGCATCTGGACAACACGGTACTGCACGCCCACGTCGCCCGCGATGCGGTGCTCAAGCACGCCCGCGTGCAGGCCGGCAGCGCGCGCCAGACCAGCTTCCTGCGCACCGACGCGGTGCTGGCCAAGGACGCGCAGTACCACCGCGTGGACCTGGAGCTGGGCGCCGCGCTCAGCCGCCACGAACTGAACGTGCGCCTGGAAGGCGACAACGCCCAGCTGACCGCCAATGGCGTGCTGCTCGGCAACGGCCGTCGCCACGTCGATACCCGCCTGGGCATCGACCACATCGCCCGCGACACCAGCGCCGAGCTGCAGTGGCGTGGCGTGGCGGCCAACCGCAGCCGCGTGGTGTTCCATGGCGGCATCCAGATCCGTGCCGGTGCCGATGGCACCGACGCCAACCTGTCCAACAAGAACCTGCTGCTGTCGGCCGACGCCGAGATCGATACCCAGCCGACGCTGGTGATCGACGCCGACGAAGTGAAGGCCGCACACGGTGCCACCGTCGGCCAGCTCGACGCCAACGCGCTGTTCTACCTGCGCTCGCGCGGCCTGCCGCAGGCCCAGGCGCAGGCGTTGCTGAGCGCCGCGTTCTGCCACGAGCCGCTGAGGGTGCTGCCCGAAGCGCTGCGCGAACAGCTGGCACGCCGGCTGGACAAGGCCCTGGCCGAGGCGGGCGTGGCATGAACCTGTCCACCCCGCGACCGATCGAAGCACCCGCCGACGCCCCCGACTGGGCGCGCGTGCGCCTGGACTTCCCGCTGCTGATGCGCGAAGTGCACGGCAAGCCGCTGGTCTATTTCGACAACGCCAACACCGGCCAGAAGCCGGTGCAGGTGATCGGCGCGGTGGACGAGTTCTACCGTCGCTACAACGCCAACGTCAGCCGTGCCGTGCATGCGCTGGGTACCGAGGCCACCGACGCCTACGAAGGCGCACGCAACAAGCTGGCCCGTTTCCTCAATGTGCGCAGCAACGACCTGGTGCTGTGCAGCGGCACCACGTTCGCGATCAATCTGGTTGCCTACTCCTGGGCCCTGCCCCGGCTGAAGGCCGGCGACGTGATCCTGGTGTCGCGCATGGAACACCACGCCAACATCGTGCCGTGGCAGCTGGTCGCCCAGCGCACCGGCGCGACCATCCGCGTGGCCGAGATCACCCCCGACGGCGCGCTGGACCTGGACGCGCTGCGCGCGGCGATGACCGCCGAGGTCAAGCTGCTGGCCGTGGCCCATGTCTCCAACGTGCTCGGCACCATCAACCCGGTGCGCGAGATCTGCCGCGAAGCGCGCAAGCGCGGCATCGTCACCGTGGTCGACGGCTCGCAGGCCGCACCGCACCGCAAGGTCGACGTCACCGCGATCGGCTGCGACTTCTACGCCATCACCGGCCACAAGATGTGCGGCCCGACCGGCACCGGTGCGCTGTGGGCGCGTCGCGAGCATCTGGACGCGATGCCGCCGTTCCTGGGCGGCGGCGAGATGATCAAGGAAGTCAGCTTCGACGGCACCGTATTCAACGACGCCCCGCACAAGTTTGAAGCCGGCACCCCCAACATCGCCGGTTTCATCGGCCTGGGCGTGGCGGCGGACTATCTGCAGAACGTCGGCCTGGACCACGTGGAAGCGCGCGAAGCCGAGCTGCTGGCGCACTTCACCGAAGAGCTGCGCCGGGTTGACGGCCTGCGCATCATCGGCGAGGCACCGGAAAAGGCGGCGGTGGTGTCATTCCTGATCGACGGCGCCCATGCGCACGATCTGGCTACCCTGCTGGATCTGGAAGGTGTGGCCGTGCGCTCGGGCCAGCACTGCGCGCATCCGCTGCTGCAGTACTACGGCGTGGCGGCGACCTGCCGTGCGTCGTTGGCGTTCTACAACACGCATGAAGAGATCGAGCGGTTCATGACTGCGTTGACGAAGGTGCGGAAGTTGCTGGGGTGAGGCTTCAGTAACAGATGGGAAGATGCGAACGCCACGGGAGACCGTGGCGTTTTTGCGTCCCAAGATGGCCAATGCTGATCTACTGCACGACAACCGTAAACGTCATCTGCAGAGGCATGTAATGACCTATCGGCACCCGCCCCGGACACCAGAAGAATCATTCCTGCTATCACAAACTGCTTCATCGCAGGCGCGCTTGATACCTGGAATTCACTTCAGATCTTCGAGATCAACGGACACGTCTCCGAAAATCGCTTTTGGAATCGGACCTGGGACCCTCAAAGATTGAACGTCAAGCGGAGCGTGCATTTCGCCGAGAAGAAGATCATCCGTCGATCCGTCCATCCTCCTAAGCCTGAACACCCCAGTCACTGATACCCACGAATAGGCATACCGATCAAACACGCCACGCTGGAGATCTATTGGGCCCCTGATGCGAACTTCGGTCTCATCGGTCACACCAGCCTCGAACAGCTCCTTGCTGGAGCTCAATACAAAGAGCCCCCGACTGACTCCGAGATAGCCCTCCATGCGTATCGATTTCCCATCGAATAGCCGAGGGGTCGCAGCCAGCGCGCGGAAGCTGACTCGACAAACTGGATTCTGGCCGATCCCACAGGCCTTTGCGGGCGGTGTCTGCCCTCCTTCCTCAAGACCGCAACCGACCACGGAAATCACCAAGAAGAAGGCCACGCAAAGCTGACAACTTAGCCTCATTTCACAACCCCCGACTCATCATCTTTATTCAGCCTGTAGACACCAGACGGACCTGAAACGTAACTGATCGAATTTGAGGCCAGCGAAGTTGGAATGTTCATCGGAAGGTCCGGCTGGTTACTTCCCTGAAAATCGCTTATCGAGGCGCTTTGCATCAAGCCGCCCCTCAACTCTAAAGACGCCCTTGAAATCGCTCAACTGATGCCTCGATGTGCTTGAGCTAGAAGGCGTGGCCGTGTGCTCAGGCCAGCACTGCGCGCACTGCATCTGCAGCATTTCGGCCTCGCGTCTACCTACCGTGCCTCGCTAGCGCTCTACAACACACACGCCGAAATCGAGCGATTCATGGCGGCGTTGGCGAAGGCACGGAAGTTGCTGGGGTGAATTTTCAGCAGCAACCGAGGAAGACGAGAACGCCGCGGGAGACCGCGGCGCTTCTGTTTCTAGCGACTGCCCCTGATAGACCCGCTAGATGACAGGCGCACAAGGCTGCTCGCGGAGGAAAAGACACAAGCATCAACCAATGCAATTCTGCATAGAACGCCCACGAGCTGAGAACTTCCACCATACATCAGACGAGCAACGACAAGCTGCGTCGACAAGGCTCGCCAAGTACGTGTCACCAACCCACTCGACTCATTCGCTATAAACCCAAATGAACGCCTTCCATTACACCCATCCGATCTACGTCCACCGGAGCACTTGGGGATCTGGGAGCACCATCGCGATTCCAGCGGAACGTGCCGGTCACCCGCAAGAATTTCTCCTCTCCACCCTCAACCGAATGAATTTCTCGAAAGGCAGCCGGACTTGATTCTGGATAGGCTACCAATGAACTGAACGAGTCCCTTGCGTCCAGTTCATCACGCGAGGGAAAGAGCAAGATCGCACCATTAACCTGATCTATCCATGCATGGAAAGAAACCAATCGCCCATCAAATTTTTCTGGCTGAGACAACAGCGCAAACATCGTGGTCATGCATGTTTCAGCTCCCAACTCATTGCCACGAAATTTACAGGCGCTTGGATCTCCCGCGGAGTCCGCTTCCTGACGGGATGAAGAACAAGCGCCAAGTATGAAAACTAGCGCAACAACTGCAAACAACCGGCGTCCGAGATCCATCATTTCACCTTAAAGAAGTAGTCTTCGGCCGCAATGTACGCGCCAGGGCTCGTTCTAGCATTGACTGCTCCGCCTGCATTGCAGGCACGCACGCACGCACGCACGCACGCGATAGTTGCCGGCACAGTAGGCATTGCCGTTTGCACTCACATAGGCGTTGGGTCCGGTATACAGACGCTTGCCACCGCCACCACTCTCAAGCTGGTACTCGGTGACATCGGCCACTTTGTTCCAGCCGACCGAGCACTGCACCTGATACGGCGCATTGCGCGTAGTCAACCTTGGCGTGCCCAGCGGAAGTGCGACTACAACCGTCGCAATGCCTGAGCAGGGGCTACACCCGGCGAAGTTGCAGGCTCTCACCCGGTAGGCATAACTGCCTTTTCCACGGTTGGCACCAAAGCTGTTCGCACCGCCGTTACGCACCACAGTCCAGCTGCCGCCGTTGGCGCTCTCCTAATCTCTCGGCGGCAGTCGACATTCAGAAATCGACCTCTCTGCAATAACTGCAACGCAGTCACCCACGGACAGTCCACAGGTGTCCGCCGACACAAAAACTCCTCGATAATTGGTCAAAACGAAATAGCTTCTCAGCTTTTCATTCCCCTCCTGATCGAATGACTGCCGAACATCAATCAAATGGACCTCACACATTTGCTCCCTCGATGCGCCTCCGGCGACAGAACTGGAGCGGAGCGCCGCAGCGTATTGATTTGCCCTTGCATTGCTCGGGAGATGATTGACAACCCCACCCGAACTTGCCACTTCACTAGTACACGCAACAAGGCCAGCCAGGCAAATCGCTGCAAAAATTACGACCATTGATCTTCGAATGCGATCAGAATACTGGACTTTACTCACCAATATATGCTCCGATGGATTAATGCAATAAATTCAGACCTCGTCACATAGTTTCACCATTTTTTTCGAAACAACCGAAGCACATTGACCTTCTCCGACATCACATGTGGATGCATCCATGAACCTCCCCTCTCCATCCATCAATACATAGAAAAGCCTCCTCCTTCTCTTTCCTTCCCGAGACAGCTCAAGTTGCGACACCACCAACTCCGCCTTTACTGCGACTCCGCCATCCACAGAGCGCGAACGAATGACGTCATCCACTTCAGCAAAGATTTTCTGGGATGATGAACTGTCATGATCTTGATTGATAACCTGCAAATGGCAGCCGCGCTGCTGACCGCAGGAAGAAAGAAGAAAAACTGATATGACGGAGGCCAGTAAAGTTGAAATATTCATCGGAATATCCGGTTGGTTATTTCCCTGAAAACTGCTTATCGAGGCGTTTTGCATCAAGTCGCCCCTCAACTCTAAAGACCCCCTTGAAATCGCTCAACCGATGCCTCGATGTCGTGTCATTACTCAGCATCGCATCCTCATCCCTCGCAGTAATTCGCGTACCATTTCGATCAGCCATAATATGATCGGAAGAGCACCCCTCCATGGGGCTCGATGTAAGCCCATCTCGCGACCCCACATCACGACACCCCTCCGGGGCGCCTGCAAAATGCAGGATATCGTGAACTGCCGCGCCTATCCAGTTGCTCTCGGAGCTATCGATATGAGCCGTCCTCCCGCCGATTCCGCCATATACCCCCTGGCCGGCACGAGGATAGTTTGCATAATCCTTTCCAGGCCCCAAATTCATTGAATTCTGGCCATGACCACCGGCGGAACCCAAGACCTGCAAACGAACCTTAATCCCTCGATACTCGGAAGCAATTGAATCAACCCGACTCCTGATCGCTTCCACATTGGATTTTGTTGCAGCGGGACCCGTAAAATTAACCGAAATCACCAGAACATTGACATCTGAAAAATATATCGCATCAGCGCCATCCGGATCGATGAACTTGTAGGGATTCCCATTTCCATATCTGTAACGCTGGAAATTTGCATAGGGATTTTCGACAGTAGTGACTGGATCCACCGAGAGGAAGGTGCCCAAACTTGAGTCGAAGTATCTCTGCTGCATGTAGTTCAACCCGGTTACAGAGTCCGTCATATGCCCGGCATACCCTGGACCATCCTTCAACGGCTGATTGACCACCGCACCATACGGTTCATATACCGTACGCTCGATGGCATTTCCACTGGCATCGGTGATCGCCACCGGTGAGCCCAGTGCGTCAGTGTGGATATACTCCACCACCTCTTGGGCTGCTGCCGGCACAATACACGCCAGCATCGTCACCACAAGAAGCGCTGCGCGAATTAGTAAAGAAGTGATTCCATTCATGGCTCAGTCCCAGCTCAGTACACCGCGGGTGACGGGATGGTCGGCTGACCACGACGAGCAACCGCCTGCATTGCAGGCACGCACACGATAGTTGCCGGCACAATACGCATTGCCGTTTGCACTCACATAGGCATTGGGCCCGGTATACAGACGCTTGCCACCTCCACCACTCTCAAGCTGGTACTCGGTGGCGTCGGCCATTTGGCTCCACCCCACCGAGCACTGCACCTGATGGGGCGCCTTGCGCGTGGTCAGCCATTCGGCCAGATAGAAAAGGGGCGTCCCTGGAGGAAGTGCCACCGTTACCGTCACGATGCCCGAGTAAGGGCTGCACCCCACGAAGTTACAGGCACGCACGCGATAGGCATAACTGCCCTTGCCGCGGTCCGCGCCGAAGCTGTTCGCACCGCCGTTATGCACCACGGTCCATCCACCGCCGTTGGCGCTCTCCTCCAGGATGAAGCTTTCGCTGTTGGCAGGCACAGACCAACTGAGACTGTACTGCGGCACATTCACCAGCCCTGGGGCGTTGATCACCGGCTCGATCGTCGGCGCGCCGATCACTGCGACCGTCGCAGATCCTGACCAAGGCCCGCATCCCGCGCCGTTGCAGGCGGCGACGCGGTAGGCATAACTCCCCACACCACGTGCGGGCGTTGCAAAGGACAGCACGTGTGCATCCACCAGCGTCACCCAACCGCCACCATTTGTGCTTTCCTGCAGGGTGTAACGCGTCGCACCGGTCACCCCATTCCAGCCGATGCCAATGCTGCCCGGTGCCGAACGAGCCGCCGCTGACACTCCTGGAGCACTGGCAGGCGGGTAGACCACCGCCACCGCAGCGCTGCCGCTGTAGCTGGTACACCCCACCGGATTACACGCACGGACACGGTAGTTGAAGCTACCTGCCGGTTTGCCGCTGAACCCCTTGGATTGACCCGCCGCATTGTGGACTTGGCTCCAGGTACCACCATTGGCACTCTCGTCGAGCTCAAAGCGTTCTGCACCGGCAGAGGCCGACCAGCTGATGCTGTAGCTGCCGTTGAATGCAGTTGTCGGTACGCTCAGCGCAAGCGTATGCCCGCGCCGTTGCTGGCCTCGATCTGTAGCATGGCGTGCTCCTCGGAACTCAAATGGCCCTGCCTGGCCAAGCGGGCACGCTACGCGATTGCGGGATGTTGCACTTGCAAGTTGAGCTTAAGCAGCTCCCATAGACTTCTATCTGATGTCTGATAGGACACGCAAAATGCGACCGCGCGCGACCGTCCGTCCTTCCCAAAGAGACATATCTGCCCCCGGCTTCGCCACTACAAGGGCCTCTTCCGGAAACAAAAAGGCAACTGGAATTTCGTAATTCTCCCCGAGGATGGCCCGCCCCCCTTCCAATAGCAAGCGGCAATCAAATGCACGACCAGCTACGTATAGTGGACATGAATATATTTTTCCCACTACATCGCCCGACCTCCCCCCCCCTCAGCGCTCAACAAGAATCGGACAGAAATAATTATATCAGGCTGCACCATCAAAGTCCTTTAGCTGGAACGGGAGAACTATTTAAAACCCTCGGAGAAAGGCCCTGAAGCCTCCCGTTAGGAACTACCCACGCTGGAATACCTCGATCCACACGGGGTGGATTTACCGAACTGAGGCTTGGGCTGGCGAGCATCACCGCCGTCTCCCAGAATGCTCTCGCCCCCGCCACCAGGCAGCGAAAGTCGCGTGCCATCCCAGTAGGTGTGCGCATTGAAATTGACGATCTGGGTGTGCCGTCGGTTCCAGACTTCCAACGACGGAGGTCCGCTGACGGTGCTGCAGCGGGCCGCAGGCAGCCAATAGCCCGCGGCCGCAGTCTCAGGCAGGTCGCCGTGCACACCAGACAGGGAAGGAATATCCAATTTCCAGTTGGAGAAAGGGCTCTCATTACTGTTGCCGCCATCGCCGTAACTGCGGCTCAACGTCATCGGCAAGCTGCCATTGCCCGGTATCGAAATATCCGTGGCCTTGAAGCTGATCGAACCGTCATACAGGTTGACCTGCTCGCCAAAGATCTCGCCCTTCAAGGGCTCGACCAGGTCGCCGTACTTCAAGCGCTTGTCGTACTCCTGGCGCCAGGTCGGTACGATCTGGGCGGAGGCGGGAACCGGTGCCAGTACGCAGAAGGCCAGTGCTGTCAGAAGCAGGCCTTTGATGGCGTTTGCCGCGCGCGGATGAGCAATGAGCCGTGACTGCATGAAGATCCTCCCTGGATCGACCTTCCTTGAGAGCCCCGCCCACATCGCGCCACTGTCGATGATCAGATCGGACGGTACCCACTCCCACAGACAACCACACGCTTGAACGCGGTGGGCGGGCATTGCCTCATTTATGAATGAAAAATGAAGATCATGTCAACAAGGCGTATCCGACACACTCGGCAAAGCCAGCCGAATCAGCAAGCTCCCCGCCCGCCCCCGCCCCACCTAGAATGCCCCCATGAGCACTCTGACCTTCCGCGCCGCCACGTCGGCCGACATCCCCGCCCTGATCACCCTGGTCACCTCGGCCTACCGCGGCGACGCCAGCCGCGTCGGCTGGACCACCGAAGCCGACCTGCTGGACGGCGCCCGCGTCGATGCCGAAGGCATCCAGGGCGACCTGGACCGCCCGCGCTCGACCATCCTGCTGGCCGAACGCGACGGCCAGCTCGTGGCCTGTGCCCACGTCGCCGACGTCGACGGCAAGGGCTACTTCGGCATGTTCTCGGTCGACCCGGCCCAGCAGGGTGGCGGCGTCGGCAAGCAGTTGATGGACGCGGCCGAAGCCCACGCCGCGCGCGAATGGAACGTGCCGGTGATGCAGATGACCGTGATCGACATCCGCGACGAACTGATCGCCTTCTATGAGCGCCGCGGTTACCAGCGCACCGGCATCAAGAAGCCGTTCCCGTATGGCGACGAACGTTTCGGCATCCCCAAGCGCGACGACCTGCGCTTCGAGATCCTGGAAAAGCCGCTGGCCGGAGCCACCGCGTGAGCGAGGCCTGGACCTTTGTCTGTGCCGGCGCCGAACTGCTGCCGGGCGAAATGAAGAGCGTGTTCGACGAAGTGACCGGCACACCGATCGTGGTGTTCAACCTCGACGGCGAGCTCTACGCGTTGGAAGACCAGTGCACGCATGAGGAGTTCGAGCTGTCCTCGGGCGAGTTCAACACCGTCGAGGGCAGCGTTGAATGCGTACTGCATGGCGCGCGCTTCGACGTGCGTGATGGCCGCGCCCTGTGTGCGCCGGCGTATACCGCGGTGCCGAAGTTTCCGGTGAAGCGCGAACACGACGCCATCTGGACCCGCGACGACCGCGATTGAAGTTCAAGGCATCCACCCATGGGGTGGATCTACTGGAACAGCCTGAGGGCCCCGCCAGGGCCTTTCGGGCCCGTTCCGGGTGGCCTGCCACGCCCGTACATGCGAATCATTATCGTTGATGTTATCCTACGTAACATCTTCGTAACGCCTCCGCCTGCGCCATGGCTTCGTCCGCGCCCACTGCCACGCTGTGCAACCTCGCCCGTCACGGGTGGCCGCTGCTTGTGGCCGCGCTGCTGACGCTGCTGCTGGGCTGGTCGGCGTTGCACGAAGGGCGCGGCGGCCACGCCACCCACGCCGGCTGGCAGGCGCATCTGGACAATATGGACCAGGCCGCTCCGCTGCCGGCTCCTTCCAGCGACGAATGCCCCCACCACGCTGCGCCGGCCCCGGAACCTCCGCTGGACGGTGAGGGCAGCACGCCCTGTACCGGCGCTGCGCCCCCGCGCGCTGCGCTGGTGGCCCACATCCCGCTGTGGCACTCCGATGCCCTGCGCTGGCAGCTGCACGACCCCTCGCTGCGCCTGAATCCCGGCCACGCACCTCCGGCACCGCACGCCACCTGAGGCGCCCTGCGGCCATTGCCGTGCGCCTCGCCTCGTCTGAACTGCCGCCAGGCATGGCCTGGCACTGCCCGAACCTCGCCGCCGCCATCGCGCCATTGAGTCGTGCTGGCCAGCTCTCGCTTACTCCCCATCCAAGCCATCGCCAACCTACCCATGACCCACATCAAGACCCGCAAGTACGCACCTCGCGTTTCCGTACTGGCCACCGCCACCCTCGCCGCCGGCTTCGCGCCGCTGGCCGCACAGGCCGCCGACGACGCCGGCTCCAGCAAGGCCACCGAGCTGGACAAGGTCCAGGTGCGCGGCAGCTGGTTCAACCCGTCCTCGCCGAAGTTCACCGCCGCGCTGCTGGACACCCCAAAGTCGGTCTCGATCGTCTCGGAGAAGCTGATCGCCGAAACCGGTGCGACCAACCTGCAGGATGCGCTGCGCATGGTCCCGGGCATCACCTTCGGCGCCGGCGAAGGCGGCAACCCGACCGGTGACCGCCCCTTCATCCGCGGCTTCGACTCGCAGAGCAACATGTTCGTCGATGGCCTGCGCGACGTCGGTTCGCAGACCCGCGAAGTGTTCGACCTGGAGCAGGTGGAAGTGGTCAAGGGCCCGAGCTCGGCCTACGGCGGTCGCGACTCCGGTGGTGGCAGCCTCAACCTGGTCAGCAAGACCCCGAAGCTGAAGAACGAGACCACTGCCAGCATGGGCATCGGTACCGACAGCTACGCACGCGGCACCGTGGATGCCAACTACGTGCTGGGCGATGGCATCGCCGCACGCCTGAACCTGATGAAGCACGAGTCGGACATTGCCGGTCGTGACGCGGCCAACGTCAGCCGCTGGGGCATCGCGCCGTCGATCGCGTTCGGCCTGAACGGCCCGGCGCAGCTGATCGCCAGCCACTACCACATGCAGAGCGACGACCTGCCCGACGCAGGCGGCTTCCCGTATGGCAACCCGAACGGCGCGCCGGTGTCGAAGTGGGTCGACGGCCGCCCGATGGTGCCCGACCGCAACAACTACTACGGCCTGGTGGACCGCGATTTCCAGCGCACCCGCGCCGACATCAGCACGCTGGACGGCAGCTACGACTTCGGTAGCCACAAGCTGCGCAACATCGCGCGCCTGGGCAACACCAGCAACGATTACCTGTGGACCCAGCCGGACGACAGCCAGGGCAACCCGAACAACTACGGCACCTTGTGGCGTCGTACCAACAGCCGCGCCGTCGACGTCAAGAGCTTCGCCGACCAGCTGAGCCTGACCGGTAGCTTCCAGACCGGTGCACTGAAGCACAGCTACAGCGCCGGCGCGGAATACAGCGACGAGAAGATGACCCGTGGCAGCTACCTGATGACCCCGGGCACCAACAATCCGTTGACCAACAGCAGCAAGTGCCCGACCACCGGCGCGGCCACCGGCTACAACTGCACCAGCTTCGACAACCCGAACCCGAACGATCCGTGGGCGGCCACCCATGCGGTGTACCGCAGCGACAAGGCGCTGGACGTCGAGCAGCGCACCAAGACCAAGTCCGCTTACCTGTTCGACACCATCGAACTGAACGCGCAGTGGATGATCAACGTCGGCCTGCGTTACGACGACTTCTCCACCACCCTGACCACCCCGGTGGCCGGCAAGGCGCCGACCCGCGTGCGCAATGACAATGACTTCCTGAACTACCAGGCCGGCATTGTCTTCAAGCCGACCGCCAACGGCAGCATCTACCTGTCCTACGGCACCTCGTCCACCCCGCCGGGCATGGACGGTGGCGATGGTTCCGATGGCCTCAGCGCGGCCGTGGCCGACCTCAAGCCGCAGGACACCAAGAACCTCGAACTGGGTACCAAATGGGACCTGTTCGACAACCGCCTGAACCTGACCGCGGCGATCTTCCACACCGTGATGGACAACGCGCGCGTGACCATCGACAACGGCACCAGCCAGAACGCCGGCAAGAAGGAAATCAACGGCGTGGAACTGGGCTTCACCGGCCAGCTGACCGACGCCTGGAGCCTGTACGGCGGCTACACCTACCTGGATTCGGAACTGAAGGACAACGGCTTCGTCTGCGCCGTGTCCGGCCGTACCTGCCCGTCCAACATCTACGTGCCCTCGCCGTACAACGGCAACGTGTTCCCGAACACCGCCAAGCACAGCGCCACCCTGTGGACCACCTATCGCTTCCCGTTCGGCCTGACCGTCGGCGCCGGCGCCAACTACTCCGACAAGCAGTACGGTGATGTGGCCAACACCAAGTGGATCCCCAGCTACACCCGCTTCGATGCGATGGCCAGCTACGCGATCCAGGACAACATCAGCCTGCAGTTGAACGTGCAGAACCTGACCGACAAGACCTACTTCACCAAGGCCTACGCGTCGCACTACGCGAGCATCGCCCCGGGTCGTTCGGCCACCCTGGCACTGAACGTGAAGTTCTGATGTAACCCGCAGCACCCACGCGGCGGCAGGATCTCCTGCCGCCGTTTTTGTTTCCGGCGATACTCCGCGCATGGCTTCCAACATCCCCTTTGATTCCGACGCCCTGACCGACCTGCTGCTGCACGATCCGCAGGCTGCCTTCGCGCGCGTCCGCGATGCGGCGCAGGCCGGGCAGGTGGAGGCGCAACTGCTGCTGGCGCAGATGCACATGGAAGGCAAAGGCACGCCCCAGGACGCTGCTGCGGCCCTGCTCTGGTACGAGACCGCAGCCAACAACGGCGCACCGATGGCGATGAACATGCTTGGCCGCTGCCATGAGCTGGGCCAGGGCACCACCGCCAATCCTTCGCTCGCAGCGGTCTGGTACCGGCGCGCCGCCGACACCGGTCTGGACTGGGGCCTGTACAACCTGGCCAACCTGCTGGCCACCGGCCGCGGCGTGCCACAGGACCGTGCACAGGCACTGGCGCTGTACACCCGCGCGGCCCATCTGGGCCACGCCAAATCGATGAACCTGCTGGCCCGGCATCTGGAAGATGGATTGGACACCGGTCGCGATCCGCAGGCTGCACTGGGCTGGTATCGGCGCGCGGCCGAGGCCGGCGATTTCCGCGGCCAGGCCAACTACGCCTCCATCCTTCTGCAGGCTGGTGAGATCGAACAGGCCGTGCACTGGCTGCAGTTGGCGCTGCAGCACGGCAGTCCCGCGTTCATGGCACATATCGTGCCCGAGCTGGCCGCCTCACCCCACCCGCAGGTGCGCGCACTGGTCGCACTGTCTGCTTGCTGAGGACTTCCGCATGTTGCTGCACATCCCCGACATCCTCAGCGCCGGACAGGTGGCTGACATCCGCCGCAGGCTCGACGCAGCCGACTGGACCGATGGCCGCGAGACCGTCGGCCACCTCGGCGCGCAGGCCAAGCACAACCAGCAGCTGCCTGAAGCTTCGCCGCTGCGCCGCGAACTGGGCGAAACCATTCTGGTGGCCCTGGCACGGCATCCGCTGTTCTTCAGCGCCGCGCTGCCCTTGAAGTACCTGCCACCGCGCTTCAACCGCTACAGCGGCGGCGGCACCTACGGCTTCCACGTCGATGGCGCGGTGATGAACCTGGCCAACGGCGAGCAGCTGCGCTCGGACATCTCCTGCACGCTGTTCCTGTCCGACCCGGACGAGTACGACGGCGGTGAGCTGATCATCAGTGATACCTACGGCGAGCACGAAGTGAAATTGCCGGCCGGCGATCTGATCGTGTATCCCTCCAGCAGCCTGCACAAGGTCAATCCGGTCACCCGCGGTGCGCGCGTGGCATCGTTCTTCTGGGTGCAGAGCATGATCCGCGACGATGTGCAGCGTCGTCTGCTGTGGGAGATGGATACCTCCATCGAGCGCCTGCGGCAGACCAATGGTGATGCCGATGCGGTGCTGCAGCTGACCGGCGTGTACCACAACCTGCTGCGACGCTGGAGCGAGGTGTGAGCCGATCAGGCCTTCCCTGCGATAATTTGGCAATCATTCTCATTTGCAACGGCTAACGGGTCTCATTACAATCACGCCCCGTTGACGCCGGATGTTCCGGCCAGCCAGGGATCTCCGCTTGCGTCGCCCGTTCCGCCCTCGCCCGCTTCGGCTTGTACAGCTCGGCACCGCCATGCGCGGCCGTCGGCCTGCGCTGGCCAGCCTGCTGGCGTGGGTGGCGATGCTGACCCTGTTGCTGGGCACCCTGCCGCTGCTGCCGGTCGCCCACGCTGCCGCGCCCCAGGCGCTGCAGCAGCCGCTGGAAGAGCGCGGCGGCGAAGGCCCTTTGCAGGAAGAAGCGCCGGCCAAACTGCGGCGCTGCGCCTCGGCACCGGCCAAGTCCACGGACAAGCCGATCCCGCCGCTGCTGCTGGCCAGCCACTGGCTGCGCACCGAACTTGATCTCGTTCCCTCTGCGTCGATTCCATCCGGCGCGCGTCCGCACTGGCCGCTGGCCGTACCGGACACGCCCTGGGCCGATGCGCCCGGGCGCCGCCAGCAGCGCGGCCAGGCGCCGCCGCTCGCCTGATCCACGGCACGCCGTGACCGCCTGTGCGGTTGCACCGGCTCGCCCCTGCCTGCTTCGCCCTTGCCGCCCCTGATCGGGCCATCCCTGCCCTGCCGTGTGCGCTCCGCACCCGGCATCGCGCTGCTTACATCCTTCGAGGTATCTGCCATGGCCCAGCGCCATCGTGTCCGTTCGTCCCTGTCCCGCCATCTGTTGACCAGCGCCGTGCTGGCTGCGGTCGCGGCGCCCGCCTACGCCGGTGGTGACGCCAGCGGCGCGCCGCAGACGCTGGACAAGGTGGTGGTGACCGCCTCCGGTTTCGAGCAGAAGGTGGTCGATGCACCGGCCAGCATCAGCGTGGTCAGCCGCGAAGAGCTGAGCAAGCGCCCCTATACCAGCCTGGTCGACGCCCTGCGCGACGTCGAAGGCATCGACGTCGGCCTGGAAGCCACCGACAAGAACGGCCGCGCCACCATCTCCATGCGCGGCCTGCCGTCCGAGTACACCCTGGTGCTGATCGATGGTCGCCGCCAGAGCAACGCCGGCCAGCTGTACCCGAACAACTTCGGTGGTGGCCAGTTCGCCTACCTGCCGCCGCTGGATGCGATCGAGCGCATCGAAGTGGTGCGTGGCCCGATGTCCACGCTGTACGGCTCGGATGCAATGGGCGGCGTCATCAACATCATCACCCGCCGCAACCAGGACAGCTGGCACGGCGCGGTCACCCAGGGCTTCACCGTGCAGCAGGACGACCAGTTCGGCGATGCGCGCAGCACCGACCTGTACCTGAGCGGCCCGCTGATCAAGGATCGCCTGGGCCTGGCCGTGCGCGGCAGCTACTACGACGCCAAGGCATCCAATCCCGAATGGGATGCGCTGCCCCTGCCCGATGGCACGCTGTGGGAGCGCAGCATCGGCTTCGGCGGCGGCAAGTCGGTAGCCAACACCAACTGGAACACCGGCGTGCGCCTGAACTTCCACGTCAACGACGACCACGAACTGTGGCTGGACTACGACGTCTCGCGGCAGAAGTACGACAACAGCGAAGGCCAGACCGGCACCCTCGACAGCCTGGCCAGCCTGTGGCGCGTGGGCAACGCGGTGGTGCCGAACCCGAATGGAAGCGGCACCGTCACCCGCCGCGTGGTGCAGCCGCGCGTGGGCTACACCGCCTACCAGCGCTATGAGCGCGACCAGCTCTCGCTGACCCATCAAGGCCGCTACAGCTTCGGCACCTGGCAGACCTCGCTGACCCACAGCAAGAGCAACAACCTCGGCCGCTCGCTGCCGCTGACGCTGGACGAGCGCGCCGGCCTGCAGACCCTGTGGAACGACGTCTGCCGCCGCACCGGTGCCGCCAACAACTGTGCCGCCGGCCGCAACAACGGACTGGCCGCACTCAACGCCAGCGAACAGGCACGCCTGCAGGCGTTCCTGCCGCGGCCGCTGCGCACCATGGAACTGGAAGGCTACGTGCTGGACACGATGCTCGACCTCGACTTCGGTGCGCACAAGCTGACCGTGGGCGGCCAATACAACGACACCGATATGGTGGACGGCGTGTTCGGCATGGACGGTGCCGGCTACCGCAGCAACACCAAACAGAAGCACCGCATGTGGGCGCTGTTCGCCGAGGACAACTGGTCGCTGACCGACAGCCTGACCGCCACCTTCGGCCTGCGCTACGACGATCACAACATCTTCGGCAGTCACCTCAGCCCGCGCGGCTACCTGGTCTGGAATGCCACCGATGCCTGGACCTTCAAGGGTGGCGTCAGCACCGGCTACAAGACCCCGCGTCCGGACCAGCTGTTCCCCGGCATCACCGGCTTTGGTGGCCAGGGCGTGCTGCCGCTGGTGGGCTCGCCCAACCTGAAGCCGGAAACCAGCACCAACTACGAGCTGGCCGCCTATTACGAAGGCCAGCGCTGGGGCTTCAACGTCACCGGTTTCATCAACAAGTTCGAAGACAAGATCGCCAGCGGCGGCACGTTCCCCAACTGTGAAGTCGCGCCGGCCGGCAGTGGCTACTGCGTGGACATCGGCCCGGGCTGGGCGTCGCTGGGCTACAGCACCTTCACCCAGAGCGTGAACATCGACAAGGCCGAGACACGTGGCGCAGAACTGGCCGGCCACGTCGACCTGCTGGACACCCTGCAGCTGCGCGGCAACTACACCTGGACCAAGAGCGAGCAGACCGCCGGTTCCGGCAAGGGCCTGCCGATCACCGGCACCATGCCGGCCAAGCACATGGCCAACGCCAGCCTCAACTGGCAGCTCAACGACGCCATCAGCCTGTCGTTGATCGGCGAAGGCCGCTACGACCGCTACCGCGACACGATCCTCGATGCCGCCGGTGCCAGTCACACCCGTTACTACGAGGACTACACCATCTTCCACCTCGGTGCCAGCTGGAAGGCCACGCAGTGGCTGACGGTCAACGCGCGAGTCAACAACCTGTTCGACAAGAACTTCGTCTCGCAGTCGTGCCTGCTGACCAGCCCCAGCGAATACAACTGCGTGGACGACTACGCCACCAAGGACCAGCGCCGCAGCTACTGGATCTCGCTCAACGCGAAGTTCTGATCGTCGCTCTGGTGGGTGCCGACCTTGGTCGGCACCGCTCCATCCACGCATGGCGTGGATCTACCGGCCCGTGGTAGTGCCGGCCGCTGGCCGGCGACCGCGCGATGTTTTCAGGTGGCATGGGATTGCCGGCCAGCGGCCGGCACTACCCCTTCAGGGATACACAACGACATCTAATTGCGAGCAATTCTCATCAATGATGTAATGGCCAGTATTCATCCGTCCCGAACCCTGCCGTGAGCCGTCCCGCATCTTCCACCGTGCAGCAGCAGAGCCGCGGCTTCTGGCTGCGTACCCTGCACCAGTGGCACTGGATCAGCTCTGCGGTCTGCCTGATCGGCATGCTGCTGTTCGCGGTGACCGGTCTGACGCTGAACCATGCCGCGAAGATCGAGGCCAAGCCACAGGTGCAGAACCAGCACCTGGAACTGCCGGCGGAACTGCTCGGCGGTCTGGGCTCCCGCGAGGACGGCAATGCACCACTGCCACGCCCGGCCCGGCAATGGCTCGACGGTCAGCTGGGCATCTCCATCGGCGGTCGACCCGCCGAATGGTCGGCGGAGGAAATCTATCTGTCACTGCCACGCCCCGGCGGCGACGCCTGGTTGAGCATCGACCGCGAAACCGGCGCGGTGGAGTACGAATCCACCTCGCGCGGCGCGGTGTCCTATCTCAACGACCTGCACAAGGGCCGCAATGCCGGCCCCGCATGGGGCTGGTTCCTGGACGTGTTCGCCGTCGCCTGCCTGGTGTTCTGCATCACCGGCCTGTTCCTGCTGCACCTGCATGCGCGGCAGCGACGCATGACCTGGCCGCTGGTCGGCCTGGGCCTGATGATCCCGCTGCTGATCGCCCTGCTGCTGATCCACTGACTTCCACCGTGACTTCCATCCGTTCTTCCGGAGCCGCCCCATGCGCGTCACCCTGACCATCGCCCTCAGCGGCCTGCTGGCCACCTCGCCGGCTTACGCCACCACCTTCGACATCAACGTCGAAGTGCCCAAGCTCAACGTGGCCGAGTACCACCGCCCGTATGTGGCCGTGTGGCTGGAAG